>SMVB01178714.1_pt1 | contig 10028 bp, 8 predicted proteins | sample 2456461 | NCBI WGS metagenome assembly SMVB01 (sample SAMN11095934, study PRJNA526329) | marine sediment metagenome | biome: Marine sediment; feature: Surficial sediment; material: Deep marine sediment; isolation source: Hadal surficial sediment | place: Pacific Ocean | collected 2014-05 | depth 0-1...
CCGCGTCTGGTCAAGACCCTCCGCAATGAAATCGGCCGGGAAGACCGAATCGAAATCGGCCTGATGTTCGAAGGGGTAATGCTGAATCGCGTAGGGTGCCGCACCCGATTCGAACCAACAGTCGAGAACCTCCGGGGTTCGACGATAGGTCTTGCCGTCGCGCTGGATCACGATCTCATCGACGATGTGTTTATGGAGATCGTCGACCGCGATGCCCGATAAGGCCTCGAGTTCCGCTCGTGATCCCACGCAGAGGGTATCGTCAGGATCGTCGACATTGACCCAGATGGGAATGCAGGAGCCCCAGAATCGATTGCGACTGATATTCCAATCGCGCGCCTCCCGAAGCCAATTGCCGAAACGATTCGAACCCACGCCCTCGGGAACCCACGCGATCTCCTCGTTGGCGGCGACGAGGTCTTCGCGCAGGTCTTCGACCTTGACGTACCAGGCCTCGATCGCGCGATAGATGAGGGGCGTGTCGGTGCGTTCGCAAAACGGATAGCTATGCACCAGTGTACCCTGTTGAACGAGCTTGCCTTCGGCTTTCAGTTTCTTGATGATCGGCTTGTCGGCATTTTTGCAGAACAGGCCGACGAAATCCGAAACGGGTTCGAGAAAATGGGCCTCCGCATCGAGTGGATCGACGAGGTCGATTCCTGCGCGACGACAGACGCGAAAATCATCCTCTCCGTAGGCCGGCGCGAGATGCACCATGCCGGTGCCGTCCTCGGTCGTCACGAAGCCGTCTTCGAGCACGACGAAGGCGTCCGGTCGGGTGGCATCGCCGGTGTAGTAGTCAAAGACCGGCTCGTATCGGAGGCCCACCAGGTCGGCTCCGACCAGACGGCGCACGAGACGGTATTTCTCGCCCTGCTGACCGGTCTCCCGAGAGCCGTCGGACAGGGCCTTGGCCAGCGACTCGTCGTAGGCGGCCAACCTGGCTTCCGCAAAAATCAGCTGGTCCCCACTCTCGATCTCTTCGACGACGGCGTAGGCCATCTCTGCCCCGACGCAGAGTGCGAGGTTTCCCGGTAGGGTCCAGGGGGTGGTCGTCCAGGCGGTCAGGTAGAGCGCGGCCGGCGGGGCGAGGTCGGGCGAGATCGACTCCTGTCCAACGACGACGCGCAGCCGAATCGTGATCGCCGGATCCTGGACATCCTGGTAGTTTTTGTTCGCCTCGAAATTCGAGAGTGGCGTCGCGAGTTTGCAGGAATACGGCATCACGCGGTAGCTCTTGTAGATGCGATCCTTGTCCCAAAGCTGTTTGAAGACCCACCACACCGTCTCCATGTAGTCGACGTCCATCGTCTTGAAATCGTTGTCGAAGTCGATCCAGCGCCCCATTCGCAAAATGGTCTTTCGCCATTCGGCGACATAGGTCTGAACCATCCCGCGACACTGCTCGTTGAAGACGTCTACGCCGCGTTCGAGTATCTCCCCGGTACCGGATAGACCGAGCGCCTGCTGGGCCAGCGCTTCGATCGGGAGACCATGACAATCCCAACCGAATCGGCGCTCGACCGGGTGACCGCGCATATTCCAGAACCGCGGCACGATGTCCTTGATCGTGCCGGCGAGCAGATGGCCGTAATGGGGTGTGCCGGTGGCAAAAGGCGGGCCGTCGTAGAAGACGAATGCCGGCTTGCCCGCCCGTCGTCGATTGCTCTCGCGGAACGCATCGTGCCGCTCCCAGAACTCGAGAATCCCCCGCTCCATCGCGGGAAAATCGGCGGTGGCTTCGACACGTTCGAAGACCGGCTTGGACGACGCGCTCATCTCGACCTCTCTCGGGGATTCCAGTCAGCGGATTCTGTGCATCGCGGCCCGACGCCCGCAACCGCTGCGCCGGGAGTATGGAGGCAATCGCTCGGCGTCTCAATCGCCCGAGCGACGCGACGGGCTCCGGCAAAGCGAAAATGGAGCTCCGATTCGGATCTCGATCGCCTTTTGAAGGGCAGTCACGCGGCATCGGTGGGGGCCAGTTCTGCGAATGCAGCGTTCTTCCGACCCCAGACCGGTCCGAAACACGACTCTTCGGCCTATGCTTCAGGCGAAGCGATCCCCCCTTGGAGTCTTTCGGAAAATGTTGAAGCTCTGTCTGGCACTGCCCGTCTACTATCCGATTTTCGGTGGCGGACCCTTGCGCTTCATGCGCTACCAGCCGGGCCTGCGGAAGCGAAGCGTCTACACCCGCATCCTGGCCGGCACCGCTCGCAGCAAAGATGATCTCCATCCCGCCCAGACCCGAGACGCTCTCGTCCACGACGATGTCTCGATCGGCTCGATGTTGCCCATCGAAGATGTCGAGGGCGCGCCGGTCCACCGCGTACGTCTCCCCGAATCGACCGGCATGCGTCGAACGTCGGCCTATTTCCGTTCCCTCATCGCACTCTGCCAGGATCCCAATACACGTCCGGACGTCATTCAGTTCCATTCGTTCGAACGTCTGGAATCGTTGTTCTGGCTATCGCGGCTCCGGCAGCTCGGATTTCCCATTCTCTACGCCATTCAGATCGCACGACCCGCGCGGCATGGGTCGCTGGTCACTCGTCGCCTGAAGAGATCGATGCAGAGAGCGTTCTACGGCCTCTTTGACGGCGTCGTCACGAACAGTCAAGCGATCTCTGACTATCTCGGCTCGCTCGGCGTACGGGCCCCGATCGCGGTGATTCCGAACGGCGTCGACCTCGATCGGTTTCGGCCTTGCCAAGACGCTGCGGCGCGGGCGCGAGCGCGGCATTCGTTGGGCGTCATGGGATCGGGACCGATCGTGCTCTCCGTCGGTGCGATCAGTCCGCGCAAGGGCAGCGATCTGCTGATCCAGGCCTGGATCAAACTCCTCGATCGACATCCGGATGTCGAACTCGTCCTGGTCGGTCCACGCCACGACCAGAGGAATTCGAACCTGCGTCGCTTTGACTCGCGTCTGAGAGCGCTGATCGCCGATTCGCCCCATCCCGATCGCGTCCATTTCGCGGGCGTACGAGACGACATGAACGACGTCTACGCAGCCGCGGACATCGTCGTCCTTGCCTCTTCGAGGGAAGGCATGCCGAACGTCGTGTTCGAGGCGATGGCTTGCGAACGACCCGTCCTGCTTACCCCTTTCGAGGGCCAATCGGATGCAATCGGTCGACCTGGAATCGAATTCGAGCAGTCTGAACGTTCGTCCGCCGCCCTCGCCACGCACCTTGCAGCGCTATTCGACGATCGCGATCGGTGCGATGACCTGGTTCGCCATGGAAAACGCTGGGTCACCCGACATCTCGATCTAGAGCGGAGTCTCGATCGCTACGCCGACCTCTACCACCAGGCAGCTGCCGGTACGCTCCGCGCCACCCAATCGCGCGGAGTGCAAGCCGATCTCTTCACGGCGAAGGGCTCGCCGACCAGGGTCGAGTCGACTTGAATTCGCGCCGGTCGCGTCGAGGCGGCATTCACGGGCCCTTCGGACCGAGCGCTCGGAATGAAATCCTCTTTGTGACCGATCGCCGCTTCTGGCGTCGCTCGATCGGTTCCGAACAGCGGATCGCCACGCTGATCCTGCATCTCGCCCGCCGCGGCGAACACGTCACGGTCGCCTACGTCGGTCGTGCCAACGGCCGTGAACGCGCTCGGCTCACTCGATTCCTGGCCTCTGCTCCCAACCTCGATGGGGTGGTCCGACGCGCCGATTGGATGCTTCCCTGGAAGCGCGTTCGAAGTCGGATCCGAGGCGCATGGAAACGGGGTTCGAGGCGCCCCTCGGCGACGACCGATGCCAACGACGACAACCACGACGACGACGCCCGCGGCCTGCTCGCTCGAGATTCTCCGACCCGTCGCGCATTCGTTCAATCCGTGATCGAGAAACGTCAGCCGCGAATCGTGATCGTCGAGTTTCTGCGACTGACCTATTCCGTGTATCCGCGGGGGGCCGGGACCCGCGCATGCCAGTATTGGATCGACACCCACGACATCCTTCACGAACGAGCCGAGAGCTATCGAGCCGCCGGCGCGAGCGTCGCTCGCGCCACCGGGGCGGGTGAGGAAATTCGGGCCCTCGAAACCTACGACACCATCCTGGCGATCCAGAAACCGGAAGGCGAGCGGCTGCGTCGTCTCGCCGCGGCTACGCCTGTCATCGTCGTGCCTCACGGTGTCGCGCCCCCCGCTCTTCCCGAACGCATGGACGACCCCCTCCGGCCCACGCGACTCGGATTCCTCGGCGGCCGCGACGAATCCAACCGCCACGCACTCGACTGGTTCGTCGACAGCATCTGGCCGACGATTCGCTCTCGGTTAGGCGAGGGGGTCGAATTCCATGTGGCGGGGCAGGTCTGTCACGGATGGCATCGCAGCGACGACGGCATCGTCCTCGTCGGGCCCGTGAAGTCGATCGATTTGTTCTGGCCAGACATCGATATCGCCATCAACCCGATTCGCTTTGGAAGCGGCCTCAAAATCAAGAATGTCGAAGCGCTGGCCTACGGGCGCCCGCTGATCACGACATCGATCGGCGCCGAAGGGCTCGAAGCGGCTAGCCCAGACGGCCTTCGCATTGCGGATACCGCCATCGAATGGGGTCGTGCTCTGGACGAATGGCTCAGCCAGCCGAGCATGGCGACGACGGTCGGCCGCGCGGGACGCGCCTATGCGATGGCCCACCTCAGCGAAGAAGCCGCGTTCCATGATCTCACGAGCCTGATCTCCGCGACGTTTTCCGAGGCGCAGGCATGAGTCGACTCGATTCCCGAACGCTCTTCCTCGTATTGGCCTCGAAGCGTGCCTTCGAATCCCTGACCGGCCCCATCCCCAACACACTGAAGACGCTCTTTCGTTTTCAGAAGCCTCGACACGGGGCCCGAATTCGGGCGCTGCTGCCGGATTGCCGGATCGTGATCTCGAAGAGCTACGCCCGATCCACCGGCAACCGTTGGATCTTCGAGGCCCGACGACTCGGGATCCCCACACTCCTGCTGATCGACGGACCTCTCGAATGGGCGAATCTCTACGCGGGCCGCAGCCGGGCAGAACTCCGCAGAGCCGGGGCGACCGGGCTCTTCGAGCCGATCATCCACGATGCCGTGGCGACGATCGGAAAGGCCCAGACCGATTGGATCGGGAGTCGAAACGAGGGACGGGGCATCGAGCTGATGAGTTATGCGAACCGGCGCATCCAAACGAGAACGGGGCTCGACTCCGACCCTTCGCCCCCGAAGTTCGATTTCCTGATCACCTCGGCCAAAACACCTTATTTCGAAGATCGCGAGAAGGCAGACCTCGCCGTGGTACTCGCGGGCTGTGGTGCCGCGCTGGAGCGTGGCGGGCATCGAACGCTGGTGCGCATCTTCGACGGGGAACTTCGCGCGGCAATCCGTTCGGCCGCACCCTCCTGCTGCTTCGACATCGAGGGCAGTTTCGCAGAGGCGCTCTCACGAACCCGATGTGTCATCGGGACGCCGAGCAGTGTCCTGCTCGAATCGATGCAGCACGACAAGCCGACCGGATTGCTGATGTTCCGAGACAGCCCGCTCTTCTATCAGACCGGCTGGCTGCTCGGTTGTCGCGAAGATTGGAATTCGAGCTTCGCGTCGATGCTCGAGCGGGATCCTGCGCGGATGGAACTTCAGCGACAGACCCTGCGCGAGAACCTCTCCAAACAGGATTTCTTCGGGTATTGCCAAAAAATTGCGGACGGCGAATTTCTGAGCAGCCCGCGACCCTTCGACCTCCGCGATCTCGAATTCGAGAATCGAGTCCTTCGCAGCCTGCTTGGCTGGCGCGCCCGCTGGCTGGCCCCGATCTTGCGCGCCCATGCGCTGCGAAGACGGCGGGATCGCTGAGCTTCGACTCGAAGCATGGCTGCTAAGCTTTGAAGATGACCAAGCGGCCCCTTCGTCGCCTTCTCGCACGCGTCTTTCTCGGCCTGACTGGCTGGAAGGTCGAAGGCGTTCGGCCGGACGCAAAGCAATACGTCCTGATCGCAGCGCCCCATACTTCGAATTGGGATTTTCCCTATTTCCTGGCCTTCGCCGCGTATTTCGAAATCGAGGCCGCCTGGATGGGCAAGCACACGATCTTTCGCTGGCCCTTCGGCCGCATCATGCGAGCCCTCGGCGGCATTCCGGTCCAACGCCACAAACGCGAAGACCTGGTGAGCGCGATGGCCAGAACCTTCGACGACCGGGAAGAACTCGCATTGACCGTCCCCGCAGAAGGAACGCGCAGCCTCGTCGAGTATTGGAAATCCGGCTTCTATCACATCGCGACGACCGCCAACGTTCCGATCGTCATGAGCTACCTCGACTACACGAAGAAAATTGGCGGTTTCGGCCCGGCCTTTTTCCCATCGGGTGATTTAGCGAAAGACATGGACACCATTCGCGCCTTCTATCAGGGAAGGCAGGGAAAACATCCGGAACTTTCCGGCCCGATTCGACTGCGCGAAGAAGCCGAAGCGAAAGCGGGGAACCTTTCGGAAGCCGAGCCCCCCTCTCCACGGTGATGACTCTCGACCAGATTCAGGCGGCGCAGCAGGGGGATCTCATCGCGATGAGTGACCTGATCGACGCCCTGATGCCGTGGGTCGGAAGGCTCTGTGGTTCAATCGCCCTCGATGCCGGCCCGGACGCGGCACAAGAAACCCTGATCCAGGTGATGCGGGACCTGAAAGGGCTCCGGGATCCGTCCGCCTTCCGATCCTGGGTTCGTCGCATCGCAACCCGCGAGGCGATTCGCCACGCGACGCGGCAACGTCGCGAGCCGACCCGCGAAGACCTGGATCGCAGCCCCGGCGCGGTCCTCGATCCGGGCCTTCGACGGGACGTTGCCAGCGTACTCGCCGAATTGTCCGCAGACCAGCGAGTCATCCTGGTCTTGCGAGATCTCGAAGGCCTCTCCGAGGCCGAAGCCGCAGTGGAGCTGAACGTCGCCCACGGCACGATCAAATCTAGATTACACCGCGCCCGCGAGGCGTTTCGAAAGAGATGGCCATCATGAGTTCTGACCGCAACGAAAATTCTGACGATCCGATCGAAATCGAACGATATAGCTGGCCGGCGGCGACGCTCGACCCGGTGGCCAAGATGCGTGCCCTGGCGGCTGGGCTGCCGAATGCCGCCATTGACGAGGCCGTCTTCGACGTGCCCTTCGATCGGCTCTGGTCCTTCATCGAAGATCTCGAAGGAAATACACCCCGCTTCGAGGGCCTGGTAAACCGCCTGCGCATTCTCGATCGCGACGGAGAACGAATCCGTCTCGAGGCCCGCACGCCCATCGGCTTGTCGATCGAATTCGATTGTGTCCTTCGATCCGGCTGGTGCACCATGCAATCGGGCTCCAGCCAAATCGGCATGGCGGCACATCCAGAGAGCCCTACCCAGACTCGCTTCATCCATTTCGAAAGCTCTTCCGTGTTAGGCCGTCTGGCTCGCCCACTCTTCGCCTGGAACATCCGCCAGGACTTCCGCCGCCTTCGCCGCCTGCTTCCCCAGACTGACTAGATCTCTCGCGGAAAATGCGCTATCCGAGAAACAATCCGGCCGCCCGATTCGAGGTTTCCTCGACCACCGGATAGCCAAGATCTTCGAGAAACCGCGCGAATTCATCGCCGTCCTGTGCCGGAATCTCCAGCCCCGCCAGCACACGACCAAACGCCGCTCCGTGATTCCGATAGTGAAACAGGCTGATATTCCAGCGATCACCGACACGCTCGAGGAATCGCGCCAACGCGCCCGGCCGCTCCGGAAATTCGAATCGGAAGAGTCGCTCGTCGGACATCGAAGCCCGGCCACCGACCATGAAACGAACATGTAGTTTCGCCAGCTCGTTGCCCGTCATGTCCACGACCTCGAAACCCGCATTTCGAAGATCGTTCATCACGCTCTCCCGCTCCGATTGGCGACCGGATAATTCCACCCCGACGAAGACATGGGCCTGCTCCGATCCCCCGTAGCGATAGTTGAACTCCGTCACGGAATGCGCTCCGAGCGCGCGGCAAAGAGACCGAAAGGCACCCGGGCGTTCCGGGATGGTGACCGCCAGCAACGCCTCGCGTTGCTCCCCGATCGCCGCGCGCTCCGCAACGTGGCGCAAGCGGTCGAAGTTCATGTTGGCACCGCTGTCGATCGCCACCAATGTGGCCTCACGAATCTCATTCTTTGCGACCCAACGCTTCAGTCCCGCGATCGCCAGGGCACCGGCCGGTTCGGCGATCGAGCGCGTATCCTCGAAGACATCCTGGATCGCGGCGCAGATCTCGTCGATGCCCACCGTCACCACGTCGTCGACGAGATCGTGCAGGATTTCGAATGGCAGCGTGCCCACCCGAGCGACCGCGACGCCATCCGCGAATAGCCCGACTGGCCCGATGTCGAGCGGCCGGCCCGCCGCGAGCGCCGCGGCCAGACAGGCCGCGTCCTCCGGTTCGACGGCGATCACGCGGGTGTCCGGCGAAACGTGTTTCACATAGGCGGCAATGCCGGCAATCAACCCACCACCACCCACCGGCACGAAGATCGCGTCGATCTGCCCCGGGTGCTGGCGCAGGATCTCGACCGCCACCGTGCCCTGGCCCGCAATCACGTCGAGATCGTCGTAGGGATGAATCAGGACCCGACCTTGCTGATCGCGAATGCGCCCCGCGAGCGCCGCCGCTTCGGCATAGCTGTCTCCTTCGAGCACGGCGTCGCCGCCCAGACGCCGGACCGCCTCGACCTTGATTCGGGGCGTCGTCCACGGCATCACGATGCGCGAGTGGACATCCAATCGTGCCGCAGCCAGCGCCACACCCTGGGCATGGTTTCCCGCGGAGGCTGCGACGACACCGCGCTCGCGTTCGGATGGGCTGAGCCGGCTGATCCTGGTGTAGGCCCCGCGAAGTTTGAATGAGAATACGGGCTGGAGATCCTCGCGCTTGATCCAGACATCGTTGCCGAGTCGACGCGATAGAAGTTCCGCTCGGTCTAGTGGGGTCTCGATGGCCACGTCGTAGACCGGCGCGCGCAGGATCCTTTCGAGCAATTCATCACTCGCCATCGAGATCCCTTCGAGCCGCGTTCGGCGTCGGTGCCACCCGCGCGTCGCGGCTGCGAGCGAGATGGAACGCGACCGTCGCGGCGGCCGCAGCCGTTTCGATGCGCAGATTGTGAACACCGAATGATCTCGGCCGCGCACCCACGTCGTCCATTTTCCGTCGCTCGGACTGGCTGAAGCCGGCTTCGGGTCCGATCAGGACCAGGTCGGCAGAGGCCTCGAGTCCGCTGGGCTCGGCGCCCCGATCGCCAAAGAAGATCGCTGCGCCCGACGGCTGTCCCAGCAACACTTCTTCGAGCGTACAAGGATTACGAACCTCGAGCAGCCACGGCCGCCTGGCGACCTTGCAGCTCTCGATCCGCATTCGAACCAGCCTCTTCGCCTTCGGGTCGAGGCTTCGGACCGCCGAGTCTTCGAGCACGAGCGGCTGCCATGACTCGAGCCCGAGCTGGCTCAGCATCTGCAACATCGTCGAGAGTCGGTCGCCCTTCGGAATCGCGCTGGCGAGAACGAACTTCGAATCCGATCGCGCTGCCCGCACGATCGAATCGACGCTGACCACGGCGGAATGCCGACCGAGCGATTCGATGCGGGCGTCGGCCGTATGTCCCCGCCCGTCGAAAACCACCAGCGGATCGCCGACTCGCAAGCGTCGGGCCGCGATATGCTGCACCTCCGCAGCGGTCAACGAGATCGGACCCACCTGCAGCAGCTCTTCCACCCAGACCCAGTCGGCGCTCACGACGAGCTTCCCCCGATCAGCTCCGCATTGACGTAGACGTCGAAGCGAACGAGCTTGGTCACGATCTCGTGGCTCGCCCCCGAAACCAGAGGCGCCGCGCGATGCGGACGTTTGACGACGACCCGCGCAAACCGCCGCCGCGCGGCTTCGACGATTTCCACAGCGTCCCCCTCCTCACCGAGAAGCTGGCGAAGCACCTGCAATTCCCGCCGCGGCAACGCCCGACTTCGACGCGGTCGGGGATACATCGGATCGAGGTAGACCCCAC
>SMVB01341291.1_pt1 | contig 10027 bp, 14 predicted proteins | sample 2456461 | NCBI WGS metagenome assembly SMVB01 (sample SAMN11095934, study PRJNA526329) | marine sediment metagenome | biome: Marine sediment; feature: Surficial sediment; material: Deep marine sediment; isolation source: Hadal surficial sediment | place: Pacific Ocean | collected 2014-05 | depth...
AAAGAGAATATAATCCAGGTCGCCGCCTTCTTGTGCTGCACGTTCGAGGGCCTGGTTGGGGCCTAGCCCTTGCCGAAATAATCGTTCGGTGTGGTCGGCTACGTGATGGCGTTGGGCGAGGGCCGTCCACCACTGAGCAAATCGTTGCCATTTGATGGAATCGGAAGTCATGAGATGATATCAGAGGAGCGAAGAAATCCTGGTCATGGTACGATTTGGTGCGTTGCAAAGCAAGTGTGTATGAAGGAGAGAACTGCCCCCCCACGATTATAGGCGAAAAATATTTAGCAGATATAATGGAGGAGAGGCCATGCCGCAATTGGTATTGATTCGTCACGGCGAATCTCAGTGGAATCTGGAAAATCGGTTTACCGGATGGGTGGATGTCCCACTCACGCCGAAAGGTGAGGAAGAAGCGCGTGTTGCAGGAGAAAAGCTTCGGGCGTTTCAGTTTGATTGCGCGTTTACGTCCGTACTCATTCGGGCGCAAAACACCTTGCGGATTGTGTTGGAAACGATTGGCCAGACTGCCATTCCCATTACGGAACATCAAGCGTTAAATGAACGCATGTATGGCGAGTTGCAGGGATTGAATAAAGTGGAAACTGCCAAAAAATATGGGGATGCACAAGTCAAGATCTGGCGACGCAGCTTTGACGTCCCACCACCTGGAGGTGAAAGTCTCAAGGATACTGCTGCGCGGGTGCTCCCCTATTACGAGAGTCATATTCGTCCGGAACTCTTGGCTAAAAAGACTGTGTTGGTCGTGGCGCATGGTAATAGCTTGCGGTCGTTAGTGATGCATTTAGAAGATTTATCCCGGGAAGCGGTTCTGGAATTGAATATTCCCACTGGTGCGCCGTTGTTCTATGAGCTGGACGATTGTGGTGCAGCCATGGCTCATCGATATTTATAAGTCTGGGGTTTGTGATGGGCATTGTTGCGCTGTTCTTTATTGCCGGCCTTTGGATGGCTGATGGCCTTGCCCTGCTTGTGGCGCCTGAACGTATGATTGCGACATTGCGTCAATCACTCATCGTCGCGCCGGGATTTTTGAAATGGGGCGGGTTGGCTGGGTTATTAGGCATGGTTCTGTTACTCGTCACGCAAGATATTGCCTATCAACCGCTCTGGATTGTAGTGGGCTTGAGTATGGTGGCAAAGGGCATCTTCTTGTATGCCGGCTCTGATCTGTGGCGATTGCGTCTGGTGAAGTGGTGCTTGGAACGGGAGCCAGTTGACTATAGGATCTGGGGCTTGGGGCTCTGTACGCTATCGATTCTCTTGTTGGATGCGATGAATTGGGGTAGGGAATAACAAGGCGTGAAAAGTGAGAAGGAAAAAAGAAAAAAACTTCGTGAAGCGTTAGGCGTGAAACGAATAAGAATCTTTCGCCTTACGCTTTACGCCTCACGAATAAACGGACTTCATTATGACTGATGCTGACCGAATGACATTTGATGAAGCATGGCAGGTGCATCAAGCTGCCGATTGGCCGGGCGATCTTGGTGGTGATGAAGGCCAACTGATGACTTTAGATACCGTCCTTGGAGGATGTTTGATGTATTTCGTTGAAGAACAAGAGTTAGATGCCCAACGCGTTGAGATTTTGCGTGAGTGTCTTGCCGAGCTCGACGAGGTCGCCCGGGATTTATCGGAAACCGCCACCACCTATTTCCGCCGCCTTCAATTTCTGGGAACGACCCTCCTGCGAGGTTATTCCTAAGTAAATATTACGAGAACGCGTAATGCAATATAGAGAGTTTGAGTAGGAGTACGGGGGATGTCCCCAGTCTTTTTCGCAATCCACAAGGAGGTTTTTCATGGGTAAAGCCACAAGTCGGTTCGAAGTCTTTGCAGGGAAGAATGACAAGTTTTATTTTCGTCTCAAAGTCCAAAGTGGGGAGATTATTCTTTCGAGTCAGGCGTACGCGTTACGATCTTCAGCTCGGAGGGCGATCCAGTCGGTGCGAGACCATGCATCGGATGCGGACTGCTTTCAAGCCAAGACCACCAAAAACGGGAAATCGTACTTTGTCCTGGTTGCACGCAATTCCAAAGTCATTGGTACCAGCCAACGCTACGCTTCACCACAAGAGATGAAGAAAGGGATCGAGTCAGTGAAGAAAGCGGCGGCTAAGGCCACTATCGAATAGAGGCGGCGGGGCGCCCGGATGTTCCGCAGGCGCTAAGGTTGCAGGGTAGAGGATAGAGATTGAACTCTTCCCGGGTTCAATGAGAACAGTCTGGTTTGACGCTGGAAAAAATGCTGTGGTACCGTGATTAGTTGTATTTTCCTATAAATCTTTCTAATGAAGGTTGTGACGATGAACCAAGAAAAAGACCTCAAGGCCATACTCGATAAGCTTCATTACTCTGACGATGCGAAAGTGGTGGAACAAATGTCTACCCACACAAAAATGGTGATGTCCCGCATGAAGGGCATTCGCCGCAAAGTCGTTGTGATGAGTGGTAAGGGCGGGGTGGGGAAAAGTATGACCACCGTGAATCTTGCTCTGGCGTTTGCGCGCATGGGACAACGTGTGGGATTACTGGATGTGGATATTAACGGGCCTTGTGTGCCGCAAATGTTAGGTATGCGGGGGATGGAGTTGATCGATACGCCTGAAGGGACTATCCCTCCCACGGGGCCGTTGAATATTAAAGTCGCCTCCATGGATTTTTTCCTTCAAGCGAATGCGCCCGTGCGATGGAAAGGGCCCATGGATTTAAGTCCTGTCTGGTTGGGAATGACGGAAATGAATGTGATCCGGGAATTTCTTTCAGATATGGTATGGGGGGAATTAGACTACCTGTTGGCGGATCTGCCGCCAGGGGCCGCTGCCGATAAACCTCCACTCTTGGTGGGGCTCATTCCTGATTTAGCGGGGGCCGTGGTCGTGACGACGCCCTCAGAAGTCGCTTCGAATGTGGTGCAAAAATCCATTGCCTATGCGCAGGAGCTTGGCATAGAGATTTTAGGAGTCGTTGAAAATATGAGTCAGTATCGCTGCCCCTCTTGTGGTGAAGAAAGTTCTTTATTTGAGGGTGATACGGAAGCCATGTGTGAGGCCTTAGGGTTGCCGCTCTTAGGGCGTATTCCCTTTGATCGCAATTTTGCCCGCACATTTGATAAAGGGGAACCGATCCTGGATGGAGACAATCCGACGGTAGCGAAATTTCAGGAGATTGCCAAAAAAGTTCATACTCTGTTGGATTATCAACAGGTTGTCGCTGGTAAATTATAAGGACTCGAAGTGATCGTTGGCTTTTGTCTACGCTCAGAAGGGAAATGTTATGAAATTTGTTTGTCTCAAATGCGAAACCTATATGACCTTTGAAAAAGTTGAAAAACCTGCAGAAGGGGCCTTGGGAGTCTTTTTTGAATGTCCATCTTGCCAATCGCGTTTTTCGATGATTACGAATCCCGGAGAAACACAAATGGTGACTTCGTTGGGCGTTCAGTTGGGTGGTCGAACCGAAGCCCCCAAGCCCTTAGAAATGACTCGTGGAGGGTTAGAGGAGAATGTGTCAGCAGGTATGGGCCAAATGGCGGCCTACTTAAATGACAAAATTCAAGCTGGCCAGTCAGCCTCAGCAGCGCCAGCTGCTTCTGCTGTTCCGGCAACAGGATCAGGCGAATCGGGAGAAAGCGGTGGCTGTCCGTTTTCAGCCGTGGTTGCACAAATGGGGTTAGGGTCTTCAGGGTCAACCAATACGGCTGCTCCAGCGGTTGAGGCATTAGCATGGTCGTCAGATGCTCAAGAGAAATTAGCGAAATTGCCGTCGTTTGTGCAGCCGATGGTCAAAAGCAGTGTGGAAACCTATGCGCGCAAAAATGATTTTAAGACTGTCACGCTTCAGGTCATGGATGATTCAAAAAATTCCACCACCGACGGGATTCGTTGGACACCAGACGCGCAACAACGGTTGGATAATATTCCCGATTTCATCCGCCCCATGGCCCGACGAGAAATCGAACGCTTGGTGAAAGAGCGAGGCGGGTCAGAAATTACCGCTGATGTTATGGAAGAAGCCAAAGATAAGTTTATGAAGTTTATGTAAGTTCCAACAATAATATTTCTGCTATTCAAAAGGCGGCTCTTTTTAGGAGCCGCCTTTTTTGTCAGTATCTCAAGATTATTTGTCATTTTCACGAAAGTGGGAATCCAACCTTTTCTTGTACTTCCTGAATTTTCAGATTTTCTCTCGGTTAGCCATTTCGACTAAATTGGAGTATACTCCGAATATATCCTACTATTTCGTATGTATATCCAGCATGGACATCCTCTCTAGACGCCTTACACTCGACCATCCCCCACGACAATCGGCGTTCTTGTGTGGGGCCGAGAAAAACGGGAAAGTCCACCTACCTCAAGACTCAGTTTCCTGACAGTGTTGTCTTTGACTTTCTCGATACGGATCTGTTCGTCGAATTTTCCAAACGTCCCGCGCTTCTTCGTGAACGGCTTTTGGCCTTGAACAAGTCAACGCTCCGCCATCCCATCATTCTGGATGAAGTGCAAAAGGTCCCACAGATTCTGGATGAGGTACATGGGCTTATTGAGAACAAGGGCTGGCGATTCATCCTGTGTGGATCCAAGTGCGCGAAAATTAAAACGTGGACAGGCAAACCTCTTAGGTGGGCGGGCGTGGCGATACGAGATGTTTCCACTCGTCACTCCTGAACTAGAACAAGTTGAATTGCTCCGGGTCCTCAATTACGGGTTGATCCCGGATCATTATCTGCAAGCCAACCCCAGAAAATCGCTACAGGCTTATGTCCAAAATTATCTCAAAGAAGAAGTGTTTGCTGAAGGCCTCATGCGTAACATTCCAGCCTTTTCCCGATTCTTCGATGCCATGGGATATAGCCATGGGGAGATCACCAATTTTTCAAATATTGCACGGGATTGTGGAGTGGATTCGAAAACCGTCAAGGAGTATTACCAAATTTTGGTGGATACGCTGATGGGTGTCCTAGTGCCGCCATTCCGACGGCGACAGAATCGACAGGTGATTACCAAGGCCTCGAAGTTCTATCTTTTTGATGTGGGTGTAGCAGGAACAATCATCAAGCGTCGTGTGCATGAAGAACGGGGGGGAAGCATTTAGGCAAAGCGTTTGAGCATTTCATGTTGATGGAGCTGGTCGCCCATCGTTCGTATCATGACATGACGTATCCAATTCAGTTCTGGCGAACAAGAACCGGTCTGGACGTGGATTTCATTTTAGGCGAAGGTGAGGTGGCGATTGAGGTGAAGGGGACTAATCGTGTGGATTCACGAGACCTGCGACCTCTTTTGACCTTCCTGGACGAATATCATCCTCGTCAGGCGATTGTTGTTTGCAATGAGCGAACCGAGCGAGTTATTGGTCCGATTACAATTAAACCCTGGCGTGTGTTTCTTCAGGAGCTATGGGGGGACAAGATCATGGCGTAATAGGCATGAAACGTTTCATTGGATGTTGCCTCTTCCCGGACTTTGATGTGGCGCCGGTGGCGTAGAAGAGGAAAAATGTTCTGAGCTGGAATGAGGACTTCGTTGGCAGGATGAAATCCCTGACAAACCTTTATGTAAAATCTTTCCAATTCGCATATGGCTTCAATCGGTAAATTTCCTCCACCAGATTGGGTAGGATAACGCCTTGTTCTTCTAAAGCCTTAGCTGTGCGCCAGAGGGGGAGGCCGACGATGGTGGGGTAATCCCCTTCGATTTTTTCGATGAGTTGTGCACCTTCGCCTTGAATTGAATAGGCTCCTGCCTTTCCCATACTTTCTTCGGTAGCGAGATATGATTGGAGTGCGCTTTCATCAAATGATGTGATCCAGACGTGTGCGGTTTCCACGAAATTGATGGATGTCTTGTTGGCCTGGTGTATGATGGCCACCCCTGTGTGGACTTGATGATATCTCCCTCGAAGATTCCGCAGCATGGTTTCGGCTTCTTGCATATTCTCCGGTTTTCCTAACAGTTTTCCTTCGATTTCTACCACGGTATCGCTGCCTATGACGATGTCTTGCGGATGTTCATCAGCCACGGATTGGGCCTTGTCTCGTGCGAGCTGGCGGGTTTGTTCGCTGGGTGAGAGATTGGGTGAGAACAACTCTTCGCAGGTTGGTGGGATAATATGAAACGTCAGTCCCAATAATTCGAGTAACTCTTGTCTACGAGGAGAGGTTGAAGCGAGGACAATTTGCATGAGGAATTGTGAGGTTGTCTAGGCAAACGTGGATTCAGGCGCAGGGGCTTCTGTGGCTGTATGGGCTGCACGATATGCCTGAAGGATATTCTTGACATCCTGGACCCCGTTAGTGCGGACCATTTGGGCACGCATGGCGGCGGCATGCGGAAAGCTGAAGCAATACCAACCTAGGTGTTTGCGCATGCGGACGAAGCGCCCTGGACCATGCATGGTTTCGAAGCGTTGTGCATGGGTGATCATGGTTTGAAATTGTTCATCTAAGCTTGGTTCAAACGTCTTGAGGATAGAGCGAGACCCTGTAAATAGTGCTTCACGCATTGAGTGGATTTCTTGAAAAATCCAAGGATTTCCTAATGCCCCACGGCCTATTAAGACTCCATTGACGCCTGATTCTTGAATGCGTTGATGAGCGTCAATGAGGTTTTTGATGTCTCCATTTCCCAATGCCACGATGCCGTGACTTCGAATGCGGGCTGCTGCTTGGGCGATGGCTTCCCAGTCCGATTGTCCTCGGTACATTTGTGAGAGGGTTCGGCCATGAATGGCAATCGCCTCCGGTCGACCTTGGATGAGGCAGTCGCTCCATTCGTCAATAATATTACAGTCAAAGCCTAAACGGGTTTTGACGGAAAGAGGAATGGATGAACGTTCTCGATGCTCGGTGAGCTCGGGGTGTTCGGCTTTGAGTTGAGCAATGGCCTGGAGTGCACTGGGCTTGAATTGAAGGTCTGTCAGCGATTGCCCTTCAGCCCAATCCTGAATGCCTTTTCGAGCTTTTTCCATTAATTCCAAGGCAAGAGTTGGAGTACGAATGAGCCCTGCTCCGGACCCGGAAGAGGCGACGTTTTTTGAGGGACAGCCCATATTGATATCGAGCCCGTCAAATCCCAGCTCACAGATCACATGTGCTGCTTGGTAAAATAAGGCAGGATCTTTTCCGTAAATTTGTGCGATGATCGGCCGTTCTATTTCTGAATAGCGCAGACTGTCTAAAACTTTTAATCGACCGGAACAAATGTCGTGAACATTGGTGAATTCCGTAAAGACGATATCGGGCTTGCCATAGGTGGCGACAATGTATCGGAAAACCGAATCGGTCACGCCGTCCATGGGCGCAAGTCCGATAATCGGTTGTGGCAGGGTGTTCCAGAATGTCGTCATTGTGGCCGCCTTATACGATTAGTTTTGATTTGAGCCGATGAGATACCGAAAAAGTACACGGTTTCTATTTCTTTGCTTCGGCGGTGAATATCCCTGTGGGGTCGAAGGGGGAGGAGCGATTCTACAGGCAAGACGTGCTCTTTTGGCAAATGTATGGGGATATTCGGACAATTTCAATCCTTCAGTTTCTGGACCATGTGAACGACGGAATTGTCCCGACAAGCGGGAATAATCTCGTTCATTGGCAACGCCGGGCGTCTTATTCTTCGTTCAAGAAATCGGGCATCTTTCACTATGTCGTGATTGACGACAACCCGGCTTGCTTTGTATCTCCAGATCATTTTCCGGTCTCTCCCGTTCTCGGAAAATATTTCTCTTCATAATGCAACATGGTAAGCTCAAAGGGAAAGGGAGGAGAGTGATGATCAAGTTTGATGAGCTCGTGAAACCCCATGCGCCGGATGTGGTCTTATATCATGCTGAATGCATGGATGGATTTGGCGCGGCCTGGGCTCTGTGGAAGCGGTTTCCTCAGGCGCGGTTTGTTCCCGTGAAACATGGCTTTCCTCAACCGGAAGGGCTTGAGAGGCAGCATGTGGTGATGGTTGATTTCAGTTATCACCGGGATGACATTTTGGCACTAGCTGATTGTACGGCTAGCCTGCAAATTCTCGATCATCATATTACAGCTGAATCGGCCTTGGCTGATTTACCGTATGCCTATTTCGATATGGATCGAAGTGGAGCGGTGCTTGCTTGGGAATGGGCTCATGCCCAACCGGTCCCATGGTTGTTGCAATATGTGCAAGATAAAGATTTGTGGCGTTGGCAACTTCCGCATAGTCGGGAAATCAGTGCGGCTCTCGCGTCATACCCATTTGATTTTGTGATTTGGGAGCAGCTCCAGTTTGACACGGTAAAGGTTGAAGGCACAGGAATTCTGCGTGCGGAAAATAATTTGATTGATAAGCTAGTCCAGAATCCTGTCATGGTTTCTCTCGCAGGGTATATGGTGCCTGCGGTTCATTCACCGGTGCTGGCTAGTCAAATTGGCGAACAGCTTGCTGCGCGCCATGCCTTTGGAGTGATCTGGCATCAGAAAGATGGGCGACGATATTTTTCGCTTCGTTCAAAGTCTGGTGGTATATCCGTTTCTGAGATAGCCCGGCAATATGGCGGTGGTGGCCATATGCATGCCGCTGGGTTTTCCCTGGAGATTAGCGATAATTCTTCCAATATCTTGAATCCCGTTATAGACATTCCACTACAGTTTCCTCCCGCTCCTTTGTCGTAATTTGTGGTTTCACGCCAGGTGTATCAATGATTCCATTACGGGATGATAATCCAACAGAAATCACTCCGATCATCACTGTCACAACTATTGCTCTGTGCGTGTTGGTCTTTCTGTATGAAGTCTCTTTGCCAGCACAAAACAATGAAATGTTTGTGTATATGTATGGTGCGATTCCGGCTGTTGTCTTTGGGTATGTGCAATTGCCGCCGGAGTTCCTGAACCTGCCTGTTTATGGAACCTTGCTTTCCAGTATGTTTCTTCACGGAGGCTGGATGCACCTTATTGGAAATATGCTGTATTTATGGATTTTCGGGAACAATATTGAAGACGTGATGGGCCATGTGAAGTTTGTTCTGTTTTATGTAATCTGTGGTGTCGTGGCTGCGCTCAGTCATGCCCTCATTGACCCTGAATCTACTATCCCGATGATTGGCGCAAGTGGCGCAATATCTGGTGTTTTAGGTGCGTATTTGGTGTTGTTCCCTCGTGCGAGGGTTCTTGTTTTTATACCAATAGGCTTTTTTAGTCAGATGATTCATGTCCCGGCGGTTGTAGTTCTAGGCTTGTGGTTTCTAATGCAAGTATTCAGCGGGGGGATGAATTTGGGTCATGAAGGGGGAGGAGTGGCTTTTTTTGCTCACATAGGCGGGTTTATTGCTGGGATGATCTTGATAGGATTTTTTAAACATCCACATATACGGTTTTTTCATTCACCACACACTCATGGACAATCAGGCCGTTGGAAATAGAGTTTGAAAATATATGAATTGTTTTTGAATAAATGAATAAATGAATAAATGAATGTTAGGAAACTTTTACACCCGCACACTTGAAACTTGAAAACCGCACTTTGGGAAGGTCCTCGGCCTTGACCGCTTGCTGTCCCACCAACCGGCTGCGATACCAGAATCGAAGGCGCGCCATTCGTGTCGCCCGGTGACAACTGCTCCTGAGTTCCACTTCTTCCCGGATGGGGAGACCATGAATGGCAAAGCGTAAGGTGTGGCAGGAGAGTCGGTGGGAGGGATCGACTGTACGTTTGAACCGGACACAGAAGATAGCATCGAGGGTCTGGTAGGGCTTGGGCACAACCAAGGGTCGGAAGAGCGTTCTTGTCTTCTGGAGCGCCTGCTCAAATCGCGCAGGTGGAATTTTCTGAGTGGTGGAGTGCATCCGTTTGACCCGATACGGGGTGAGTTCCCAGTCGAGCGCCTCCCGCGTTTGCTCGCTCATCGTGATGCCGTCCCTGTAGTGGTCCAGTGAAAATGGACAGGGAGAAAAGGGGATTGTGTGAATAAGTCCAGACTGCCCTCTCTGAGGATTTGGCCTGGGTATTGGTAAAATGTATCGTCCATATTTGCCCCG
>SMVB01159637.1_pt1 | contig 10026 bp, 9 predicted proteins | sample 2456461 | NCBI WGS metagenome assembly SMVB01 (sample SAMN11095934, study PRJNA526329) | marine sediment metagenome | biome: Marine sediment; feature: Surficial sediment; material: Deep marine sediment; isolation source: Hadal surficial sediment | place: Pacific Ocean | collected 2014-05 | depth 0-1...
CGCACAGAAAAGCGCGATGAGGGTCGTCGCCTGCAACTGGTGAGCGGCATCTTTCACAAAACGTGCAACCTGTTGCGGCGATTTACCCCGTCTGCGCTTGACGAGATTCGCGTCGGTGTCCCGAAAATAGGTCGCATATAATTTGCGGATGCGGTCGTCATTCAGGCCGCTGCACTCGCGGATGGTGCGCGTGCGTGCTTCGTGCCGAATCATTCTCAACGCAAGTTCAAACTGCTCACGCTCTTGGGCATATCGATTGTCGGTAAGGCGCATTTGTTCCCCTTTATGATAGATTTATACCATATACAGTTACTATAAGGGGTGTAGTATCCACTATTGGGAAAATAATAAACAATAGAGTATCTCGTGATTCGGCGGGAAAATACCCAAGCAGAGGGAGATTACGATGCTGTACGAAGGCCCGCAAGTGACCGATATGGACAATGTCCGAGCCCTGAATGAATCCTTTCTCACGCTCCTGCGTCGCTCGCCTCATGCCCAGGAACGCCTGTGGGGGCTGCGCGAGGACCTGGCGCGGCGCTTGGTCAGTTTAACGCCCCGGCAGGCTGAACGACTTGCCGAGGCACCCTTCCTATTGTTTTCTTTTCGCGAACGAGATGACAGGTTTTGGCGAACGGCGTTCGAACAGGATCCAAACCAGGACCTCTTCTCCGCATCGCACGAGCAGCAGGCAGACGTGAGCAGGCTGATCGCCGCGGGACTGGGATTCATCTGGCAACTGGCGCGACAAAACCCTTACGTATTACGGCTGCTGTGCGGAGCGACGGTTCACTGGTGCGAACAAATCAGCGAACATACGCTTGTCCGGATTCTCGACTTCGCGACCGAAAATCATAAATTACTGGTATTGCGTCTGGCTGGCCGCAGCGAACTCTGGCGAAAGCTTCTGTACTGCGGCGTCCACCCCTTGCACGAGGTTCGCCGCGCCGCGCACATCAGCGTCTTGCAGACGGTCCTGACACAAGTCGACAGAACCAGCGCAGTGGTCTGGGCTTCAGCAGCCTGTCGCACCCAGGCGCCGGCTCTTAAGGTCGCCGAGAAAAGTGACGACTGAGTGCGATCAATCAAAATGCCCCCATTGCCGGTAGTCCGTATACAATACGCGTCGCCATGCACGCGCTTAGCATCAAGAATCTTCGCAAAATTTACCCGAATGGTGTTGAGGCTCTGAAAGGCATCGACCTTGAGGTCGATGCCGGTGATTTTTATGCCTTGCTGGGGCCCAACGGGGCGGGCAAGACAACCGCAATTGGCATCGTGTGCTCGCTGGTCAACAAGACCGGCGGGAGCGTCGAAATATTCGGTCACAGCATCGATACCGATCTTGCTGCGGCCAAAGCCTGCATCGGACTCGTACCGCAGGAAATCAATCTTAATCTGTTCGATTCGGTGCTGAACATTGTCGTCAACCAGGCCGGCTATTACGGCATCGATCGAAAAATGGCACTGGAGCGAGCGGAGCAATATCTCACCGAGCTACGCTTGTGGGACAAGCGATTCGCTATCGCCCGGACACTTTCGGGGGGCATGAAACGGCGGCTGATGATCGCGCGTGCATTGATACATGAACCGCGATTGCTGATCCTCGATGAGCCTACGGCCGGCGTCGATATCGAAATTCGGCGCTCTATGTGGACTTACTTGCGGCGGATTAATGCCGAAGGAACCACCATTATCCTGACAACGCATTACCTTGAAGAAGCGGAGAGCCTGTGTCGGCATGTTGCCATCATTGATGACGGCCAAATCGTTGAGAACGCACGCATGAGCACCATTTTGCGGAAGCTGCAGCGTGAATATTTTATCCTCACCTTGCGTGACGGCCTCTCGACTGCTCCCCATCTTGAAAATTTCGAATCCCGGCTTCTTGGTGAGGGAGAGCTGGAGGTGGCAGTGGACGCCGGCCAGTCTCTGAACCAGTTATTTGCGTGTCTCAGCGAGCAGAATATTGCCGTGGTCAGCCTGCGAAACAAGGCCAACAGGCTGGAAGAATTCTTCATCGGCATGGTTGAGCGTAAACAGGCGAATGCAGGCAGTGCCGGGGCCTGATATGGACATCAAACTCAACCTGATCGCCGTAAAAACGATCATGCGCAAGGAGGTGCTTCGGGTCTTGCGGATCTGGATACAAACCATCGTGCCCCCCGCCATCACGATGACACTTTACTTCATCATTTTTGGCAATTTGATCGGCCGCCGGATCGGCAGCATGGATGGCTACGACTACATGCAGTACATCGCACCCGGCCTGATCATGATGTCGGTTATCACTAATTCCTACGGCAATGTTGTGTCGTCTTTTTTTGGTGCAAAATTCGGCCGCCATATCGAAGAGATGATCATCTCACCAATGTCAAATGCTGCCATCATCGTGGGACACGTTGCCGGTGGCGTCATACGAGGAATTTTCGTCGGCATGCTGGTGACTGCCATTGCGTTGGGATTTACGCATCTTGAAGTGCAGCATCCCTTGATCATGATTTCGATGGTCGTGTTGTCTTCAATTGTGTTTGCCCTGGCTGGTTTCATCAACGCCGTCTTTGCGCGAAAATTCGATGACATTTCAATCGTTCCAACGTTCGTGCTCACGCCACTCACCTATCTGGGCGGTGTCTTTTATTCAATCTCGATGCTGCCGGAATTCTGGCAGAAGGTGAGTCTCGCGAATCCGATCCTTTATATGGTGAACGCATTTCGCTACGGCATACTGGGAACCTCAGACATCAACATCGGTTACGCGTACCTGATCGTCGGCGTGTTTGCCGTCGGCTTGTTCACGGCAAGTCTCATGCTGTTAAACCGTGGTATAGGCATTCGGGAATAGAGTGTGCGGACGATTCGCCTTCTACTCACCCACCGAGGCAACGGCGGCTCTGTTTGGCGTGCGCACCTCGGCCGGTATGAGTCCACGCTATAACATTTCGCCAAGCCAGCAGGTTGTGGCAATTCGGCACAGCACAGCCGGCGAGCTGGAGCTGGCCTCTTTTCGCTGGGGTCTCGTGCCCTTCTGGGCCAAGGACGCATCCATTGGCAATCATATGATCAATGCGCGTGCCGAAACCGTCGCGGAAAAGCCCTCCTTTCGTAATGCATATCGCGACAGGCGCTGCCTGATTCTTGTGGACGGGTTCTACGAGTGGCAACGCAATGGCGAGGTGAAAACTCCCTGGTACATTTCTCCGCTCGACCAAGCGCCCTGTGCGTTTGCCGGTCTTTGGGAGGACTGGACCGACAAGGAAACCGGCGAATCGTTACAAACCGCGGCGATCGTGACCACCGCGGCCGATGCGTTCATGTCCCGATTGCACTCCCGAATGCCGGTGCTCCTGACTCCGGAACCTGCGCAGCGCTGGATGGACGGCGACCCGGACTTGCTCAACGAGGCGGCCGCTGTATACCCGAAAATGCAGGCATGGCCAGTGGACCGAAAAGTGAACAACGCGCGCAATCAGGGTGCCGATCTTGTCGAGCCTGCGGGCGAGGTAATTCTCGCGCAGTGATCGCCGGTACTATTTTTTGGGCAGGAGAAATACGACGCCAAGGTATTCAAGAATGACGCCTTCAGTGGTGATCTCCCGTAACAAAGGCCCCTCTTCCAGCGTGGCTTTCTCTCGATACTGACGCATGTTGATGAATACGAAGCGATCAGCCGGCCGGTCGCTGTATACATGAATATCGATATTCAATTCGGGCAAGCTGATATTACCGCCGACGCGCAAGTCGTTAAACGTAAGCCGGGTTTGCGTCGTAACAGGCGCTGTCGTCTGCACAGGCGCTTGCGCCCTGAACACCTCCGGTCTGAATTCCCGTACCGGTTCAGCGGGAGGTCGCTGTTCCTGTCCCGCTGGCAGGTCTTTTTCACTGCCTACCGGCAGCGGAATTTCCTGCGCCGGTGGGTTTGCGGGCGGGGGCTCCACGACTCTTTCTGGCGTTCGAGCGACGCTTGTCGTTGGCGTGACGGGTGACGGTTTGACCAGAATCACCGTGACGACCACCAGGTTGACCGCAAGCAAGCCGACGAGCATCCACAGCCAGCGCGGTGTTGCCGCCTTTACCGTACCGGTCGGCACACTGGACATGTCCGGTGCGCTTTGCTGTTGCCGATCTGTTTCCGATTTCTTCAGTGCGTCGAGAATAAAAGACATGACTCGTTCCAGGTTGTAACGTTAACCATCGCCCGACAGGCGCGGCGTGCCATCGTGCGCCAGCATCGAGTTAATTAAAATTTGTGTCCGCTGACCCGCAAGACCGTCTATTTGCAAGCGATGCCGTCGTTGAAAATCCCGCAGTTGCACCTCAAGGGCAGTATCGAAATAACGCCTGTCCCCACTGCCAGGCAGCGTTTCGTTTGCGAGTGCTGCGAGGCTTTCGCGTAACCACAACACGTTGATGTTTCGCATACCCGGAGCAATCGCGCCCGCCGATCCATTGGGCGGTCGCCAGACAATCAGGTAGCGGCCAAACCAGAGTTCCGACACATCGGCCAGCGGATAGACTTTTTTACCGCCGTCAATCGTAAACTCAACTTCAGAGTCACTTAACGCTGTCACGACGGATTCGTAGGAATTGCCGCTGCTGTCAACCAGGGTAAGAATGGCTGGACGGTCAAGCTGCCTGAGAAGATTCCACGAGCCGCGTTGTTGCAGGCAACTCAAGCCGTAGGATCCCAATGTGGCACAGTCGTAGGCAGAGCCCTCGTCGGTCTCGACACCCCAAAGCATTAGCATTTGAGACAATGACTGTTGCCGCGATACGCCCAGGTTGCCCGCGACCAGTTGTTGTTCGAAGCCGGGCTCGGGATCATATTGCAGCGGCTCTGCCGTGTTGCTTTCTGCAACGGCGACAGGTTCCGGCATTGTCGTGTCAGGTTGCTCGAGCATGGCACTTTCCGCTGTTGCGTCCACATCAATGGCCGGCGGCAACAGGCTTCCGCCGATCAAGGCCAATGCTGAGATTGCAAGTATGGCGGCAACCCATTTGAGTGCGCGGGGGGCCGAAGGCTGTCCCGACACTTCAAGCGCCGCACGCTTGACGAGCTTGCTGCTCACATTGCGAGTTTCCTGTCCGTATGCCCCAAGCAACGCCCGATCGCAAATGACGTTGATCACTCGCGGGATTCCGCGAGCCAGCCGATGTACCTGGCGTTTCGCGCGATCATCAAAAATTTCGCCGACGCTGCCGGCCACTTTCAGTCGATGATCAATGTACTGCATCGTTTCATTTCGTGACAGGGGTTCCAGGTGGTACCTCCCGGTGACGCGTTGAGCGAGTTGTCGAAGACTGTTTTTGGCGAGAACCTCTCGCAACTCCGGCTGGCCAATCAGAATGATCTGCAACAACTTCTGTTTTGCGGTTTCGAGGTTCGTCAGCAATCGCAGTTGTTCGAGTACCTCATCAGACAGGTTCTGCGCTTCATCGACCATCAGGATGGTACGGCGACCGCGCGAATGGGCGTCGAGTAGATAACGATTCAGCGCGTCGACCAACGCCATGGTGCTGGTGCTGTCCTTGGGCAGCGGTACGGCCAGTTCCTGGCAGATGACTTGCAGAAACTCCAGCACGGTGACCTGGGGGTTGAGTATCAGGGCAATGTCGACTTCGTCGGGTAACTTGCCCAGCAGCGTGCGCACGAGCGTTGTCTTGCCGGTACCGACCTCGCCGGTTAGCTGGATGAAACCGCCGCTTTCGGTAACGCCATAGACGAGGTGCGCGAGTCCTTCACTATGTCGGGCGCTCATAAACAGATAGCGCGGATCCGGCGTGATCGCGAATGGTTTCTCGTTTAGCCCAAAAAACTTTGTGTACATCGTTGCTGCATATTGCCTGCCCAGACCTGATTCTACCCGATTTAGTCGCCATCCAAGGATCGCGCTCGCCCGACCGAAGCCGAGCCGAACTTGTCACGAATCCGGTCCAACAGCTCGTCCACATCCGAGCCTGTCGCAAACGGTGTCGTGCTGAACAAATCAGCTTGGGGAGAGTTCACGAGCTTGCTGCCACCAACGCCCAGCAGGCGTACGCTCTCGCCGGGGTGTTCTGCCAGCCAGATATCCAGCAACTCCCGAGTGGCGTGATAGATAGAGTCCGTACTATTCGAGGGTGGGTGTAATGAGCGTTGCCGCGTGAAGGTGGTGAAATCTGCCTGCCTTATCTTTAATTGCACGCTGCCGGCGGCCAGCGATTTCGCTCGCAAGCGACGGCTGGTTCGCTCTGTCAGTTGCAACAGTTTCCGGTGCATCGCTTTTCGAGCAGTGAGATCGACTTCGAAGGTTTCCTCGGCACTGATCGATTTGTCCGCTCGTGCGGAAACGACAGGTCGCGCATCGATGCCGCCCGCCCTGTCGCGGGTTCGCTGTGCGAAGCGCCCGAAGATCGCACCCAGTGCCGCGTCGGGTGCCCGGCGTAAATCACCGATTGTCTCGATACCCACGCGATGCAATCGTCGTAGCGTTTCCTTGCCAATACCCGGTATGACCTGAACGGCAAGCGGGTCGAGTGTCTGGCGAACGCGATCTTCCGGCACGACGACGAGACCGTCCGGCTTTTCCAGGTCTGACGCAATTTTGGCAACCAGCTTGTTTGCAGCAACACCCACAGATGCGGTGAGTCCGGTCACGCCACGAATCCGCTTTTTAATGGCGTGGGCGATGTCTGCCGCGGAACCAAACAGGCTCAGGCTGGCCGTTACATCGAGAAACGCTTCATCGAGCGACAAGCCCTCGACCAGCGGCGTGAACTCACGAAAGATCGTGAAAATTTCTGCCGAGACGGCCTTGTATTTACCCATCTGCGGAGTGACACATATGAGAGCGGGACATCGACGCCTGGCTTCACGCATTGGCATGGCCGAACGCACGCCAAATTCCCGCACCTTGTAGCTGGCAGCGGCCACCACGCCACGATTGCCGCCACCCCCGACAACCACGGGTTTGCCAAGCAAGTCCGGATTATCGCGCTGCTCAATGGACGCGAAAAAGGCATCCATATCGACATGCAGAATATGGCGGGCCGTGGCCGGCATCAGCTATTGCGTTTGACGATATAGTCCGCCAGCCAGTGGAGCGAATCAGCATCCTGGCCAAAGATGCCCAGGCTCCGCTGGCCTTCATCGAGCAACTCGGCGCAGCGCTTACGGGCAGCCTCGATTCCGTACAGCGCCGGCCAGGTCGCTTTCTCAAGGCGTTCGTCCGAGCCTGCCGTCTTGCCGATGATGTGTGTTTCACCCTCTACGTCGAGAATGTCATCGCGAATCTGGAAGGCCGGTCCAATGGCGCGTCCAAAGGAATTCATCGCATCGTGCTGTTCTGGCGCAAGGCTGTCGCACAGGTCACACGCTGACATTACGGAGGCATGAATGAGCGCGCCGGTCTTCATGCGGTACATGTTTTCCAGCTCGTTTTTGTCAAGATGACCGCCTTCCGCTGCGAGATCGATGGACTGTCCTCCGGTCATGCCCAGCGACCCGCAGGCTGCTGCAATTCTCTTTACCAGCAAGACTCTCTGCTCGCCAGAAATGGATTGTGCTTGAGCGATAATCTCAAAGGCGACCGGTTGCAGTGCGTCTGCAGCGAGGATGGCGGTCGCCTCATCAAATTTCTTGTGTACCGTTGGCAGGCCACGACGCAAGTCATCATCGTCCATTGCAGGTAAATCATCATGGACCAGTGAAAACGCATGAATGAGCTCGATCGCTGTCGCCGCTGCATCGAGCTTGTCGGGCGAGACGCCGAGGCATTCGCCGCTTGCATAGACCAGCAATGGGCGGATGCGCTTGCCACCGTTTAATACCGCGTAACGCATCGCCTGGTGCAAACGTTGTGGCTGAATCTTCGCTGTGGGCAAAGCGTCTTCGAGGCACTCTGCGATTCGTTCCCGGTAGGCGGGAATTCTGTCGGCAAACGATTCAGACAACGCGGTGCTCCGGTGCTGGGCGGACGGATCGGATAGCCTACACGGAAAGCACAGGCATCGTATAATCGCGCAGCGATCGTATGGGAAAAGCCGTGGCAACTGCACAAGCTCAGCCGAATATTGCACTCATAAAATATTGGGGCAAACGTGATGTAAGCCGGAACTTGCCAGCCGTTGGTTCATTGTCTCTGACGCTGGCGACCTTGTGGACACGAATGAAGGTTGAGTTCTCGACGGACTTCGATCGGGATTGTCTGCAGGTCGATGGCGAAGTGGCCGTTGATATGTTGCCAAGGGTGTCCCGGTGTCTCGACCAGGTCGCGGGCAGCAACAGGCCGCGCGCATCGATTGAGAGCCACTGCAATTTTCCGATTGCCGCGGGGCTGGCATCGTCAGCGTCGGCGTTTGCAGCATTGGTGGTGGCGGCGAATAAGGCTTGTGGCCAGGCGAGCGATATTTTTGACGAGGAAACCATTGCGGCAGTCGCATCGCGAGATACTCTTGCATTGGCCCGGCTTGCCGGTGCTGCGTCCGGCTCTGCCGCAAGATCGCTGTTCGGGGGCATTGTTGAGCTTGCCACGGGCGATGACGATATCGATGTTGCAACACTGCTGGCAGCAAGTACCTGGCCATTGCGTGTGGTTGTGGCCGTGACCGAGCGTGGGCACAAGTCGGTGGCATCGGGCGATGCCATGATCCTGAGTGAAAAATCGTCGCCGTTTTATTCGAGCTGGATCGAGAATCAGGATCATGACCTGGAAGTGGCGCGCAGCGCCGTGAATGATCGGGATTTTGAAAAACTGGCGACGGTATCGGAGCACAACTGCCTGAAGATGCATTCGGTCATGTGGACTTCACGCCCGCCCATTGTGTACTGGAACCAGGGGACGCTGGCTTGCATGGAGGCTATTCGGGATCTGCAATCAGCCGGCCAAGCGGTATTTTTCACCATGGACGCGGGTCCGCAGGTGAAAGCCATTTGCCAGCCTGACAATGAAGCGTTGGTCATGCAGACCTTGAGCGAAGTGGATGGCGTCGAAACGATCATGAGTTCCGGTCTTGGCGCGGCCGCATGCATACTGGATGACGCATGATGGAAGCAAGGGCGAGTGCCCCCGGTAAGGCTGTTATCGCCGGTGAGTATGCGGTTCTCGCGGGAGCACCCGCGATCTCCATGGCTTTGAATCGGCGTGCCCAGGTTCGCATTCGGGAGATTGAGGAATCCAGCCACTGTGTTTCAGCTCCGGGTTATCTCGAGGGCAGCTTTCGATTCAGCGTGACCCCGGAAGCCGAAATCGTCTGGCTCGACGAATTGCCATCTGCCAAAGCGTTTGCACTTTTTGAGGCTGTCTGGAAACAGTTGGGAATGACACAGCGCAGTGGCCTGTCCATTATCCTGGACACAAGCGGTTTTTTTGACGCGGCAAGCGGATCCAAACTGGGCCTCGGATCCAGTGCAGCGCTGGCCACCGCGCTCGCCGCGGCACTGGCTGCTCTGCAGTCGAGTCCGGTTTCGATTGATTCGGTGGCCGCATCGGCCCATCAGGAATTTCAGCGGGGAAATGGCAGCGGCATCGACATTGCGACGGCCGTTCACGGCGGGGTCATCGGCTATCAGGTCGGGACCCGGACGATTTCCCTGCCATGGCCAAAGGGTCTGGTCTATCAACTGTTGTGGAGTGGCGAAGCGGTCAGTACCACCGGCAAACTCGACCATCTCGCAAAAACCTTATCCCTGCCGAGTCGAGATCGCCTGGTTACGCTGTCTCGCGATGTCACCGCCGCGTGGACGGCGGGCAGCATCACCCGCCTGCTGTCTGAATTGCGGCGCTACACGCTGGTGCTGCAGGAATTCAGTCTTGACCACAAGCTCGGCATATTCGAAGCTGGGCACCAGGAACTTGCAGACAAGGCGGAAACCTGTCGGAAGACTGTTTACAAACCGTGTGGCGCCGGTGGCGGTGACATCGGTATCGTGCTCGCAGAATCGATGCGGGAAATCGACCTGTTTACCACGGATGCCGTCAAATCCGGATTCGAACCGCTGGATATTTCGCTCGATTCCGCAGGCGTCCTTGTTGCCGGCAGGTCGCC
>SMVB01000242.1_pt1 | contig 10025 bp, 10 predicted proteins | sample 2456461 | NCBI WGS metagenome assembly SMVB01 (sample SAMN11095934, study PRJNA526329) | marine sediment metagenome | biome: Marine sediment; feature: Surficial sediment; material: Deep marine sediment; isolation source: Hadal surficial sediment | place: Pacific Ocean | collected 2014-05 | depth...
ACGCAGGTCGTTCGATCTTGCATATCCAAAATACGCGAAAATGTTTCGGCCCCGATAACCAAAGCGGTGTTTGACTGGCCCGCCTTGATAAAGTTATCAGCGATAGTAAGCGCATAAATAAACCCCGTGCACACCGCCTGGACGTCGAAGGCTGCCCCTTGTGTGATGCCAAGCCCGGCTTGCACAACCGTCGCACTTGCCGGAAAGGTTTGATCCGGCGTTGCGGTCGCAAGCACAATGAGATCCACTTCGTCGGGGCGCGTGTCGGCATTCTTCAGAGCTTGAGAGGCCGCCCGCAGTGCCAAATCCGACGTCACCTCGCCGTCGGCGGCAAAGTATCGTCGTTTGATCCCAGTGCGGGTGGTAATCCATTCGTCACTGGTATCGACGATTTTTGCCAGATCTTCGTTTGTCAGACACTTGGCGGGCAAATAGGCGCCGCATCCCCCGATAACAGATCGAATTACGCTCACTGTGCCGCTATTTCTCTATTGGCATCCGATAATTGATGCTCTTGTTTCCCGCTCGACATGACGTCTCCGTCACTTTTCGCCAGCTCCACATTGAGGCGCTTGACGCTCTCCGCAATGTCTTCGGCAAAGTTACTATGGGCCAAATCAATGGCCATATCTATGGCGCTCGCAAAACCTCTGCCATCGGCACTGCCATGACTTTTAACTACAATACCGTTGAGACCGAGAAACACGCCGCCATTTTGGGCGTTGGTATCCAACAAACCGCGCAACGCCCCAAAGGCCGAGCGCGCAAGAACGGCACCAAGCCGAGCCAACACAGATCCGTTGAACGCCCGTTTCATAAAAAAGGCGATGAACCGCGCCGTCCCTTCCGCCGTTTTCAGCGCGACATTTCCGGTAAAGCCGTCGGTCACAACCACGTCCGCACCATCGAACGGAATATCGCTGCCTTCTGTGAAACCGACAAAGTTAAGACCAAGGCTCGGGTCTTTCAAAATAGCCGCGGCATCGCGCACGGATTCGTGCCCTTTGAGCTCCTCGGCACCCACATTCAACAACGCCACCGTGGGGTTCTTCTTGCCAAGGGCGACATGGGCAAAGGCAACCCCAAGAATAGCAAAATCCGCAAGTTGCTTGGCCGTCGCTGCCACATTGGCCCCCATATCGAGGAAAACACACCGGCCTTCCGTTTTGGGCCAAAGGACGGCAATGGCCGGCCGATCGATGCCCTTCATGGTGGACAAAACGTACATGGCCAGTGCCATCAAGCCGCCCGTATTACCGGCCGATACCATCGCATGAGCTTGGCCCTCTTTGATCGACGAGATGGCCAGTCCCATGCTCGAATTTCGACCTCGGCGCAGCACCTGGCTCGGCTTATCTGCCATCGACACGCGCTCCGGCGTATGGCGCACTTCACAAGCCGCCGCCGCGCCGGAATGCACGCGCAATAATGGCGCCAATGCGGCTTCGTCACCGAACAGCAAAAACCGGACGTCAGGATGTTTCTGCAATACCAACTCAACACCCTCAATCACGATGCCAGGTGCTTGATCGCCTCCCATGGCATCGAGCGAGATTGTTAAGTCTTTGGACACGGTGCTGGTCATTCCCTGATTACGTAACTTTCCTAAAGGGCGAATGGCTCGCCTCCACACCACTACCGATCTTCTTGCTTCTTGCCCCCGCCCGCTTCTTGGGTGAGATGGGCGGCAAATTACCCGATTATCATTGTCCAACAAATGATTCTTATGCGATCGGCTCATGAGACCGGATCGGCGCGCAGAAGAGCAAGAACAATCTTATGTCAGCTATCCTGTCCCTTTAGCCTTTGCAAAACCGAAAAAGGACCCTTTCCTGCCTTATCTTCCTGGCCAAAAGGCGCGGTGATCTCTACAAAATCTCGTGATCCGTGTCTATCGGGGCTGTTCGGCAATTGGGCAACCACCTTGCGTGGATAGGGATCGAGCGCCAGAGCGAGACGTTGCACGATACACTCACCAACATCGATTCGGCCTTCTGCCAAAGGTTCAGGCACACCGCCGCTGCACCACGGTGCCGAGGAAACAGTGGCTGAGAGGGATGCCAAATCATGCAAACCCAACCGCCTCTGTATTACTTGCATTGAACCCGTCTCAACCCTGCAAAGGTTCGAACGAGACGCGACCGGAAACCAATCCATCCAGCTCCTGCCCGGCCAAATGGGCAACCTGCCGGCGAACATAGCGCGCCATCATTGCCACAATATCCGGTGACACATCCGATGTCCGATACAGGTTTCGGCAAAGGGCATCGTTGAGTTGCTCCGGATCGTTTGATTTCAAACCGTCTTCATAAGCTGCAACACGACCGTAAAAGGCCTGAGCCATCTTTTGAATCTTACTGCCGACGCTAAGATCGCCGACACCCATCTCTCGCAATCCTTCGTCCATATCTTGAAAAAACACGTCGAACAATGTCTGTGCGATCGGGCTTGAGCCCGCATCGTCCGCCTTAAAGCGATGGAGAATGAGAAACACGTGCAATGCAATGAGATCAAAGCGCCCGTCGACATTGTCGGCAACGCCACCATCCAGATAGAAAACTGGCTGGCGTGATTGACCTACGATACGCTTGTAAAGTTTTTGCGCAGCAATATTTTCCGGTGCAGGCTTTAACAAGGCCCGCAACAGGCTATTTTCCTTGATGGTCTGCCACACTGTCATCGGCCTTCCTCATGTTGCAGGCTTTCCTCTTGCATTCATTTCCTTTGGCAGTTACTACCTCTGGTCAATATCAATGTTGGAATTATTGTCAAGCAGGTCGTCATGTCTTTCCGTCTTCTTTCCTTAAGGAACTTGGCCACGATTGGCGCCATCTTTTCGATGATCTTAGCGCTGGGCTGTAGCCCGATCTCGGACAAACGAGGCTATATTCGCGACGAAATGAAAATCGACTCTGTTCAAATCGGTGTTGACAACAAAGAGTCGGTCTATCAACGCTTAGGCTCACCTTCTACCACGGTCTCTCTAGGTCTGGATGTGTGGTATTACATCACAAGCCGAGAAGAACGATTTGGGTTCTTTGCACCAAAAGCAACTTACCGCGAGATTACTGCCGTCGCGTTTGATGAAGATGACTTCGTTGCCGACATAACGGATTACGGTTTGGAAGACGGTAAAGTCGTTTCATATGTCAGCCGCAAAACACCAACGCGCGGTAAGGAGCTTACTCTCCTTGAACAGATGTTCGGCAATCTCGGCAGATTGCCTGCACCCGGCCAACAGCAAGGCCGATAATCGTCTGAGTATCGCTTTCTCGTTTGCCAAGCTCTTTTCACATTACAAAATCGGACCGCAAGTGTTGCCCTCTTGCGTCTTAGAGTGTTTCCAGGAAAAGTGGATGCCGGTTTTCCTGGATGCGCTCTAATGCGCAAGAACGGCTAACAGCAGCAGCGCAACGATATTCGTAATTTTGATCATCGGATTGATCGCCGGGCCCGCAGTGTCCTTGTACGGATCACCCACTGTGTCGCCCGTCACGGCCGCTTTGTGGGCTTCGGATCCCTTACCGCCGAGATTGCCATCTTCAATGAATTTCTTTGCATTATCCCAGGCGCCGCCGCCTGCGGTCATCGACAGAGCAACAAAAAGCCCGGTAATGATCACCCCTAGAAGCATCGCACCCAACGATGACAGCGCTGCCGACTGGTCGGCGATCAGCAAAATGACGAAATAAAGCACCACGGGGGATAACACCGGCAAAAGCGCCGGGATGATCATTTCCTTGATTGCCGCCCGCGTCAGCAAATCCACCGCTCGACTATAATCGGGCTTTGCTGTGCCTTCCATGATCCCCGGGATCTCTTTGAACTGGCGGCGCACCTCTTCGACGACCGCACCGGCGGCCCGACCCACCGCCATCATGGCCATGGAGCCGAACAGGTAGGGCAATAGACCGCCGATAAAGAGTCCTACGATCACATAGGGATTCTGCAGCGAAAAGTTTAGCACCACCCCCTCAAAGGCCGGAAACTGGTCGGTATTACGGATCAAGAAATCCAAATCGGACGTGTAAGCGGCAAACAGCACCAAGGCGCCCAATCCAGCCGAACCGATGGCATAGCCCTTGGTCACCGCCTTTGTGGTATTGCCTACGGCGTCCAGCGCATCGGTTGTTTTCCTTACGCTTTCATCCAGCTTGGCCATTGCCGCAATACCGCCCGCATTGTCCGTTACCGGACCGAAGGCATCCAGCGCAACCACCATGCCCGCCAGAGCAAGCATTGTGGTTACGGCAATGGCAATGCCGAAAAGACCGGCCAGATTATGGGAGATGATGATCCCCGCAACGATGGTCAACGCAGGCAGCGCCGTCGATTCCATGGACACCGCCAGACCTTGAATGACGTTTGTGCCGTGACCCGTCATGGATGCCGCAGCGATACTGCGAACCGGACGAAAATTGGTGCCGGTGTAATATTCGGTAATCCAAATGATCAGTCCGGTTATGACCAATCCCACAATGCCGCACATATAGAGACTCATGCCGGTGAAGGTCGCACCGCTTGCCTGATATTGCGTGTCCATACCGATAAGCGCGTCTGTGATCGGCCAAAGCACAACCAAAGACATGACCGCCGTGGCAATCACGCCTTTATAAAGAGCCCCCATGATATTCTGGCTCGCCCCCAGCCGAACGAAGAAGGTGCCGACGATCGACGTCAGGATGCAGGCGGCGCTAATGGCAAGGGGGTAAAGCATCATCTTGTAAACCGTATCGGGCCCCTCAGAGACAAAGAAGATCGAGGCCAAAACCATGGTCGCCACGATGGTCACCGCATAAGTTTCAAACAGGTCCGCTGCCATGCCGGCGCAGTCACCTACATTGTCACCCACATTATCTGCAATGGTTGCCGGATTGCGTGGATCGTCTTCCGGAATGCCGGCTTCAATTTTGCCGACAAGGTCGCCGCCCACATCCGCGCCTTTCGTAAAAATCCCACCGCCGAGACGGGCAAAGATCGAAATGAGCGAGCCGCCAAAACTCAATCCCACGAGTGCATTGATGACATCGCGGCTGGTCGGATCCAAGCCCAAGGGGCCGATCAAAATCGCGTAATAGACCGAGACGGCAAGCAAAGCGAGGCCCACCACGAGCATGCCGGTGACGGCGCCCGCCCTAAAAGCGATGGCCAGTGCCGCCGCTAAGCTTTTGCTCGCCGCATGGGCCGTACGCACATTAGCCCGCACCGACACATTCATGCCGATATAACCGGTGGCGCCGGACAGTACAGCGCCAATCAAAAACCCGACGGCCACTTGAACGTCCAAGAGAAGCCAAAGAATGATGAACACAACCACGCCGACAATAGCGATGGTGGAATATTGCCGATTGAGATAAGCCCGCGCGCCTTCTTGAATGGCCCCGGCAATTTCCTGCATACGATCGGTTCCGGGATCGGCGCGCATGACGCTTTGTCTTGCCCATGCGCCATATACCAGCGCTAAAACACCGCACGCGATGATCAACCACAATTCCATGCTCATGGTTTCGTCCTTGTTGAAAAATGAGTTCAGTTTGGCCGCTTTTTTATCGTTCGGACCCGCCAGATTGGCTGACATTCCTGTAAAGCGCGCGGACCATGCCAAAGATGAGCCGGGAAAGCAACCATCAAGAGCATCCCAGCCCTAGTTTGAAAACAAAACCAAACAAAACCCGGCCGTAGGCCCGGACAAATCTCGCTTAGAAATGCCGGTAACCGGCCTGTTCGATGGCCACGGGATTGCCGCGGGCATCGACCACTTCAACCCCTTCTCCTTCTATGGCTTGGCCGATTGGGGTTAGGGCAATATTCAGGGCCGCGCTGATTTGCTGCACCTGGTCTTGTCGGTCGGGCGGCATGGCAAACAACAATTCATAATCATCGCCGGCCCCCAGCAGGGACACAGGATCCGTCATCACAGCGCGGGCCGCATGGCAAAAAGGCACCTTTTCCAACTCGATGCGCAGGCCAAGCCCCGAAGCGGCCGCCATATGGCCCGCGTCAGCCACCAGACCGTCGGACACATCAAGACAAGCCGTTGCAAGGTCCAACAATTTAGGGCCGAGTTGTGTGCGTGGTTGAGGAAGCTGATAACGGTCAATCAAAACATCTTTATACTGATCGTTCCGGCAATCCAGCTCGCCGGTCAACAATTTAAGCCCTAAGCCGGCATCGCCGATCGTGCCCGATATATAAAGCACATCACCGGGCCCCGCACCCGACCGAAGCAGCATCTTGCCTTTCTTCACGTAGCCAAAAGCGGTTAGAGATAATGACATAGGACCATGCGTCGAAATGGTATCGCCTCCGATAACATGAATTTCATATTGTGTCTGATCCAGTGCCAGCCCACCGACAAACCGTTCTATCCACGACCGCGTGATGTCCTCCGGCCATGCGCAGGTCAGTAAGTAACTCACGGGCGTTGCGCCCTTACCGGCCAAGTCAGACAAATTCACCCGCAACAGCTTGCGCCCGATCAGATCCGGCGGATCCTCAATGCGAAAATGGGTTCCGGCCGACATGGCATCCGCGGTAACGACGAGTTCCTGACCGTCAGGCACATTAATCAAGGCGGCATCATCGGTCAGATCAAAAGCCCCGGGATCGCCTCGGGTAAGCGGTGCAAACAAGTCCCGGATGACGGCAAATTCATCACAGGGCCGCACGTCACCCGCTTGGTGTGCATTTTCGACCGGCCGGTCTGTAGAGCGGTTCACGTTTGCTCTCCGCTCGGTTCGAATTCGTCGGCGCGTTCCGCCCGGGCAATTTTGTCCAGTACGCCATTGACAAATGCCGGTTCGGATTCATTAAAAAAGGCGTGGGCAACCTCGACATATTCATTGATAACCACGCGGGCCGGTATGCTCGTCCTGACCACAAGTTCAAATGTGGCAGCCCGCAGCAAGGCCCTGAGCGTGCTGTCGAGGCGGCGCAATGTCCAGCCGTCAGCCAGGGCACCATTGACATATCGGTCGATGTCGACCTGATGTTCGACAATACCGCGAACAACGGCGCTGAAATGTTCAATGTCGGGATCGACATATTGAACGTCGCTGATTTCATTGGCAAATCGATGCCCAATAAATTCGGCGATCACATCATTGGCATCCCCGCCACTCAACTCCATCTGGTAAAGCGCTTGCACCGCAGCCAAACGAGCTTCGCCGCGCGATATTTCATGGTGTTGCCTATTGTCGCTTGCCATCATCTCGTTCAATCACATGTCCGCTTCCATATTTCTTTACGTCGCCACCACGGCATCGAAAATCTGCAGCAGATCTTCGCCGATTGGATATGTCGCAACACGCCGCCACCTTTTGGCACCCTCAGGGGTTTCAAGACCCAGATGGGCGATCGCCGGCACCCCCTCGCCGCCAATAATTTTTGGCGCATGAAACCACACCAGTCGTTCCACCAATCCCTGCGCAATGAGTGACGCGCCAATCCGAGCGCCGCCTTCGACCAGCACATTGGTCAGACCCCTATTGCCTAAAATTGCCAGTGCAGCGGCCAGATCCAGTTGATCGCCGGTCGCGACATCAACTTGTAACACCTCGACACCGCATTGACGAAACGCCTTGATGCGCACAGCGTCCGCATCTTTGCGTGTCAAGATCCATGTCGGTACCTCATGGGCAGTCTGAACCAGCCGAGACGTCATTGGCAACCGAAGCCGCCCATCTGCCACAATCCGTATGGGCGACCTGTCTTCGAGACCCGGCAACCGGCAGGTGAGCCGCGGATCATCGAAATGGCGGTTGTGCTGCCGATCAAGACGGCGTCGGCGTCGGCGCGCATACGATGGACCAGCCGACGGGCGAGCGGCCCGGTAATCAATTGGCTGTCACCCGAATGTGTCGCGATCCGGCCATCGAGCGACGTGGCCAATTTGTAGGTGATACGCGGCCGATGACTTTGCTGGAGCATGGCGTAGCCACGATTCAGCCGGGCTGCTTCATCCCGGCACAAGCCCAGAGCCACATCGATATCAGCTTGCTTAAGACGATCGGAAATTGGTTTTGGTAGACTCAAAAGACTGGCCCCCTGGGCAACCCGAAGACGCGCCGGTTGCACCGCCAAGATCGACAAAAAACTGTCCGGTGACGGCACGCTCGTAAGATAAACGCTGCATCCTTTAAGAGCAGACCCGCCATCAGCTCGCGCTTGTTGCAACGCTCTTTCAATGGCGTCGCAGCGCCGGTCGCTCCAACCGCGCGCAATAACATAACCCTCAGTGTCCCGATCGGGGGTCGAGGTGATGACGCATCCCACGGCAGGGTCGGGCCAAACCCGACCCAATCCACGCCCGGCCAGGCGTAGCGCGATGTGCATGAAATGCTGATCCGCGGTCACGGCTTTTCGATTTCTGTTTTCCTAAACTAGAGCATTTTCGAGCGAAGTGGACACCGGTTCGCGTTAAGAAAATGCGACCAAACAAGGACTTAGAGCGTTTTCGCGATTCTGTTAAGTTCGGAAACGCTCTAAGAAAGTCAACCCCGCCGCTAATCCTGTTCGCTCAAGTTTCCAAGAAATTGTTCGAAATCCCGGGCCTCTCGAAAGTTCTTGTATACAGAGGCATATCGCACATAAGCCACATCATCGAGACCGGCCAATCCCTCCATGACAAGTTCGCCGATGATATGAGACGGGATATCGGGTTCTCCCATGCTCTCAAGACGACGCACAATGCCCGTGACCATGCGCTCCGTCCGCTCCGGATCAACCGGCCGCTTTCTCAAAGCGACCTGAACCGACCGCATCAGCTTATCGCGATCGAAACGGACACGCCGGCCACTGGATTTAACCACTTGTAGCTCGCGCAATTGAACGCGTTCGAACGTGGTAAAGCGCGCACCGCACGCCGAGCAATGTCGGCGCCGTCTAATAGCAGCGCCATCTTCTGCCGGTCGCGAGTCCTTCACTTGACTATCATCATGTCCACAAAATGGGCACCGCATCAGCAATCACTCTAAAGTTTGATATATCGGGAAATCAGCACAAAGCGTTTGCACCTGTTCGCGCACGCTCTGTTCGATAGCGCTATTGTCCTCAGGATGAGCGACCAATCCATCGAGAACTTCGACCATCAGCTCGCCGACCTTGATGAATTCAGCGGTGCCGAAACCACGGGTCGTCGCCGCCGGAGATCCAACACGAAGACCCGAAGCAATAGCCGGCTTTTCGGGATCAAACGGAATCGCATTCTTGTTGCAAGTTAAGAAAGCACGCTCAAGGCTCGCTTCGGCCACCTTGCCGGTCAGTCCTTTAGGCCGCAAATCGATTAACGATAAATGGGTGTCGGTTCCTCCCGATACGATATCCAATCCGCTTTGAGCCAACGTCGAGGCCAATGCGCGCGAGTTTTCGACCACCGCCTTTGAATAAGTCTTAAAGTCGGGACGCAACGCTTCGCCGAAAGCAACGGCCTTGGCGGCAATAACGTGCATCAGGGGGCCGCCCTGAAGGCCCGGAAAGATCGCCGAATTGATTTTCTTTGCGATGTCCTGGTCATTGGTCAGAATCATGCCGCCGCGCGGCCCGCGCAGCGTCTTGTGGGTGGTTGTCGTCACCACATCGGCAAAATCCAACGGATTGGGATGGATGCCGCCGGCCACCAAACCGGCGAAGTGCGCCATATCGACCATAAAAAGCGCGCCCACATCATGGGCTATGTCCCGGAAACGGGCAAAGTCGATGATCCTTGGATAAGCCGATCCGCCGGCAATGATGAGCTTGGGCCTGTGTTCCTTGGCCAGTGCCGATACCTGATCAAAGTCGATTAAATGGTCGTCGGGCCGCACGCCATATTGAACCGCGTTGAACCATTTGCCCGATAAATTGGGCGCGGCACCGTGGGTCAAATGCCCACCAGCGGCCAAGCTCATACCCAAAAAAGTGTCCCCCGGATTAAGCAATGCCAAGAACACCCCTTGATTGGCTTGGGCTCCCGAATGGGGCTGCACATTGGCAAACCCGCAATCGAATAATCGTTTGGCCCGTTCAATGGCCAAAGATTCGGCCAC
>SMVB01188889.1_pt1 | contig 10025 bp, 10 predicted proteins | sample 2456461 | NCBI WGS metagenome assembly SMVB01 (sample SAMN11095934, study PRJNA526329) | marine sediment metagenome | biome: Marine sediment; feature: Surficial sediment; material: Deep marine sediment; isolation source: Hadal surficial sediment | place: Pacific Ocean | collected 2014-05 | depth...
CTCGACCATCTTCGGGTCGACGAGGATCAGCCGGACGTCGTGGGGCGAGCGCGTCAGGAGGATGCTGGCGAGGATCGTGTTGATGCAAACGGACTTGCCCGAGCCCGTCGTGCCCGCGATCAGGAGGTGCGGCATCCGCGCGAGGTCCTCGACGATCGCGTTGCCCTCCGCGTCCATGCCGAGGAAGAACGGCAAGGCCATGAGCTTCTTGTCGTAGGCCTTCTGCGTGATCAGCTCGGAGATCCGGACCGTGCGGCGCTGGGCATTCGGCACCTCGATGCCGATCGTCGACTTGCCGGGGATCGGCGCGATGATCCGTACGCTCTGCGCCCGCAGCGTCGCCGCGATCTCCTGGCTGAGCTGCGTCACCTTGTTCATCCGCGTGCCCTGAGCCACGGTGAGCTCGAACAGGGTGACGGCGGGGCCGACCTGGGCGCCCACGACCTCGGCCTCGACGCGGAAGCTCTTGAGCGCGTTCTCCAGCTTGTTCGCTGATTCTTCGAGGAACTCCTGGTCCAGGTCGGCGCCCGCGGCCGGCGGCTCGAGCAGGTCGAGCGGGGGCAGGGTCCAGGGTCCCGGGGGCGGTGTCGGCGGCTCGTAGACGGGGGCGGCCATCGTCCGCTGACGCGGCTTCGCCTTCGTACGCGAGGGGGCCGTCGGGACGATCACGGTCTCGTCTTCGTCTTCGTACTCCTCTTCCTCTTCCTCCTCGTCCTCGTCCTCGTCCTCTTCTTCTTCGTCGTCGTCCTCTTCGTCCTCGTACTCGTCCGCATCCGCGTCCTCTTCTTCGTACTCGTCTTCGTCTTCGAACTCCTCCTCTTCATCCTCGAAGAGCTCGGGCGCGGCCGTCTTCCCGGTCGCCGCCGCGCGGCGCGCCGGACGCTTGGCCGGCGCGGCATCGGCCGGCGCGGTTGCGACGGCGAGGTCCGCGCCGCGGACGAAGTCCCACAACCCGACCATGAGCCGCCGGAACCAGCCCCAGAGCGCGGGCCCGAGCTGCTCGCCCCAGCGTTCGCGGCGCTCTCCCATCCACGCACCGAACGCCTTGAGCGAGGGGTAGAACGCCATCTCCGTCGCGAGCAGGAACGAGATCCCCGCCGAGGTCAGGAGCAGCACCCAGAGGCCCGGGCCGCCGAACTTACGGACGAGGGGCTCCATCGAGACGTACGCGAGCCATCCGCCGGGCCCGTACGGGAGCTCGTTGCTGAGGATCCGGAGGCCCTCGGGTCCGCGGCGACCCTCGATCGCCGCGCCGAACCCGAGGTCGAGGAGGAACGAGATCGAGAGCACGAAGCAGGCCGCCCCGAGGGAGCGGATGAACGGCAGCTCGACCCGTTGCCCCGCGACGACGATCGCGCCCCAGCAGATCCCGAGGAACGCGAGCAGATAGCCCGAGAGGCCCGTGAACCGGAAGCTCCCGTCCGCGAGCCAGTACCCGACGGCGCCGCCCCAGTTGCGACCGGCGGCCTCGGGGTCGTCGAGCGGCGTGTAGTAGCTCGCCATCGAGACGAGCAGCCAGGTCGCGACGCCGATCAGGAGCAGCCCGCCGAGCTCCCGCACGCGCGCCGAGGTGCGCTCGTCGAGGGGCTTGCCCACGAGGAAGCTCGCGGCCAGGGCGGAGAACCGTCCTGTCTGCGCCCGCTTCCGCTTTGTTTTACGTTGCTTGCCTCTGGCCAACGCCGAATCCCCTCGGTTGTCCTGGAGCGACCGGGCTCAGGTCCGGCCGAGGAGTCCGACGAGAATGCGCGCGATCGCGGGCTTCTCGAGGCTCTCGAGCCGGTCGATCCGACCGTCGCTCCCGAGGATGGTCACGGTTCCCGAGGTCGCATTCAATGCCGTGGCATCATTGAGGACCACAAAGTCGGCGTTCTTGCGCTGTAGCTTGGCCTTGGCGCGACGAATCCCGTCCCCGGTCTCGAGCGCGAAGCCCACGACGAGCCGCCCGCCCTTGCGCCGGGCCACCGTGGCCAGGACGTCGGGGTTTCGAACGAGCTCGAGGGTGGCCGTCTCGTCGCCCCCGTCCTTCCTGCGCCATTTGCCCGCGAGGCGCCGCCGGGGCCGCCAGTCGGACACGGCGGCGGCCATGTAGAGCGCGTCGGCCCCGGGAAACACGCGCCGGAGGGCCGCCAGCATGTCGCGCGCGCTCACGACGTCGATCCGCTCCACGCCCTTCGGCGTCGCCAGGCAGACCGGCCCCGTCACCAGGGTGACACGGTGCCCCGCGCGCACGGCGGCGGCGGCGATCGCGAAGCCCATACGGCCGCTCGAGGCGTTCGCGAGGTACCGCACGGGATCGATGTACTCCAGCGTGGGACCAGCAGTTACGACGACGTGGAGGGTTCGGCGAGCCCGCCGCGCGCCTTTCCGCGCGCCCTTCATCCGGCCAGGAGGTCCGCGATCCGGGCGGCGATGAGCGCCGGATCGGCGAAGCGCCCGCGACCCTCCACGCCGCACGCCATGTGACCCGCCTCGGGCTCGACGACCTCCCAGCCGTCCTCGCGCAGGCGGGCGAGGTTGCGGGCGACAGCGGGCTGCTCGAGCATGTTCGGGTTCATGGCGGGCACGAGGAGGCGCGGGATGGGCCCCGGCAGGGCGAGCAGCGCGGTCGTCACGAGGTCGTCGCCGAGGCCGTTCGCGATCCGCCCGGCGAGGTCCGCCGTGCACGGGGCCACGACGACGAGCTCCGCCCACTGCGCGAGGTCGATGTGGTCCATGGCGCCCCGGCGCTCCGGCCCGAACTCGGTGCTGCCGGCGGGGGCGCCCGTGACGGCCTCGAAGAGCTGGGGCGCGACGAGCTGCGCCGCCGCCGGCGTGAGCGCGACGCGGACCTCGTGGCCCGACTGCGCGAGCTTGCTGGCGAGGTCACAGGCCTTGTAGATCGCCACCGAGGCGCCGGCGCAGAGCAGAATCCGGCTCACCGGATCGCTCCGTCCGACGCGAGCCCGGCCACGGGCCCGGTCTCGAGCCCCGCGATGCGCCGCACCTCGTTCACGGCCGTCTCGAGCTCATCGTTCACGACCACGTGATCGTATCGCTCGCGCTCGCGGCACTCGTCCTCGGCCTTCTGGAGGCGCCGCTCGAGGACCTTGGGCGACTCCGTGCCGCGCCCGGCGAGCCGTTCGCGCAGGATCTCCATGCTGGGCGGCGCGATGAACACGAAGATCCCCGGCACCTCGAGGCTCTTGAGCTGCAGGGCGCCCTGGACGTCGATCTCGACGAGGAACACCCGGCCGGCCGCGAGCGCCGCCTCCATCGGACGGCGCAGGGTGCCGTACATGTTCCCGTGGACCTCGGCGGACTCGATGAACTCGCCGGCGTCCCGGCGCGCCCGGAATTCCTGCGCGGAGAGGAAGTGGTAGTCGCGGCCGTCCACTTCGCCCGGGCGCATCGGGCGCGTCGTGGCCGAGACGGAAAAGACGACGCGGTCATCCGTGAGCAGGCGCCGGCAGATCGTGCTCTTCCCGCAGCCCGAGGGACCGGAGACGAGGAGCATCCGTCCGAGCGCTTCCTGCACGTCCGTCACTCCACGTTCTGGACCTGCTCGCGCAGGCGCTCGATGCTCGTCTTGAGCTGCACCACGAGGTGCGCCACCTGCGCGTCGTTGCACTTCGACCCGATCGTGTTCGCCTCGCGGAAGAACTCCTGGGCGAGGAAGTCGAGCTGGCGTCCGACCGTGCCGCCCTTGGCGAGGAGCGTGGAGAGCTGCTCCAGGTGGCTCTTCAGGCGTGCGATCTCCTCGGAGACGTCGAGCCGGTCGGCGAGGAGCGCGAGCTCGCGCGCGAGATCGGGATCGGGGCCGGGGCGCGCGTCGCCGATGAGCTCGGCCACGCGACGTTTCAGGGCTGCGTAGTGGTCCTTCACGACGCGCGGCATGCGCTTCTCGATCCGACCCACCGTGCGCTCGACCGCGGTCGCGTTCTTCTCGAGGTCGCGAGCGAGGCTCCCGCCCTCGGCCTCCCGCATCGTCACGAGCTGCGCGACGGCTTCGCCGACGGCCTTCAGGATGATCTTCGCCTCGCGCTCGTCGGGGTCGGACTGCGCCCGCGTCACGAGCACGCCGGGGAGCGCGACGAGGCTCTCGAGCTCGAGCCCGGCCTCGACCCCTAGCTCGCGCGCGAGCTTCGCCAGCTTCTTGTGGTAGCTCCGCGCGACGTCGATGTCGAACGACACCGTCGCGGCCGTCTCCAGCCGGACGATCGTGGCCGTGAGCGAGACCGACCCGCGGCTCACGCGCTTGCGGAGGATCGCCTCCACCTCGGGCTCGAGGTACTGACACTCCGGCGGGAGCCGGAGTTTCGACTGCAGGTGGCGGTGGTTGACGGAGCGCACCTCGACCCGGACCGACAACCCGTCGCGCTCCGAGGACGCCGCGCCGAAGCCGGTCATCGAGCGGATCAACGGGCGGGACCCCCGACTCCGGCGCCCGGACGGCTGCCGGGCTTCTCGGCCGGACTGCCCGCGGCGCAGAGCGGGCACTCCGCGGGCTTCCACAGCTCGGCCTCGACGCTCGCGAGCGCGCTGAGCTCGAGTCCGTCCGCGGCGAACGGGTTCCCGCCGGAGCGGTTCAAGATCGCGCCGACATGCACGGGCGTCGCGCCGAGACTCCGGACGAGGCTCACGACCTCGCGCGCCGAGCCGCCCGTCGTCAACACGTCCTCGACGACGAGCACGCGCTCGTCCGGCTCGAGCGCGAAGCCGCGACGCAGGCACATCTCGCCGTCCTTGCGCTCCGTGAACATGGCCCTGGTGCCGAGGGCGCGCGCCATCTCGTGCGCCCAGGTCACGGCGCCGAGCGCCGGTCCCACGACCACGTCGAGGCCCTCCGTCCGCGTGCGAACCTTCGCCGCGAGAGCGCGCGCCGTGAGCTCCGCGCGCGGCGGGTCCATCAGGAGCCGCGCGCACTGGAAGTACCGATCGCTGTGCAGACCGGAAGTGAGCTCGAAGTGGCCTTCGAGCATCGCTCCGCTCTCGCGGAAGAGATCGAGCACGGCGCTCTCGTCCATCGTCAGCCGTCGATGATCGACGTCGTGGAGCCCAGGCGGTTCAACACGTGGATCGCCACCGCGGAGCAGAGGAAGACCCCCGCGATGACCCCGGTGAAGCGCTGCACGCCCGACGCTTTGACGCCGAAGGTCTGCTGGCCGGCCGTGCCGAGCGCGCCGCCGAAGCCGCCGCCCTTGCCCTCCTGGAGAAGGATGACGACGACCAGGATGACCGCCGACAGGACGAAGACGATATAGATCAGTGTGATGAGGAGACTCATCGTGTCAGTTTCCGAAGTCTACGATTGGGATGAAGGTCTCGAGCTCGAGTGACGCGCCCCCGACGAGGGCGCCGTCGATGTCCGGTACGGCCATGAGTTCGCGGACATTGTCCGGCTTGACGCTGCCGCCGTATAGGATTCTGATCCCTTCCGCGGCCGCGTCCGTCGTGAGGCCGGCGAATACGCCCCGGACGTAGGCGTGGACCGCGCCGGCCTGGGCGGGAGACGCGGTGAGCCCCGTGCCGATGGCCCACACGGGCTCGTAGGCGATCGTGAGGCGTCCGAGATCCCCTGGGGCGACCCCTTGGATCCCGGCGGTGAGCTGGCGCGCGTTCGTGGCCTCGGTCTCGCCGGCCTCGCGCTGCTCGATCGTCTCACCGATGCAGAGGATGACGTCGAGCCCGCGGGCGAGTGCCGCGTGGACCTTGCGGTTCACGAGCTCGTCGCTCTCGCCGTACACGTGGCGCCGCTCGGAGTGCCCGACCAGGGCGACCTGCGCCCCGACGTCGGCCAGCATCCCGGTGCTGATCTCGCCCGTGAAGGCGCCCTCGTCCTCATCGCAGCAGTTCTGGCCACCCACGAGCACGGGCGATCCGGAGACCGCGCGCACGACCTCGTCGAGGTACACGAAGGGCGGAAAGAGGCCGACCTGGACGTCGTCGCGCGCACCGAGGTGCTCGCGGATCCCGGACGCGAGCTCGCGCGCCGAGCGCCGGTCCAGGTTCATCTTCCAGTTGCCGGCGATGTACGGCTGCCTCATTGGAAGCCCCCGTTGGCCGGCGATTCGCTGAGCTGCGACGTGACGAGCGTGCGGCCGTCGATCGCGCAGAGCGCCCGGACGTCGGCGACGATGCGGGCGAAGGCGTCCAGGCCCACGGCCTGGGCCCCGTCGGAGTGGACCTCACCGGGGGCGGGGTGCACCTCGATGAGCAGTCCGTCCGCGCCCGCCGCGATCCCGGCGCGCGCCAGCGGTCGGACGAGGTCCGCGCGCCCGGCGGCATGCGACGGATCGACGATCACGGGCAGGTGCGTGGCACCCTTCAGGTGGGCGACGGCGCCGACGTCGAGCAGGTTGCGCGTCACGCTGTCGAAGCCGCGGACGCCGCGCTCGCAGAGCACGACCTGCTCGTTCCCGCCCGAGAGAACATATTCGGCCGCGAGCAACAGCTCGCGCACGGTGGCCGCGAACCCGCGCTTCAGGAGCACGGGTATCCGGGTTCGGCCGACCTCGCGCAGCAGGGCGAAGTTGGTCATGCTGCGCGCGCCGATCTGGAACGCGTCGGCGACCTCGCCGACGGCTTCCACGTCGCGGGGATCGAGCACTTCCGTCACGACGCCGAGCCCCGTCAGCGCCTTGACGCGCCCGAGGATCGCGAGCCCCTCGGCGCCCAGGCCCTGGAACGAGTAGGGCGAGCTGCGCGGCTTGAACGCCCCGCCCCGCAGGGCGGTCGCCCCGGCCCGGCGCACGGCGTTCGCGATCTCGGCCAAGCGACCCTCGTCCTCGACCGCGCAGGGTCCCGCGATGATCGATACGTTCCCGCCACCGATGACCGCGTCGCCGATCCGCACGATCGTGTCGGGCCGGGTGTCCCCGCTTCCCGTCGCGCGCTCGTGGAGTTCGCGCGCCGCGCCCACGTCGAGCACGCGCACGACCCCCGCGAGGTCCGCGAGGCGCGAGCGGTGGTCCGGAGCTCCCGGTCCGGAGAGCTCGAGCAGCTCCTGACGCCCGCCGAGAAATCGGGTCGTGTAACCCAACTCCTTGCACAGCAACAAGATAGAATCGCGATCTGACCGCGGGAGGGTCGACTCGAGGCGGAGTAGCATGGCGGTGGAGGGCACTCGACGCGTCGCGTGCCCGGTCGAGAACTGGGAGAGTATAGGGCTGCGGTCCGGTGCGGGCAATCCGCTGCGCCCCTCCTCTGACCCGCCCTGGCCCGTCCTTGGTCCCTCGATTCCCTAATTTGCCCCCCCCAGCCTGGCGACATCGCATTCATGGCCATCCTCGAACCGATCCTCGGCCTCCTCCCTCTCGACGACCTGCCACGCACCGGGTGGATCCAACGCGGCGTCCCGGCCCCGGAGTCGATCGCCGGGCACATTCTGTCGACCGCCTACGTCGCGCTCGCCCTCGCGCCGCGGGTGACGCCGGAGCTCGACCTCGGCCGCGTGCTCGCCATGGCCCTCGTCCACGACGCCCCCGAGGCCCTCACGGGCGACCTCCCGCGGGTCGCGGCGGACCTGCTGCCCGAGGGCGCCAAGGCGCGGCTCGAGCAGGGGGCGGCGGAGCGGCTGCTGGCACCGCTCGCTCCGGTCGCGGCGGAGGCGTTCGCCGAGTACCAGTCCCAGGCGACGCGCGAGGCCCGGTTCACCCGCCTCTGCGACAAACTGCAGCTCGGGGCCCGGCACGTGGCCTACGTGCGGGCGGGCCAGCACGGGCTCGGGGAGTTCGGGGCTGTGGCGCGCGAGCTCGACTGCGGCGAGTTTCCCCCGGCCGAGGCGCTCCGACTCGAGATCCTCGCGGCGCTCGACGGGTGAAAAGCGGCGCGCGCGACCCTACCTTGCCGGAGGACACCCCGGCGCACTCGCCGGCGGGGCCGGCCATGCGCGTCTTCGCCTATCTCCCCATCGTGTTCCTCGTCGTCCTGGGCCTCCTCGCCTGGATCGCGCTCAGGACCGACGTCCCGCTGAACTTCCCGTTCATCGAGCCGCCCGCGCGCGCGCCGCTCCCGGAGCCCGAGCTCGAGCTGGGAGAGGCCGTGCTCGAAGGCCGGCTCGTCGGCGGCGAGCGCGAAACGCCCCTCGAACAGGCGCTCGTAAGTGTCATGGACGGTCCGCGGCTGCTCTGGACGTTCACCGACGAGGAGGGTCGCTTTCGGCTCGAGCAGATGGCGCCCGGGGAGTGCGAGGTCTCGGTGCTCGCGCGCGACTACCCACCCGCCGTCCGCAGCGTCGTCGCGGGCTCGGGACCGGTCGTCCTGCACCTCCCCGCGCGCCACGGCGAGCCGCCGCTCGTGCGCGACATCGAGCGCTCCGATCTCGTTGGGACCGTCAGCGTACCGGGGGAGGCGAGCGGGCTCGGGGGATTCGAGCTCGCCTTCCTCCCGGACCGCGAGCCCAACCTTCCCGGGGCGTCGGTGCCTGTCCGACTCCGGCTCGACGCGTCCGGCGGGTTCGTGGCGCGCGAGCTGGCGCACGGCACGTACCGCGTCCTGCTCCTGCCCGACTGGGCGCGCGGCGGCTCGTGGCCGGACCTCCTGGCCGCGAGCGGTGGCGAGCCGTTCATCGTCGTCCATCCACGGGCGCAATCCGCGGAGCCCCTCGCGCTCCCGGCCAGGAGCGGCGTGATCCGCGGCGTGGTCACCGAGCGGCACGACACGCCAGGAGCAGCGGGCGTGCGCGTCGGCTTCGTCGAGGGCGCGATGGTCATCGTGCAGGCGCTGGCCGCGGAACGCGCGCCGCCGGCGAGCGTGCGGGTCTGGCCGCCCGCGATGACCGACGTGACCGGCGCGTTCGAGATCCGACACCTGCCGCCCGGGCGCTATCGCCTCATCGTCCGCTCGGGAGCCGGCCGGATCGAGCAGGCGGTGACCGTGCGACCACAGTCGATCATCACCGTCGATCTGCCCACCCTCGGGGAGCGCTGAACGGGTCCGTGGCGGCCGGGTTATGCTCTGGGGCTCGCGCCGGGCGAAGGCCCCGATTGCCCCGAGGGCCCCTACGGCGCGGCGCACTCGCCCCGTGACCACCATCTACCTCGACAACGCGGCGACGACCCCGGTCGCTCCCGCCGTGCGGACGGCGATGGCGCCGTTCCTCGAGGCCGAGTTCGGCAACCCCTCGACGCGCTATGCGCTGGGCGTGCGCGCCGCGGAAGCGATCGACCGCGCGCGCGAGCTCGTCGCCAGGGCGGTGGGCGCGCGGGCGCGGGAGGTCACCTTCACCTCGGGCGGGACCGAAGCGAACAACCTGGCCGTGCTCGGTCTGGCGCGGCAGCGGGGCTTCCACCGGTCGCGGCGTCGGAATCAGCTCGTGATCGGTCCAACGGAGCACCCCTCGGTCCGCGCCTCGGCCTTCGCCCTGCGGGACGAGGGCTTCGAGGTGCGCGAAGCGCGGCTGCTGCCCGACGGGGGGCTCGATCTCGAAGCCTTCGAGGAGCTGCTCACGGAGGACACGGTGCTCGTGGCGCAAATGCTCGTGAACAACGAGGTCGGCAGCGTGTACCCGGTGTCCGAGCTCGCGCGCATCGTGCGCCGCAGTGCGCCGAACGCGGCGCTGCACGTCGACGCCGTCCAGGGCCTCGGCAAGCTCGAGCTCTCCATCGAGGAGCTCGGGGCCGACACGCTCGCCATCTCGGCCCACAAGGTCCACGCGCCAAAGGGCACCGGGGCGCTCGTGACGCGCGGGAAGGTCGCGCTGCGCCCGCTCGTGTTCGGGGGCGGGCAGGAGTCCGGGCGGCGCCCGGGGACCGAGAACGTGGCGGGCATCGTCGCGTTCGGGGAGGCCGCGCGGCTCGCGGACACGGGGCGCGAAGAAGGTGTGCGCGCGATGGCGGCGGCGCGTGATGCGTTCGTGCGGGGGCTCGAGCGCGTCCCCGGCGCACGCCTGTTGATCGACGGCTCGCCCGTCGTCCCGTCGATCTGCGCCATCACGCTCACGGGTGCCCCGGCCGAGGTCTGGCTGCACCACCTCGAGGCGCGCGGCGTGTTAGCGAGCGCCGGGAGCGCCTGCAACGCGGGCAAGCAGGCGCTCAGTCCGGTCGCGC
>SMVB01292997.1_pt1 | contig 10025 bp, 8 predicted proteins | sample 2456461 | NCBI WGS metagenome assembly SMVB01 (sample SAMN11095934, study PRJNA526329) | marine sediment metagenome | biome: Marine sediment; feature: Surficial sediment; material: Deep marine sediment; isolation source: Hadal surficial sediment | place: Pacific Ocean | collected 2014-05 | depth 0-1...
GGGTGTCGGCCTTGCGACTCGGGAAGAACTCGCACCGCTAACCGGAACGGAAAGCGAATTCGAGCCGGCGATCGATTCGTCGGAAGCCGAGGGTCGTTTTGCCGATTGGCTCGGTGCGGTTGGCCTCGAGGGCTGAAGCGCGGCTCGATGTATCCGGCCTCCGAGTCGGCTCGATAGCCGAGAGCGGCCTAACGGAAGGGACTATTGAATCGGAAAGGACTCATCCGGGAGGAACCCTCCGACGCTCGGGAGCGTCTACGCGACGAGTCTTGATTTGAACTGGCCTACCCGATCTTTGAGATTCTGACTCGACGCCTCCACTTCATCCAATCTCTTCGTGGATCGTAAGCAACCGCTTGGGCGATTCATCGTGAGCCACTACGTATAAATTGCGCACTTGACCGCCCCGTCGGGGCGGTGGAGTTGAGCAGCGATGGTGTATCGATCGAAACGGGCCCGCTGTCAGGCCACCCATCTCTGCCTTGGCGCTCTTCGATCCGCTCGACGGGTGGTACCTGAAACTCTGTGTTGGAGCAGGATTGAGCACCGATCGCTGCATGCCATACTGTCCCAGGTTGAGACGTTCTGACGCATTCGCCGACGGTTTTTCACATCGGATGAAGTCCAAGCGCCAATTTGCGATCCGTCAACACAATGTTGCGCCGTCCCGGTTTTCGCGACGGAGACCGTCCCTCGTGCACGCCGCCGCCAACTTCCCATTCGAAAGTTCTCCTTCATGGCCCGCGCCGAAATAACTTGCAATATTGGGCACACTCCGTGCAGTCATTTGGGGGAAATTGAGCGGTGAACGACCGCGAGGGGAATCTGAGCCGTGAATTCTTCGCCCAAGCTGCGTTCTCGAAGACCGAATCGACGTCAAGGCAGGGTGAATTGCGTCGGCACTGTAGTCGCCATCGTCGTATTGACTGGCTGCGCGACGAATGTCCGCGCGGATCCCCAATCGATGCGCAGCGTCGAAACCAGCGCAGAACAGATCGCGGCGGGGCAAGCGCTCTTTGCCGGCTGTACGGCTTGCCACGATGTCGATGGTTCGGGTCGCGCCGGCGCCGGGCCGCGTTTGGTCAGCGACTCTCTACTCGCTGCGGCGAGCGATCGCTTCTTGATGAAGACCATCAGCGAGGGGCGATCGGGAACGACCATGATCGCCTGGGGCGCGATATACAACGATCAACAGATCGGGACGATCATCGCCTATCTGCGTTCGCTCAACCCTGTTCCGCCGGTGAGCCTCGACGAATCTCCGCTCATCGGGAAAGCCAGCGATGGTGCACCCGTCTTCAAAGCGGTCTGCTCATCGTGCCACGGGCGCACAGGTGGCGGCTATCAGGAAAGCGCGAACGGGACGGGGATTGGCCGCAAAGCGTTCCTCGAGGGCGCTTCAAATGGCTTTCTGAGGTACCTGATTCGGAACGGCAAGTCGGGGACCGCGATGCGAGCTTTTTCGTCGGAAACAACCGCGGCGGCTGTCATGAATCTGACAAATAAGCAGGTCGACGGCGTAATCGCCTTTCTTCGGGAGAATGCCTGGTAGACAGTTTTCACGTTCTGAGCATCCTCAACCCAGCGTCGGAATCGAATCACGCATCGAACCCCCATCGGAGGAACGAATAAATGGCACGCTCGTCCAAGAAATCTGATCGTGAACCAGTCACAGCCGGGTACGGCTCCAAAGCGGGAGAATTGCTCGACGCGATGCCGGAGAATCCGCCCGCGACTGGTTTTCGGCGTCGGAGCTTCCTGCTGGGTGCGGCGGCGCTTGCCACCGGTGGCAGTCTGGTGGGAGCTGCCGCTTCGAGGCCGACTCCTGCAAACGCCTCGACCGTCGAACCCAAGATCGAAGGGAATGATTCACATTCCGCCCCGCCGAGGGTTGATGTCCCGAATAACATTCTGGCGCAATGTCCGTATTGCGGCGTGGGCTGCGGAACACTGATACAGACTGAAAAAGGGCGCATCGTCGGGATGAAACCCGATCCGCTGCACCCCACGAACAAGGGTCTTCAATGCATCAAGGGGTTGACGTCGGCGGAAGCCATCTATGTCGATCGGCTCGACAAGCCCCTTGTTCGAATCGACATGACGGACTCCCTGACCGGTCATGTGAGCAAGACCAAAGGGCGCTTCGACCCGAGCGTTTTTCGAGAGGTCAGCTGGGAGGAAGCGGAGAAGATCATCGTCGATCAGATCGTCGGGACGGTCAAGAAATTCGGAGGAAACTCCGTCGGCCTTTACGGATCAGGCCAGCTCCCTGTAGAGGGTCAGTGGCTCGAGAACCTCTTCATGAAGGGAGTCCTTGGCTCGAATACGATCGAGGCCAACGCGCGAATGTGCATGACTTCGGCGGTCACGGGTTATTTCAAGAGCTTCGGCAGCGACACCCCACCGACTTCCTACGATGATATCGAACTCGCAGATATGGTGACGCATTGGGGACACAACGCCCGTGGTTCCCATCCGATAGTCTTCTGGCGAGTTGCGGACCACAAGTCCAAGACCGGCATTCCTACGCTGGTGGTTGATCCTCGACGCACGGGCACAGTACAGGGGTTCGAAGAGATGGGCGGTGACAACGCCTATCATTTCTCCACGATCAACGGCGACATCGCGATCCAAAACGCGCTTGCCCACGTCCTCCTCGCGAAACATGAAGAAGCCGTCGATTGGAAATTGCTCAAGAATTACACAACGGGTTGGGAGGAGTACGTCAAAGGAGTGAAGGAGCGCTATTCGCCAGAACAGGTTCAGCACATCACCATGATCGACCCGAAATATCTCCGGGAAGTCGCAGCGGAATGGGCCGCGGCGTCAATCAAGGGGCGGAAACGCGGCTCGGGAGGCGTGCTCTCCTTTTGGGGGATCGGATATAATCAGCATCTACACGGTCAGAACAACACCGTCAGCCTAATCAATCTGATGGCCCTTTCGGGCAATATCGGTCGCCCGGGTTGCGGCCCATTTTCGATGACGGGCCAGCCGAACGCGATGGGAGAACGTTTGACGGGTGGACTAACGGGTCGTCTCCCATTCAATCAAGGCGTAGACAACGAGCCCTGGAGAAATCACATTGCCGATATGTGGAGAGTTCCGCGCGAACGCCTTGAAGCCGTTGCCTCGCTGCAGAATACCGGGATGGCCATCGGCATGATGGAGCGGGCCCTCAAGGGTGAGGTCAAGGCCATGTTCCTCATCTACGCGACTCATATCGACCTGCCCGACCAAAATACGTTGGTGCGTCCGGCTCTGTCGAAAACCTTCAACGTCGTCCAGGAGATCTATCGCCATGCGCCAAACAATCTCTACGCCGACGTGATCCTACCGGCGGCAACCTGGGGTGAGTGGGTCGGCGGCACGTATATTCAGTCCGAGCGCCGCTTCTACGTCACGGATGGGACCGCGAATCCCATTCCGGGAACGATGCCGGATATGGATATGGTGATCGACAAGGGCAGGGCGATCGCCAACGGCCTTGGGCTTGACGGGGACAAGATCTTTCCATACAAGCGCATGGCTAATGGTTTCTACGATCCGGAAGATATCTTTCGCGACATCGTCAAGGCCTCCAAGGGATCCGACGCAGACATTTCCGGAATGCTCGAAGTCGAGCAGAAAGATGGAATTGGGCTCTACGATCAGATTCGAAAGCATCGTGGAATTCAGTGGCCCGCTCCAACCTATGCGATCGCGAAGCAGGGTGGAACCAAGAGGCGTTTCATGGGCCAGGAGGGATGGAACGACAAGCCGTATGGATCCTTCCGGACCGACGACGGGAAGCTCCATATTCATCTCTGCGAGCAGGACTACACACATCGAGAAGAGATCACCAAGGAGCTTTCCAGGGCTGGCACAGAAGACGGCTACTACATCACAGACCACATGGATCTGCTGGAACGTGCCCGGGATGCGGGCCTAACGCCTGAGCTCCCGGACGAGGCCTATCGCGGAAAGAAGTGGAATAGCGTTCCCAAGGACAAATACCCCTACTGGATTGGATTGGGCGTGGTCTACGAGCATTTCCATACCTCGAAGACGATTCGTTCGGGGACCACGCGCCGACTCGTACCCGAAATGTACGTCGAAATGCACCCAGAAGACGCGAAGGATCTCGGCTTCAAGGATGGCGAGTGGGTGAAAATCATGACTCGTCGCGGGGAGTATCAAGCGCGAGTTTCCATCGGGCTCGATTCTCGAGTCAAACCTGCACGCAATACGGTGCCGCGAGGATATATGTTCAGTCCGTGGAATCTCTCCGTTGCAGATTCAGCAGATCCCGCCAAGAACCGATGGCTCGTCAATGCGATCAGTCATCGGGCATTCGACCCGGTCAGCGGACAAGTTGATTTCAAAAAACTCGCCGCCCGAATCGAAAAGATCAGCTGAATCGTCTCGGTAACGCGGTAGGGGATGGACGGAGAACGCATGAAACGTCGGGGGTTCCTCGGAGCGATCGTGGCGACGGCCATGGCACTGGCCGCTGGCTTGGCGAAGGGAGTGCGTCGAAAAGACGGATCGTGGCTGCTCCGGCCTCCGGGCGCGTTGCCCGAATTCGACTTCTTGAGCGCTTGCCAGCGTTGCTATCGTTGTGCCAGCGCATGTCCGAATGATTGCATTCGATTTTACGGGCTACAGGACGGCCTTGAACTTGCTCTTACGCCCTATATCCGGGCTCGTGAAAAGGCCTGCACACTCTGTGGTGAATGCGCGAAGGCCTGCCCGACGGGGGCCATCGTTCCCTTCGAGGCGACGCCTGAGGGTTGGATCGAAAACGTCGACATGGGTAGCGCGCGGCTCAACACGAGTCTTTGTTTCAGCTACAACGGTCGGACTTGTGGCGCGTGCTATCAGGCATGCCCGTTGCCTGGCCACGCAATGAAGATCGGAGTCTTCGAGACACCCATACTTCAAGGCAGCGACGCCTGTGTGGGCTGTGGACTCTGCGAACAAGCCTGTCTGCATCTTCCCCAGGCCATACGCGTGGTACCCAGACGCATTGAGGAGCTCGGAGCCGCATGAAGGCAACTTCGCGACGAAGTCAGATCATGCGCAATGGTCTGCAGATATTGGTCATTGTCTTCATCGTCTATTCGTCATTCGGAGGGCCTTGGAGAAACTACAAAGTCGCCCACAATCATCGCCGCATCGTTTCACTCATCGAAGGCGAGGCTTGGGGAAAGGTCTACGGAGCCAATGAAGACCTGCTCGCCCTCGTTGGAGATCCCTATCGAACGAGTTTCAGTTTTATTGGCCTTCCGGGGTCGGCGCGGGTTTTCGGCGTGGAGCTCGCAGATCCTGTCGTCGGATTGAGCCACGGGCTGATGAATGGTTCAATTCCATTCACGCTGCTGATGGGACTGATCATTCCGGTTCTGCTCGCGGTTTCACTCGGCAAGGTTTTTTGCAGTCACCTCTGCCCCATGCGGCTGAGCTTCGAGATCGTCCAAGTCATGCGCCGTGGCTTGATCCGGCTTGGCCTTCCGCTGCCGGAGCATCGAAGCCAGACTCGGATCGGGGGTTGGGTGCTCGTTGGCGGCCTTGTCAGTGCAGCCATCGCGGGCGGCGCGGTTTGGACATTGATCCTTCCCTACCTTGCCCTCTCCGGTGCGATCTATACCGGCATCGTTGCCGAAACGAGTCTGGTTCTCTTGGGCGTTGTCGTATTCTGGCTGGTCATCGATGCCCTGGTCGCGCCGGGTTTCTTCTGCCACAACCTCTGCCCGACGGGATTCGTACTGGAGAAGCTGGGACGTTTCGCGCCCCTACGTATTCGGAACAACGATCCGAGTCCATGCCCGCCGAGCTGTGGTTTGTGCAACGAGGCCTGCCCCTATGCCCTGGAGCCCATGACCGGAGATCCGGGTATGAGTTGCGACGCTTGCGGCATTTGTGTTTCGGTCTGCCCAACCCAGCGGCTCTCCCGGGATTTCAGTCTTAGCGTATCGACGAAGCAAACCATTCGCCTGGGAATCGGCTTGCTTGCCGTTCTTTGCCTCGGCGTCCCCACGGCGACATACGCCAATCACAACAAAGGCTTCCCGCACTATGCCTATTTCGAAAACTATCCTCAGGTTCCAACTGAGGAGTTTTCGATGGTTTCGCCTCGCTGGGAGGCGCGGGCGACGATCTTCAATTTTCAGGGCATGGATCGAACTCGATCCGACACACCCAACGATGTCAAGATCTACCTCACTCTTTTCGATCGCGAGACCAAGTCTGGATACTCCGGTCCCCTAACTGTCGAAATTCGTCAGGGTGAGGAACTCATCACCCAATTCAGCCGCGATCATGTCGACGAGGAGGCCGTCTACTCGACCCGTGAGACGCTTCCGCGAGGCGGTGACTACGAGATGATCATCAAGCTGGGTCGTGATCCGACGAATCCCATCGCGACCCTCCCGCTGCCCTTCCACATCGATCTGGCCTCAGACGGGATGTCGGCGTACTACGTCGCAGCCGTCGCGACACTGGGGATGTGCGCTTTTCTGCTCGTGGTCTTGGGTTGGAAACGGCTGCGGCGCTCGGGCGCGGGCACGCGCGGATCCGAGCAGAGCGGCGAAGCAGCTGAGAATAGTCATGGTTGATCTGACTCGTCGCCAATGGTTCGCACGCCTGGCTCCGGCGGCGGTCGATACGGTATTGCATCCACTCGAAGCGCGCGTCGCACGCCACTTCCCGCCTCAACGGCGCCCACCTGGTGCGAAGCCTGAAATCGTTTTCCGGGCCTTGTGTTCTGCTTGCGGGGAATGTGCCAAAGCGTGCCCCCACGACGCGATCTTTACGTTCAACGAAGAGGCGGGCGCGAACGTCGGCACGCCCGTGATGATTCCGGACCGTAACCCCTGCCTAATGTGTGAGGACCTTCCCTGCATTTCAGCCTGTGGCGAGGGTGCGCTCGAGGCACTCTCTGCCGTTTCTACCGGAACCATCGGGATTGGGAGCGTCGAAGTGGTCGAAACGCTCTGCTTGGCAAAGGCGGGACCCGATTGCGGCGCATGTGCGAATCTCTGCCCAGGCAGTGTAGACGCCGTGTCTTTCGTGAACCGCGTGCCCATCGTTGACCAGGACGAATGTGTAGGCTGCGGGCTGTGTATCCAGGCGTGTCCGGTGACTCCGCCCGCGATCGTTCTATTGGCACTCTAGGGGTTTTGCCCTGAGACTTTCACTGGGACCCTTTCTCGCGGGTTGCATAGGCGGCGATCGATTTAGAAGGGAATGCTGAGGATGTCTAGCGTTCGATGTTCGACTGCGATTCGCATCGGCATTGCAATCTCAGTTGCATTCGCGATCACGTGGCCGATGGTTGCTGTCGCGGAAGAAGTGTCCGAGCCAGACGCCACCGACTGGAAAAGTGCGCTGGACAACGAGTTCTACAAGCTGCATGTGAACGCCCGAGTGCGAGTCGAACTCGTGGACTTCGACGGATTGGACGCTTCACAAGCCTACACCGTACGGACGCGACTCGGCGTCGAAACCAAGCCTTTCTATGGCCTTTCGTTCTATGTCGAGGGTGAGAAGGTTTTCTCCTTTGCGGAGTCTCGATACTTCGATACGGTCGAGACGCCGACCGGTCAATCGCCGATCGCCGATCCCGAAAAGACAGAAGTAAATCAACTCTTCGCCCAATATCAGAAGGAGAATCTTCTAGATCTCGACCTCAAGGGAGGTCGTCAACGCATCAAACTCGACGACGAACGCTTCGTTGGCAACGTCGGCTGGAGGCAGAACGAGCAGACTTATGACGCGGCTCGCATCGCGGTTTCGCCTGGAGTTGACGGTCTGACGACAGCCTACGGCTATATCTGGGATGTGCGCCGGATTTTCGGCAACCAAGGGCCACCCAGCCAAAGAGATTTCGACTCCCGGTCACACTTCGTTCGAATCGCATATGACAAAATCGAAGGCGCCAAGATTGTGGTCTTCGCGTACCTGTTTGACTTTGACAACTCGCCGAGGAACTCGTCCAACTCGTACGGCTTTCGGGTCACCGGCCAACTCTCGCTCTCAGAGCCACTGTCCCTGAAATACGCCGCTTCCTACGCCGTGCAACGAGATGCCGCCTCCAACCCCGTAAACTACACCGCACACTATGTCGCGGTAGAAGCTGCTCTCGACCTCTCTGACGTGGGGGCTATGGCAGGCGGCTATGAGTTGCTTGGTTCGGATGACGGGCGAGCCAGATTCGTGACGCCACTCGCCACCGCGCACAAATTCAACGGATGGGCGGACGCGTTTCTCGACAACGGTGGGACGAACGGTCTCCAGGATCTCTACTTCTCTGCGAACCCGAAACTGCCTTGGGGTATCGAAGGAAAGCTGATCTACCACCGATTTTGGAGCGACGAGGGTCGCGACTCGTTAGGGGGCGAAATCGACATCGTCGTTTCGAAGCAGATCAATCGATACGTTCAAATTCTCAGCAAGGGCGCATGGTTCAATGGCAGTTCTGAAGGCCCAGTCGACCGTTGGCGCTACTCGCTAGAGGCGAATCTAGTCTACTAGCCCAATGGGAGTCCCCGCTGTTCTACCTGCACTGAACTGCGAAGCACCGACGTTCACCGGAGCGCATCACGACCTAGCCGCCAAACTCGGCGCGACGGTGGCCTTCGACGCGGTGGCCGAAGATTCGACGGGTCAGCTGCTCCGCGCATTGCCTCCGAGTAGCGAGATCTTCCTCTACGGACGTCTATCGGGCCCTGTTTCCAGCACTTCAGTGGCCTTCTTGCGTTAGGCGTCATGAATAATTCGGGTTAGTAGATAGGCCGTGGTTGCGACTCACTTCCCGCGGATCAAGGACACGGCGCCGCGGAAGACATCCATCAGCGTTTCGTTCGTGTAGTCCTTGAATTCCCCGGCGTCCATGAACACACCGTGCTCGCTGCAGGTTTCGAGCCGGATATGGCGTTGTTTGGGATCGGAGACCTTGTTCATCTGCTTGCCGCATCGAGGGCAGTCGATGTCCCGGATCAGGTTGAATTCCTTGCCCGCCTTCGGGTCGCCGCTGTCGATGAATGTCGGTCGCCACTGGTCCTTGAGCTTCTCTGCCTCGCCGGTGTCGAACCAGAAGCCCTTGCACGACGAGCACTGGTCGTAGGTGACGAGTCCCTGAAGAGTGCGCATATTTCGCTCATCCATGGCGGCCTTGCATTTCGGACAATCCATCTTGGGCTCCTGACTTGGTGGGGTTGCGTCTTCGCGTTTCCGGCCGGGCGGCCGTTCCCGCGCGATCCCTCGGAGTGTAACAGGCGGGAGAGCCATGACGGGATCCGTTTGTGGCTGGGTTTCTCGGCCAGGGCGACGGATCGAGCCCTGCAACACCGTCCTTTTCGCAGGCCGGAAGCTTCTATTTGCGAGTCGCACTGCATAGCTGGACGTCGAGCCGAGCCAGAACTTCGAGCCCGAGGTCCCATCGCTCGCGGCGAAGGGCGACCCGCTCAGCGGGTGACCAAAGCGCCTGGACGGCATTGCGGCGTATCCAACCGAGGCACGCCGCCCTTCGCGCACGCGAGACGGCACCGGCGGCAGCAGCGGTGCGCTGACGAATCGCCAAGACCAGCACGACACGTTATGACTCTGTGACAACGCCCCCTATCCATTCTTCGAGGAGACACCCCATGGCTCGATCCCTCCGCGGTATTTTCCTTTCCTGTCTTTCCGTCGTCCTGTTGGGCACGATGGGATTCACGAATTCCGCGCAGGCGGGTCTTTCCGAATCCATGGTCGCGCTGGCCGGACCGCTCGCTGAGCAGTTCGAAGTGCCAGCGGAGTTGGTTACGGGTCTGTTGGAGAATGGTCTCTCGCTCGACTCGGTCACCCAGCTCTTGTTTGTCTCGAAAGATTCTGGTTCGGGTCTCGACACGGTCAGCGAACTCTACGGAGAGGCCGGCAACGACATCGATGCGACCGCCAAGAAGCTCGAAGTGGCCAAAGCGGAATACTCGCCGGAGCGCGTCAAGGCGGCGATCAGCGAGGCCACGAGCACGGCGCAGGCCGCTGCGACGGAAACGGCGACC
>SMVB01300943.1_pt1 | contig 10025 bp, 12 predicted proteins | sample 2456461 | NCBI WGS metagenome assembly SMVB01 (sample SAMN11095934, study PRJNA526329) | marine sediment metagenome | biome: Marine sediment; feature: Surficial sediment; material: Deep marine sediment; isolation source: Hadal surficial sediment | place: Pacific Ocean | collected 2014-05 | depth...
ATGCTACTATTTCCGGGAATAATTATTCCTGATGTATTACGATTCAGAAAAATACCACCTTTCCAGAACTCATGGGTCTGGAATGCAAATATAACGGAGAGAAAATGCGAAAAGAATATATTGGCGAACTGATTGATTCCGCCATGTCTGGTGAAGGCATCACAACGGAACAGGCCTTGGCTATCGAATCTTTCAGCTCTGAAGAACTCGACCTGTTGTTTATCGGCACAGATAAAATTCGTGACCATTTCAAGGGGAAAGATGTAAAAATCTGTTCCATCGTCAATGCTAAATCCGGGAAATGTGTCGAGGACTGTTCGTTCTGTTCGCAATCAAGCCAGTTCACGACCGATTCGCCGGAATACGGGCTGATGGATGTCGAAGAAATCGTCAAAGCCGCAAAAGAAGCGGAAGCTTTCGGATCGAATGAATTTTCCATTGTCTGTTCCGGGACAGCATTGGACGATCGGGAAGAACTTGACCGGGTCATCACGGCCATCAAACGAATCAAAGCGGAAACCAAGCTGGAAGTCTGTTGTTCCTTAGGCTTGATGAGCCTGGATCATTTGAAGGAACTCAAGTCTGCTGGACTGGATCGTTGCCATCATAACCTGGAAACGGCGGCCAGCTATTTCAAGGAAATTGTCACCACTCACACTTACGAAGAAGAGGTGCAAGCGGTTCAAAATGCCAAGGATGCGGGATTGAAAGTTTGTGTCGGCGGCATTTTTGGCATGGGCGAAAGCCACGCGCAAAGAGTGGAGCTGGCGTTTGACCTCAAGGCTTTGGGCACGGAATCCTTGCCGATCAATTTTCTCAAACCCATTGAGGGAACAGGGTTGGATCACCTGGACATCATTGACCGTAGGGAAGCTTTACGCATCATTGCCATGCTCAGGCTCGTACTGCCAAAAATGGATATGTTCGTTTGCGGAGGCAGAGAAGAGGTATTCGCCGATGATCAAGAGCCTTTATTCCAGGCAGGAGCTAACGGAATCCTTGGTGGCAATTATCTCACCACCAAGGGACAGGATCCTAAAAAAGACATTGAAATGATTGAAGGTCTAGGACTGCGCCCAGTTTACCAATCGATCTGACTCTTGGTTATGGACGCGCTAGTCAAGATTTGAGTTGAGGTTTTACGCGGACTTAAGTTTAGACCAAGTGCTCATCGATGATCTTTTTAATATCTGCTTTGGTTTTGACCCCCACCAACTGTTGCACAACCTGACCCCCTTTGAAAAATAGCAAAGTCGGTATTCCCCGAATGCCATATTTCGACGCCGTATTTGGATTGTCATCGACATTCACTTTGCCGACTACGATCTGATCATCGTATTCACCAGCGATTTCTTCAATTGTGGGAGCAAGCATTTTGCAAGGTTGACACCATTCCGCCCAGAAATCCACCATTACAGGTTTTCCATTGTCCAGAACGTCCGCTTGAAATGCATCGTCGGAAAGGGTCACAACTTTACATGCTGACATAGAGGTCTCCTTTGTATATTTTATGAAAAAATTAAATCGGAAATATTATTAGAACTTTTTAAAAGTGATTATTCCCGCCAGTCGGTTTCATACTCCGTAGCTTGCTACGGCTTTTAAATAATAATTTTTGTCGGATACCCCGTCTGCTTGCAACGGGATCGTTCATCGGCTACCGGATTGCTGATAATATCATTTATCGAATTATGCCACCAAATGGGAATTTTTCCAGGAATTAAATACAGTGATCAATAAACAGAACTTCGCTTAGGATTAGTTTTGGTATACTATCATAAATATCTTTTTCCCATCAAATCAAAAAGTGTTGCCGTCAATCTTTTGTTTGACCTGTTGAATTTGCTGGATTTTGGTGGCAAACACAGGCAATCTGGGAAACAGCCGAGTTATCATACTTTTGTAGGATATTTAAAAAATCAATTAATCACCCATTATATATTTTATTCTGATAGGGGGAGCTTTAAATGATAGATCTTGTTAATTTTTTCGCCTATGGGGATTTGATGGACGAAGAGTATTTCAAGGCCCAGGGTCTAGAATACGTGGACAAATCCTCTGTCACCCTCTCAGCCTGGCGCTTGGTTTTCAACAGAATACCCACCGATGAGAACAGTCCCGAAGGACTCGGTCTGGCAAATATCGAACCGACTCATAACAATGCCGGCATGATGTTTGGAATGAACTATGAAATGAAAGATAGTTTCGTGCCGCTTTTGGATAAAATTCATGACTATCCCAAGCAGTTTGTGCGCAAGGTATTGCGGCTTAACCGCCATGATTTCACCCTGATCAACGGATTTGCTTATATTGCTCGACCGGAGCTTACGAAAAAAGGCTTGAAACCCTCGAAAGCCATGATGAAAACCCTGAGAATCACCAAAAAACATGTGCCAATGCTGTATTTTTCCCGACTGATGGGAACCAAAACACTCGACTAATTCGAAGCTCCCCACTCACCATGGGGGGCAGTTTGCCTACCCCGGACAACCGCTTTGGGTATAGGTTCGAATTTTTACCGTCTATCCGCTGGCTCAAACCACGATGGCTAACCCAACCGCAATCGTTCGAGCTCCTGGACAATCGTTTATCCAAGCGATCTCCAAGCACCCGGAAGCTAAGGCCATCGATTTCGATTTGGCCAAAACCCAACATAAAGCCTACGTCCTGGCCCTACAATCTGCAGACACAAATATTACCTTTTTGGAAACAATTGAATCGTTTCCTGACGGTGTTTTTGTCGAGGACACCACAGTCATCCTAAAAAACCGGGCTCTGATTTGCAGAATGAAAGAAACAACCCGGCAGGGGGAAATCGACTCTGCAATCCCGGTGTTAAAAAAATTCTTACCGCTGGATTATCTTGATCCGCCAGCCACCTTGGACGGTGGCGATGTTCTGGATACCGGAGAAACCATATTTGTCGGTCTATCCGAAAGAACCAATCAAGAGGGAATCGATGCCTTGTCCGCCATTTGCAGTAAGCCGGTGGTCCCTATCGAGGTATTGCAAGGACTGCATTTGAAAAGCGCAGTCAGTTTTTTAGGAGGTAAATTATTGATTATCGACCCCTTAAGTGTCGATCCCCAGCATTTTCCCGGATTCGAAACAATTATGGTACAGGAAGATGAACGTTATGCGGCCAATTGCCTGACCATTTGGCATAAAGTATTCATGCCTGCGGGCTTTCCCCGGCTAGCCAGGGAGATTTGCAATCGTGGCCTGCAACCGGTCGAATTGGAAATGAGCGAGTTCGAGAAGGCCGATGGCGGTGTCACATGCCTGAGCCTGATCATTCCGGCAATTCCTGCCTAAGGGGTTTTCCATAGCCGACAAGTTCCACAAAACCTTTCCCCTCCACAGGCTTACCCAAGTGGGTCCCTTTCACCGTGACACTGCCCTCCCAATACGACCCGGCTATCGACCGCAAATTGGAAAGCTCCTGGTCATTCAAGTCTGGCGTCACCGTCAATCGCGTATTTTCACCTGGCAAGGTCACAAGCCAAGCGGAGGGATAACGGATGGAAGTTTTTTTACTACGCCAATAGTCCTTCACCGTCACAGTGAACTCTTTTAATTTCAAATGCTTACTCTTATTTTTGGGATCTATCAAACTGCCGCTTGAAAAGGCATCTATCGACCCATCTTTTTTCCTTAATTGATAGAGCATCAATTCACTGCCATCGTTGAGCTGAAAAGCAAACCAATCCCAGCCTGCCAACTCCAGATTGAGCTGGTCGCTGGAAAACTCGCGGTCCATCCAACTCAGGCCGTGCACCTGGAACGATTTGCCTTTGATAAAAATTTGACCTTCCGTTTTCATCCGCGTGTAAGAAAAATAATGCGATGCATTTCCCTCCTCACTACCCTTTCTGCTGACCCCATCAGCACCGTGGAAAACCAGTGCTTTTACCGGCGTCAGTTTCAGATCTAAGCCTGTGCCATTTTCGACCGCCTTCATCCGATGGCTCTGGTCGCGGTCCACCAGCACCCAATCTTCGTTCCAAACCAGAAGCCGGTCGGATTTTGCCCCGGCATTCATGATTCCCCGGCGATTGATGCGTTCAAAATGATAAAACTTCTGCTCCTGGAGATCGGATACCGCCAGGTGGGCAAAATAAATCTGATCAATCTTCCATTTGGAGGCATTCTCTATTTTCTCCTTACCTTCCAGCGCAACCCGGAAAAAGGTGAGCTGGTAACCAAATTGGCGACCCGAATCGTCTTCAAGATGCCCTGTGTAATACCACCATTCGATGCGGAAATCGTCATGCGAAAAAAAGTCTCGCGGAAACTGGTATTGGTAGCCAGGAAGTACCTGTTTGAAAGGTGGCGAACCGGCGGATTCTGCTTTTGCCAGTGTTGGAATGACGAGAGTAAGCATCGCCAGCACGAGCATAAGTGGTGTATTTTTGTTCAAAGTCATTAATCGTCTCAAGCTTAAGAAAAAGAATGCCGTCAAATAAAAGGAGCGTGGTATGCAAAGCCTAGCAAAGGGAGTAAAATTTAGCAAGAATGCGATAAACTCAGAAACCCTGGGTCGCCGCGCCGCTTTCAGCGGCTCGCGATGACGTTTTGAGTTTCGAAATTGAATTTTGTAGAGATTAAAAAGGCTGAAAATGAAAGTTCTGATTACAGGTGCCGCTGGTTTGTACGGCATTCATTTAGTCGATGAGCTAGTCAAGCGTGCGGATATTTGCAAGATCATTGGCGTAGATGACTTTTCTAGACCGTTTTTCCAGGAAGATCCTTTTATCAAGTCGGAAGGCTTCGATCAAAAATTCATCCTGATAAGAAAAAAGTTCTACGACCTCAGCATCGAGGATTTCGATGAGATGAATCTCGATGTGGTGATTCATCTTGCCGCCCACATTTCCATCCCCGAATCCATGGAGCAGGCGGATGCCTATTTTCATAATAATGAATGGGGCACCTTTCGTCTGATGCAAACACTTGTCCGCACCAAAAGCTGGCCTTTGGTGATCTATGCCTCCTCACCAGAAGTGTACGGAAATCCCATTTATACCCCCATGGATATCCATCATCCCATGTTGCCACGCAGTATCTATGCGGTGACCAAGCTGGCGGCGGAAAAACATTGCAAAGCCATGTATGAGTGGTATAAATACCCTGTGGTGGTGATTCGCAACTTCAACACCTTTGGAGAAAACCAGGACATTTCGGCCAACGCTGGTGTGGTATCCAAGTTTATCCTCAATGCCCTCCAGGGTGAAAACCTGATCATTCACGATGAGGGGGGCCAGACCCGCGATTTTCAATATATCAAAGACGCCGTGCGGGCCTACTCTCTTGTCACAACCAAAGACAAACGTTTTTCCGGCGAAGTATTTAACATCGGCACGAACCACCAAACCTCCATTTGCGAATTAGCCCATCTGGTCAAGGAAATGACTGGCACCCGATCGGAAATTATCAGCCAACCAGGCCGCTCTGCTGACTTGAAGTCTCTGGAAGCGGACTACTCCCTCATTCATCAAAAAACCGGATGGCAACCAGAATACAGCTTGCAGGATGGGCTAAAACGAACCATCGAATGGTATAGAAAATGGCTATGAAAGCACTCATCACAGGCGGAGCAGGATTCATCGGGCGTTGGTTGGTCAAGACCCTGCTGGGAAAAAATATCGAAGTGCAGGTCATCGACAATCTGGAAAATGGCCAGGAAGATAATTTGTTGGAATTCAAAAATCATCCGCTGTTGAAGCGGATCGTCTACGACGATATTTTGAATACCGAGGCCCTGCATTCCTGTTTTATCGACCCACCCGATATCGTTTATCATCTGGCGGCGCAAATCAACGTCCACGAGAGTTTGGAAGATCCGCAAAAGGCCTATGAGATTAATATCCGCGGCACCTATAATGTGCTGGAAGAATGCCGCGCCCTGGGCTCCAAGGTAATGCTTATGGGCACCTGCATGGTCTATGACATGGCGGGGAGCCACAACTCCATCAACGAAAATCATCCGCTGAAGCCAACTTCTCCATACGCGGCAACAAAACTTTCGGCGGAGATATTGGCGCAATCCTATTACTACAGCTATGGCCTGCCGGTAGTGACCTGTCGGCCCTTCAACACTTACGGCCCTTATCAAAAATATAATATGGAAGGTGGCGTGGTGGCGATTTTCGTTCGCCAGGAAATGAACAAGGAAGTGTTGAACATTTATGGTGACGGATCGCAAACTCGCGATCTGCTCTATGTGGAAGACTGTGCCGATTTCATCTACCGCGCTTCCACTTGCGACAAGGCGGTTGGCGAAGTCATTAATGCCGGAGCCGGAAGGGACATTGCAGTTCTTGATTTGGCGAAAATGATTTGCCACGATGAAGATCGAATTCAATTCATCGACCACCATCATCCACAGTCTGAAATTCCAAAATTGTTGTGTGATTACAGCAAAGCTCGTGATCTTTTGGGCTGGGAACCCAAGGTGGACCTCAAAACCGGCATCGAAAAGCTCCGCCAGCAGTACCAATGCGCATCGGTGTAACGGGGGCAAACGGATTTATCGGCCAGCATTTGGCTTCGCGGCTGGAAGAAGATTCACAGGTGGAGTTGACCCGATTTCAACGCCAACCCGGCACCATCCCACAAACCAAAGATTATAAAAATTTTGTCAAAGGACTGGACCTGATATACCATCTGGGGGGAGTCAACCGCGCCAGCGATGAGGAACTCCTTAGGAGCAATGTTCTAGCCACTGCAAATCTGCTAACGGCGATCAAACAATTCGCCTTGCCAACCACCTCAATCGTATTTTCATCCTCCGCGCAGGTGTACCGGTTGAGCGGTGCCAAGAAAAAAATAAGCGAACGCTGTTCGGTGGATGCTGAAACGGTTTATGGGATCAGTAAACGAGTGGCCGAAGATTTGCTCCGCTTGTCCGGCACGCCACACATTATTCTGCGTTTGAGCAATGTCTACGGTCCCGGTTGCCGCCCGAATTACAACTCCGTGATCGCCACCTTTTGTCATCGAGCTGTGAAGGGTGAGGCGCTGGAAATCAACGGCGATGGTTCGCAAGGACGGGATTTCATTTATATCGATGATGTTGTTGATGCCTTCATCCAGGCCGGGTTTTCTAATAAACGCGCGGGAACATTCAATGTCGGGTCGGGGAAAATAAGCTCGCTGAAACAAGTGCTCGGCAAGATCGATAAAGCGGGAGTCCCGGTCAATGTAATTTATCATCCTGAATTGGATGCAGGAGGAAGGTCCTATTGTTGCGATGCCTCCAGATTCGAAAAAACGTTCAACTGGAAAGCGTCCACATCCTTACTTGCAGGAATTCGCAATACACTGAGTCCCTTACAGAAAATAGTTTCTAAATAAAACCATGAAAGATATCCACATACATAATCTGGAAAAAAAGAGCGATGAACGAGGCTGGCTGATCGAGGTCCTTGGTGCCGATCAGCTGGAGGCCAATCATCCCTTTGGGCAAATGCATGTTTCCATCGCTTATCCTGGAAAAATTCGTGGCAACCACTATCATACCCGCAAGGTAGAATGGTTTTGCGTTCCCACCGGCAAAGGTCTGCTAGTTTTGCAGGATCGCAAAACCGGGGACAGGGAAGAAATCTTGATGGGGGAAGACGCACTCAAAACCATCAAAATCACTCCTGGAATTATTCACGCCATCAAAAATATCGGCGACAAGGAACTAGCGCTGATCGTTTATTCCAATGAGGAGTTCGACCCTGAAGATCCAGACACTTTCTATCAACAAATCATCGACTAATTTACACCTGACTCTCCAATCGAAATGAAAATAACATTTTTATTACCTCATGTTCGACTCAGTGGTGGAGTCAAAGCAATTTTTGAATACGCCAACCGCTTGTTGCAAAGCGGCCATCAAGTCAATTTGGTGATCCCACCTGAAAAAATTCACTGGACTCGGTTGAAAAAATTTTTCACGGCCAAATTCAAAGGCATTGAAACCATATCCCCCGATGCAATTGATTGGTTTGAAAACAAAGTTCCGATATGGATGTTGCCGAATAACAATCTCGGCTATATCCCCTCTGCCGACATACTGGTGGCCACCGCTTGGCAAACCGCTGAGTTCGCCGCAACTTTACCAAAAGACAAGGGAGAGAAATTTTACTTTATCCAACACCATGAAAGCCTTTGGTCGCGTTACAAAGAAGAAGCAGAAAATACCTACCAACTCCCATTTCAACAAATCGTTATTTCGAGCTGGCTACAATCCATTATGGAAGAGTCCACCGGGCAAAAACCCGAGGTACTCGTCACTCCGGTGGATCACCAACAATTCCACTGCGACAACAAAAAATGGAACCAACCCCGACGAGTTTTGATGCTCCACCACGATTACGATTGGAAAGGCTACAAGGATGGGATCGATGCAATAAAAATAATTCGCGCCACTAGCCAGCAATTGGAACTCGTTGTTTTCGGTGAAAAAATGGAAGACCCAAAACCTCTGTTTGATTCAGCAGGTTTTGAATTTGAATATCACTACCGCCCAACTGGCGCCAAGTTACGCGAACTGTACTCGTCCTGCGACATTTATCTATGCCCCAGTTGGCACGAAGGTCTTGGGATGCCTGGGATGGAATCGATGGCCTGCCGCTCCGCCCTGGTGACCACTGATACCGGCGGGTCTCGCGATTATGCCATTCAAGGAGAAACCGCTCTGGTATCTCCGCCGAAAGATCCGAAAAAACTTGCGCAGAATTTAGCTGTTATGCTGGGAGATGATTCACTCCTGGAAATATTGTCAGAAAGCGGCTATAAGAAAATTCTGGAATTCGATTGGGACAATAACACGAAAAGGTTGGAACAGCTCTTCACAAAAAAATTAGACTCCCGGTGAGATGTGAATGAAAGTTTCCGCCATCATCGTCAACTGGAACGGCAAAGAAGAAGTCCTCGCTTGCATCGCATCTCTACTCCAACAAGACAGCGCCGACCTGGAGATCATCGTCAGCGATAACGGCTCGACGGATGGCTCCATCGAACAGATTCAAGAGACATATCCTTCGGTAATTTTAATTGAAAATAATGCCAACCTTGGATTCGGCACAGCGGTCAATCGCGGCTTCGAGGTAGCTACCGGCGAAGGACTGCTGTTTCTAAATAACGATCTAGTGCTGGAGGCGGACTGCGTCCAACAACTGGTGCAGGAGCTGGAATCCGACAGCGCCATCGGCGCGGTGGTCCCGAAAATCCTTTATACCCAGGAACCGGATAAAATCAATTCCTTCGGCGTGCTCATCAATTTCACCGGCATCGCCTACCCTCACCTTCTCGGACAAAATACCAATCAGGCGGAACAGGGCATCGAGACAGCCTGCGGCGGTATTTTTCTATTTAGAAAATCCCTTTATGAAGCACTCGGAGGATTCGACGAGGACCTATTTCTCTATCACGAGGATCACGACCTGTCGTGGCGCATCCGGCTGGCAGGCTGGAAACTGATGGTGACGCCGAATGCCCGCATGCATCATTTGTACAAGTTCAATAAGGGAACGCGAAAATTTTATTTCTCGGAAAAAAACCGACTGCTCCTGTTACTGAAAAATATGGAAATCGCTACCCTGGTGGCCATCTCTCCGGCCCTGCTTCTGGTAGAAGCCGCGCAATGGATGCATGCCCTGCTGAACGGTTGGACCTCGCTAAAGTTGAAAAGTTATTTCGAAATCGCAGGGATGTTGACGAAGATCATGCAAAAACGCCGTCGGATTCGTTCGATCAGAAAAGTTCCCGATAAAGAAATCGTCCGCCTTTACCAGGGCAAACTTTCTGTCAGCGGAGTGGATAGCGTATTAATGAAATACGGGTTGAGCCCCCTGCTCAACTTGTGGTGGAAACTGGTGAAAAATTTTATTTGACTGTGAGGTCGCCTTCACTCGCAATATGACCAAGACACATCGTTACTCATGAAAAATATTCAAGCAATCTATCGGCATGTGTTTAAAGGGCAAAAGCAAGCTCCCCCTTCTCCGAAGGGGGCCGGGGGGCTTATTCCTTAA
>SMVB01377309.1_pt1 | contig 10025 bp, 7 predicted proteins | sample 2456461 | NCBI WGS metagenome assembly SMVB01 (sample SAMN11095934, study PRJNA526329) | marine sediment metagenome | biome: Marine sediment; feature: Surficial sediment; material: Deep marine sediment; isolation source: Hadal surficial sediment | place: Pacific Ocean | collected 2014-05 | depth 0-1...
GGCGCGTATTGTGCTGTCGCGATGCGGGTCCTGGTGGATTCTGCAACCGGGCAGATCAAACTCGATCGCGCGCTTTGTGCCGTGGATATTGGATTGGTTATCAATCCGGACGGTGCAATCAATCAGATCGAAGGTGGCGTCATTCAGTCATCAAGCTGGACCGTCAAGGAGCAAGTTCGTCTGGGGCCTGTCGGGGTCGAATCAAATGATTGGGCGAGCTATCCGATTTTAACCTTTCCCGAAGTACCCAGCGTCGAGGTCGTGCTGATGGACCAATCCCATGAGCCATCGCTCGGCGCCGGCGAGGCGTCGCAGGGACCCACAGCAGCGGCGATCGCGAACGCGGTGGCGAACGCGACCGGTGCGCGAGTACGCGACCTGCCGCTGAGGCCGGCGCGGTTGAAGAAACATATTGCAGATCGCGAAACCGGAATCGCGTAGTCGATAGAATCACAGGAGAATCAGAATGACTTTGAGTGACAAGAAATTCGTAGCCGCTTTATCGGCGTTGATATTACTAGTGGTCGGGCTTCCCGCGATGGCGTTAGCGAACGCCCACCCGAAGCCGCGACCGGATAGCCTGACGTACCTGGATCAGTCCACGTATATTCGCAATATGGCGGTACGCGCTCATCTCGGCGGTGAGAACCGCCGCTGGAAAATGCAAATGATGACCGTCGGCGAGCATCGCTATTTGTTCCAGGGCGGAATCCCGAAAGGCGACGTGATAGATGTCACCGATCCGTTGAATCCCGTTGTTATCAATGAAGACGCTTTTGACGGTCGGCAGATTCAGCTCGCTTACAACGACGGTATCGGCAAATGGATTTTGATGACCGGAGCGGCTCCACCGCTGATCAAGGCGACCACGGAATTTCCACACGGCAAGTATGACGATCCGACCGCGTATACGAGGGTAAAAAATTACAAGGGACTGCGCGGCGTCCGCTTCTACGATGTCAGCGATCCGACCGACATTCGTCTGTTATCGGAGTTCAGCACGGATCTGGGAGATCCATCCCGCGAACTACAAACCGGTGGCGGCACGCATCGCGACTATTACGACGGTGGCAAATACGCCTATCTTGATGCGGCGCCGGATGACTCATTCACGAATCAGGAAAGCCCGGTAAGGGTGCACAGTCACGGCGTCGTCGTCATTGATGTGTCAAATCCGGAAACGCCACGCCACGTTTCGACATGGTGGTTGCCCGGTCAGCGCGATAGCGAAAAGGAAGCCTACGAATCCTGGAGAGAGCATGGTGACAAGCAATCGTTCACGGGATTGCACGGTGCGTTCTACGTACCGCAGAAAGTCGAGAACGGCGGCAAGCTGGGTGTTAGCCCCTGGGGATCGCTCGGCATTTTTATCCACGATCTAAGTGATATCAGTTCACCTAAATTGCTGGGTCGATTTCAGGGACCTTATAAGCCGGGTGGGATAGCGTTCCACTCAGTGGATGTCGCCAGAATTGATAGAGGCTTCGTCATTGGCGCTCCCGAGGTGCTGAACCCGGATTGCAACGAGCTCTTTCACAATACCTACGTCATCGATGTCTCGGACCCCGAGAATCCCAGGGAACTGTCTACACTGCCGATTCCACGGCCACCAGAGGAAGCGCCTTACGATAATTTCTGCCAGAAACGAGGCCGTTTCGGCGTGCACAATCCGCCGCATCTCAAAGCGCCGGGAAAAGCCGACCCCAACTTTACTTGTTACACTTTTTTCAACGCCGGCCTGCAGTGTTACGACATCAGCGATCCGGAATATCCTTTCATTTCGTCCTACTTCATTCCCCCACAAGGCGGTGACCTCGACGTTCCTGGGAGCTATACGCGTAACACGGACAATGTATTTATCGAGTGGGACCGTAAACTGATTTGGACGGCGACCGATACAGGGCTTTACTTACTGACGACACCCAAGCTGGGAAGTCCTGTACTTGAAGCGCAACCAGTGTCCGAGTGGACGCTGGAGGGTTTAAATCGGGGTAGCGAATAACTTCGAATCCGATATCACGATGCCAAAAATCGAGCCAAAAGATGACTCTGTGCGGGGCCTCAAAGGCCTGCATCTTTATCACGCGGGTTGGTCCAATTGCTCCATGCGAGTTCGCATGACGCTGGAGGAAAAAGGACTTCCCTGGGTAAGTCACCACCTCAATATACGCACCGGGGAACACATCACGCCCGAGTACTTCGCGATTCACCCGATTGGGCTGGTGCCGGCACTGGTTCACGACGGTGACATATGGATTGATTCCAAGGACATTATTCGCTACCTGGATGACACCTACCCGGAGCCACGACTGGCACCCGTCGGCGAGACACAAATTGCGCAAGCAGCCGCGTGGATGGATCTCGCATCGGCCATTCATGTGTCTGCGGTCAAGACCTACGTTTACAGCACGAAGCCGATCGAAAAGCTCGGTAAAACGGCCGCGGAACTTGAGCTCTATCGTAAACTTCAAACGAATGAAGAGTTGTTGGCGTTTCACACGCGGTGTTCGACCGGTGCTCGTCTGACCGAAAAAGATCAGCACGACGCCGAGTGCCTGCTGCACGAAGCTTTCGCGCAGCTCGATACGTATCTCGGTGAGCATCGCTGGCTGGCGGGTGACGAGTTGACGCTTGCGGATATAACGTGGGTGCCACTTCATTACACGTTGGTCCAGGCTGGATTGCACTTCGACCGGCATCCGAATGTAGAAAGCTGGGCTCGCAGGATCGCAACGCGCCCGAGCTTTCAAAAAGCGGTGGTCGATTGGTTCGATGGTTCACCGCCTGCAGACGGTTAGCGCATATTCGGCGCAATTCAGGAGTTGTTAAATTGATCAATCGCAAGCAAAGCTACATCGGTGTCGCCGTGATATCAGCGATCCTGCTCATCGCAGCCTTTCCTGGTCTTCGAGACACGTGGCGTGAGTCGCAGGGCGATCGCAAACTTTCCCACGGCAGGGAATTGGCGGCAGTCTATTGCGCTGCCTGCCATCTTGAGCCACAACCTGAAATTCTGCCCAAGCGAAGTTGGGAAATGGCGCTTGCTTATATGGGCCTTATGATGGGGATAGATAACATGGATTATCTTGCCGATCACCCGGAATTCGCACAGGAAAATCTGCAGTCAAAGCAGAAGTATCTGGCCAGGGACAACATGATACCGGACACACCTCTCTTGGGAGAGCGTGACTGGGAGGCGCTGCGATACTACTTCGTGGAGTCCGCGACGGAAAATCCGCTGCCGCAGGTCGGCAAGCCCTCCACGCACTGGAATTTGCCGCAGTTCGACATTGTCCAGTCTGACTACCACGCCGACCCGGCCGTCACGACGATGGTGCGTGTCAGGGATGAAACGAGCGAGGCTTACATCGGCGATGCTGCTGCGCATACCTTGGCCGTTCTTGGTAGCGATGGGCAGCTCGCGTTTGAGCCCAGGCGATTCGGGCCGGCGATGTCGCCCGTGGGCATCAAGTTCGTCAATGATACGGCCTATGTGGCGTCTATCGGCGACATCTTTGGTATCGGTTCCTCAGCCGTGAAGATCGCGACGATAAGCCAACTGCCGCTCATCGATCAGAGTATCGCCGCAGCGAACATCAGCGTTGTGATCGACGATCTCTACCGGCTGGCGTGCATCGATACCGCGGACTTGAATGCCGATGGCGTCATCGATTTTGTCGCCTGTGAATTCGGCATGCGGCAGGGGAGAGTTGCCTGGTATGAGTCGCAAAGCGATGGAAGTTACCGTGAGCACGTGTTGATTGATCGCCCTGGCGCGGTCATGGCGGAGTTTTTCGATTTCAATGGCGATCAACATCTCGATATCGCCGTGCTGTTGTCGGATGCGCGAGAAGGGTTTTATATTCTGATCAACAACGGCAAGAACGAATTTACGCTCAACACGGTGTTCGAGACACACCCGTCATACGGTCACACGTATTTCGAGTTGCAGGATTTCGACGGTGACGGCCAGATGGATATCATGACCGTGAACGGAGACAACGTTGACTCGGACCCGTACAACACGCTCAAGAATTTCCACGGTATTCGAATCTATCTGAACCGCGGTGACTTGCGTTTCGAGGAAGCGTACTTTTTCCCAATGTACGGTGCTTTCGGAGCTAAGGCCGCGGACTTCGATAATGACGGTGATCTGGATATTGCAGCGATTTCTTTCTACCCGGATTTCACGGTGGAAAGGCGGGAGTCTTTCGTCTATCTACGCAACGACGGACAGATGAAGTTTAGCGCGTACACCACTGCAGAGCTGGTCAACGGGCGCTGGATGACTTTGGATGCGGGCGATCTGGATGGCGATGGCGATATAGACATCGTCTTGGGAGGAGCGTACATCCCGACCGGGATGTTCGCTCATATGGATACCTATCGCGCATTGGCAGAGTCGGCGCCGTCAATCCTGGTGCTCAAAAATACGCTGAACTGATTAGGCCTCTGTCGCGAAACTCGTCAGAGAAACAGCCAGTCTGGCATCGCCGCTGGCAACATCGGCCGGAGCCAGAGCGCCAGATACGAGGGATGAAACAACAGGCTCATGACCTGATCGTAGAAAAATACCAGGATCGCCCACGCGCCGAGCGCATAGGCCAAGGCAAAGCGCTTGGGGTATTTGCCCCAGCGCACGAGGTAAGTGCCGACGAATAACGGCAGGGCAATTTTCTGGCCGACCAGCATTGTGAGAACAATCATGCCGAACAGGTAGGCGAAGAAAGGCAGCGCCGCAGCCAGCCAGGCATCCTTGCTCGCCTGTTGCAGTGTCGCTTTCCAGGTTCCGGTCGCTTGCTTGGAAGCGAAGAGTTGTACCGAGTCTCGCACTACAACAAACAAGGACAACACTGCGCCGGGCACTGAGATTAGCAACGGGAACTGTCTAACAGGTGCCGGCCAGTCCAGCGCCGTGTACCCGGCGAACATGAAACTGACAAAGAGAAGAATTGAAAATGGCAGAGAAACGGCCGGATTGTTTTCGGACGCTTTGGCAGCAGGAATTTTCTTGCTCAGCTTTTCTTTCGCGATACCACGGACGGCAAGAAAGATCGTTAGGAAAATGATCAGCAACAGGCCGATGACGATCGGCCGGCCGAGCCATCCGAGTCCTTCGTGAATGCGGGTGCTGATTTGAAACGAGCGTTCGAGAATCTCGCCAAGCACTAAGGCAAGTACGACCGGCGGCCGCGGCCAGCCACCGCGCTTCATGAAAAAGCCGATGACGCCGAACCCGGCACAACTGACCCAGGCACCGATCGACGCACCGCCTAACCATGCACCCATAAATACGAAGAAAAGCACGCCGGGCACGATCAGTTGCCCCGGCAGCAAAGCAATCTTGGCTACCTGGTTTACGGTCTTGAGCAGTATCAGCGTTGCTACAACGCTGGCAATGGCGATCATCCAGACGAAACTGAAGGTCATGGCCAGCTCGGAACTGAGCATGCTCGGTCCTGGCCGCAGTCCGTGCATGATCAGTGCGCCCATCAAGATCGCGGTGCCGACACTGCCGGGAATGCCCAGAGTCAACGTTGGAATCAACGCGCCACCGCGAAGTGCATTATTTGCAGCTTCAGGCGCGAGGAGGCCACGGACATCACCTTGCCCGAATTGCGAACTGTCCGAAACGCTCTGCTTGGCGTGGGCGTAAGTGACCCAACCGACGATCGACGCGCCGAGCCCGGGCAACATGCCTATATAGGCGCCAATAACACTGCAGCGAATTACCAGCCACCAGTGTGTGAACGCGTCGTGGACGCCCTGCATCAGTCCTTTTTGCGTTTCGTCGGCTTTTCCCGTCCGCGCGATCGATACATTTTTGAGGGCGAGTTCCATTAGCTCCGGGATCGCGAACAGTCCCAGCAACACAGGAATTAGCGGTAACTTGTCCAACAGATACAACGCGCCGAACGTGTATCGCGGAATTGCCTGCGACTCTGGAAGCCCGATCGTTGCGAGCAGGAGTCCGAACATCGCTGCGACGACGCCCTTCGCCGTCGATTGTCCGGACAGGGACCCGACCATCGCCAGTCCCAGCAAGCCGAGCATGAACTGCTCCGGAGACTCGAATGCCAGAATAACGGGAAGAATCAAAGGCAGCGAGATGCCAAGTGCGGCAGCGCCGCACACGCCACCAATCGCCGATGACGTAAACGATGCCCCAAGCGCGCGCGCTGCCTCACCTCGTTTTGCCATGGGATAGCCGTCAAGAACTGTCGCCTGAGAAGCCGCAGTACTCGGCACGCCGAGCAATACAGCGGTGATGGCACCGCTGGTCGATGTCGATGCCCAGGAGGACAAGAGCAAGGCAAACGCGGCGACGGGCTCCATGCTAAACGTAAAGGGCAGTAACAAGACAAGACCGATTGCTCCGCCCATGCCCGGTATTGCGCCCATCAGGATGCCGATAACGCAGCCGAGCGCGAAATACCCGAGCACGTGCATTTGGAAAATAAGGCCCAGGCCCTCGATTAGCGCTTCGAACATATCAACCTCAGTGATCGCTAGTAGCGACTGTTTTTCTCGATGTGCGCCTTGATAAATTCGAGAACCTGCGGTGTAACGTTGTCAGTAGCGCCGAGTATTTCTGCCTGGCGCTCGTAGCCCACTGGTTCCGGGACGTAACTCAGGATGTGCTGCGCGTCTTCGCGAAACGCGTCAGAGGCCATCGCTTTTTCGAGTCCGGTGCGAAACGTTGCGGCGGCCGCAGGATCCATACCCGGCGGGCCGAGAAATACGTGCTGCATGGTCTGATCCAGTTCCAACAGCGTCGTAATCGAATCCCACACGATTCCCGACGGCGCCTTGCCATACAGTGTTTCGTACAAATCGGGCAAGGACGGCACATTTGAAACCATCGCATTCTGTACGAGTTCACCGTCGCTGTTTAACATCGGCATGCTAAAGATCGGTAACGCGTGACCCTCGTCCACAAGTACCGGTACGACCTGATTCAGATACGCGTGTGCGGCATCCGTCGCAGCATTAACTTCTCCGCTGATCATCGCTGCCCGAATATTACCGCTGCTCGGATAACCGGCAATGTAGCGGTATTTCACGCCGATCAGATCCAGGCCCATGGTGCTAATGATCATGCGCCCGTGCTCCGGCGGCATACCGCCGAAACGCAGCGGTTCCGACGGGTCGGCATCGGTTCGGCGGTACACGACCAGGCCACCAATCTGCACCCCGCCGAGGGGAGTGAATTGGCTGTATTTGAAAGAAAAACCCGGTAGTTCGAGCAATTCGCCCAAAGACGAACGCGGGCCGTAGTACACGGTGGTGCCATCGTCGGGCGCCCTCAGAAGCACATGGAGATGCGCGTTCAGACCGGAAGCGCCGGGCATGTTGTTCACGATGACGGTCGGATTTCCTTCCAGGTTCATCTCGAGGTGTTTGGCGAGCAATCGGCCGACTGTCGTGCCTCCGGCAGACGCGTCGAGTCCGATCACTACCGATATGGTCGCATTTTCGAACGAGTGTCGGCCTTGATCATCGGTGCCATCATCGCTATCCCGACTGCTACCGCAGGATGCCAAAAACATGCCGGCCAAAAGGACCGTGACAAGGTGGCGAAGGTGTTTTTGCAAATCTCTCATGTTGTAGCCTCATCGGAAAAATCAATATCCGGACCGAGCGGAACGATCCTTGTTTGCCTGAGTAGCTTGTCGCTGGCGTAGTAATGCGCCTTGATCGACCAGACATCGACCGTCTCGCCGATACCGGGCATTTGGTACAAGTGGCGCACAAATCGCCAAAGATTCGGATAGTCGACTATCCGTCGCTTGTTGCAACGAAAAGCGCCGTAGTAAACGTAGTCGAAACGCACGAGCGTCGTGAACAGGCGCCAGTCGGCTTCGGTCAGCTGCTCGCCAACGAGGTAGCTGCGAGACGCCAGGCGCTCGTCAAGTTGGTCGAGTGCAGCAAACAGTTTTTCGTACGCTTTTTCATATGCTTCTTGTGAGGTCGCGAATCCAACGCGATAAACGCCGTTGTTGACCGCGCCATAAACGAGTTCATTGATCTCGTCGATTTCTGCTCGAAGTTGCTCCGGATAGTAGTCGCCTTCGATCGCCCCGATGCCATCAAATGCACTATTGAACATTCTGATGATCTCGCCTGACTCGTTGGAGACGAGTTTTTTCTGCGTCTTGTCCCAAAGCGTCGGTACCGTCACCTGTCCGGTATAGCTTGAATCCGCGTGCTGGTAGACCTCGTACAGAAAGTCCGCCGCGAATTCCGGATCGGGGACCACGCCGTGGCCCTCTTCAAAGGTCCAGCCGTTTGCGCCCGATATCGCGTTGACCACAGACACGCTGATCATGTCCTCAAGCCCTTTCAGGTGCCGGAATATCATGGTCCTGTGGGCCCATGGACAGGAATCGGCAATGTAGAGATGGTAGCGATCGGCCTCGGCCTTGAACCCGCCTTCTCCTGACGGGCCGGGCTCGCCGGTCGCCGTTACCCAGTTACGAATCTTGGCATCGGGGCGGATGAAACTGCCACCACTGTTCTTGGTCTCACGCCACTTGTCGTGCCACTCGCCATTGATCAGATAGCCCATGTTTGTGCTCCGCTATTCTGCATTCCAGAGCTCGCTGACTTTTTCGAATGCCTCGATTCCATAACTTTTTCGTTTTGAGGTCGTTTTGTCACCCCACTTGGTGACGGCTTCTGCGTACGATGGCCGCGCGATGAAACGTTCGTGCCATTCGTTCAGGTGATTCAGGTCGCCCCATAGTGGGGCCATCTGAAAACTCTTGAGGCGGGTGACGTAGACCCCAAGTGAAATATCTGCGAGCGAGAAAGTCTTCCCCGCTAGCCAGGGCGATTCGGCCAGAGTCGCGTTCATGTCTTCGAAAACCCGTTTGAAATAGCTGACCGCGCGCGGCAACAGTGGCGAGTCCATGCCTTCTCTTATATTGATGCGATCATTTTCCTTGCGAACAGTCTCGGGCATCTCGTTGAGGTATTTTTCCAGTTCCTCGGGGCCTGCTGCGGCTTTCGCGTGGCGGACGACTATGCACATGCCGACCACGCGGCTGTGTACGTGCAGGCCCTCGTCGATCAATTTGGTCCAGAGACGCATTAGCGCTTTTTCATAGGCGCTATCGGGCCGCAACGGATGCTCCGGAAACGCGTCGTCCAGGTATTCGAGAATAACCTGCGATTCACGTATTACGTTGCCGTCGTGGACCAGTGTCGGAACGATGCCACGTGGATTGATTTTCAGGTATTCCGGCGAATAGTGCTCGCGCTTGGCGACGGATGTGTCGAGATGATGACTTTTCCAATCGAGCTGTTTTTCGGCCAGCGCAATTCGGATTTTTTGCGCCGCCGTCGAGTGATCGTAGTGATAGAGTTTCAGCATAATAGTTACTTTCGTATCGAGTGCTACCGCCAGAGGCCGGCAACGCTACCATAAAAATGGCCATCCCATGTCTGGACGACGAAACGGTTTAGGCTCTTTCCAAGCAGATAAAGCGGCACGAGACTCAGCCACCAAAACGGGTAGCAGGGGCGATTCCGATGTGCTATGTTCTTGATAGGCTGCAAACGTTTGCACAGAAGAATAACAGGGGGGAGCAGGTCGAGTCGACCGATGTCAGCGAAACCTGAATCCACAGTGACGAAGCTCTGGGTAGCCACAGTTGTTGGTATTACCTGAGCCGGGTGTCTTAACACGTGAGGCAAATAAAAATGAACACCAACACTACAAAATTTGCGAATACACTTCAGAAATTCGGAATTGGCGGGGCAGTTCTTGGGCTGGCTCTGCTGTGTTCGGGGCAGGTTTTTGCTCAGGAAGGTGCGGCAGATCAGAGAAGTGCATCGGCAGATGCCATGCTCGAAGAAATCGTCGTCACATCCCGTCGGCGTGAGGAGCGCCTGCTGGATCAGCCGATGTCGATCGCCGCGATCACCGGCGAACAGATGCAGGTACAGGGCATCTACAGCATCGATCAGGCCAGCAGATTTGTGCCTAACGTCACTCTGACCACAGACGACCGTGCCAATAA
>SMVB01422641.1_pt1 | contig 10025 bp, 11 predicted proteins | sample 2456461 | NCBI WGS metagenome assembly SMVB01 (sample SAMN11095934, study PRJNA526329) | marine sediment metagenome | biome: Marine sediment; feature: Surficial sediment; material: Deep marine sediment; isolation source: Hadal surficial sediment | place: Pacific Ocean | collected 2014-05 | depth...
AAAATGGGTTCGTTTTGTTATATTTTACTTTCCGGCTACTAAGAATTGTGGTCATTTTGCAAAAATCAGTTGCTTGCTTCATATTGCGGTACGGCAAAATGTTTTGCAGGGGATTGGTGGAAAATTTGATTTTGCAAATTACGGTATCTTCCTAGCCATATAGGCATGATAATTATTGATAATCTTGTCGAATACTCTATTTGTTAAGACTGGTATTCCTATGAGAAAAGCTATCAGTGCCCATCCAAGAAGCCAGCCAAATACATTATCAAACAGACTTGAGGTTATCTCGAGCTTTAAATAAAAAACATAGGTAGAAAATGCGATAATGATAGTCGCTCCAACGACAACCTTTCTTAAGCGTTTAATATTTCTCAAATTAATCTTTTCCCAAAATGTGCGATTTCTTAAGTAAGCGAGTGCTACAGGAATTACTATCATTAAGATAGTTGTTGCTGTTATACTGAAATTCGTAGCTTTAATAGAAAGTAGCACTGCTCCTAAGATGGCAAAGAGTTCCATCAAAACTGATAATATTGCCCTGAATCGATCATGAAAGCCATACCAAACACTCAGCAAATAACTATTGCCTGCGTAAAGCAGCATTTCATATTGAGACATTTCACCACAGGATGTACATTCTATCCAGTCGCTATCATCAACAACGACAATTCTTTTTCCGCATTTTGGACATGCTTTCAAATTACTCCACCCTGAAATAACTAATACATCATTTTCCGATAAGTTAAAAAAGTTTGCTTAAGTCGCAAATATCATAATAAATAATACTAAAGTCAAAATCTCAATACAACCTCTCCCGTTTAGACAAGAAGGCGTACAGGGCCTTATCAAACGGCATGGAAGTGTCTATCGGGTGGTAGTCGATATTTGACTGGCGGCAGGCGGCGGCAATCTCTTCAGAAAAGTCAGAAACCGCTTTAGCGTAATGCCCTTTTATCTGATAGGGCAGAGTGGTCAGTTCTTCGCCGGTTTCCATATCTTTAAATATCGCCTCTGACGGAAAAGCAAAATCCCGTTCACGCGGATCTAAAATATGAAAGACTATTACTTCGTGCTTGTTGTAGCGGAAATGTTTTAATCCGGAAATAATCTTGCCGGCCTCGTCAAGCAGGTCGGACAGTATAATAACCAGCCCGCGTCTTTTGATACGTTCGGCCATTTCGTGTAAAGTCGAGGTAATATCAGTTTTGTCCGATGGCGCTTGCCGGGACAGTTCGTTTAAGAGAACATGCAGATGTCCCGATTTTGAGCGCGGGGGAATATAGCGCCTTAGTTTTTCATCAAAAGTCACCAGGCCGACAGCGTCTCTCTGACGAAGCATCATGTATGACAAGGCGCCGCATAACAGACGAGCATATTCCATTTTACTGATGCGGTCTCCGGACTTATAGGCCATTGAAGCTGAACAGTCCAGCAGCAGATAGGCTTTGAGATTAGTTTCTTCTTCGAACTGTTTGATATAATAGCGGTCTGACCTGGCGTAAACTTTCCAGTCGATGTCGCGGATATTATCACCCGGCATATACTGGCGGTGCTCGGCGAACTCTACCGAAAATCCGTGATAGGGAGATTTGTGCAGACCGGCGATGAAACCTTCGACCACCATGCGGGCGCGGATTTCCATTCCTTTTAGCTTGGAGACAATCTCCGGGTCGAGGTATTGCTGATAGCCTTTATTCATAATGAATCAGCAGGTTTCTCAAATAGATTTACATAAATGACAAAGGCCATATAGGCGATTGATCCCAAAATTAAAAAGCCGCTGATAGCCAAAATGTCGTCATAGAACCAATGAAAATGCTGGCCGGCCAGTCCAAAAGCATGAACGAATACGGAAAGACCAAAAACCCACAGGGTCACTATTTTGATTTTCGGTTTTACTGAGGTAAACAAAAAGACAAAGCCGATTGCAAAAAATAAAAGCGTCTGGCCGTTAATATGCGTGTGTGCTAATTTCAGATTGTGTTCGAATTGATCCGGGCTCAGGCCGTTTTCCGCTTCGCTAGTTTCTGACTCTGCCTTGGTGTCGTCTGCCTCTTCGGCCTGGCCGTATGGTTCGGTGACATAAGCGGGAACGTCTTCTTCGCTAATCATGCCTTCCTGGATATAAAGAATGAGTATCGTCCAGGCGCAGACAGCAAGCATCAGCGTGGTGAACAGACCTACGAAGAGTTTGGCGTAGGGCGGAAGATTTGATATTTTAATCGCTTCGAACATATTTTAATTTCCACCAATTCATTCCAAAGGGGCAGATTAAGGAATCTGCCGCCCACGTAAACCCGTCACCCTGAGCGAAGTCGAAGGGCGGCGGGCGGCCCAACTTCACCTGCTAGCTCTTTTCTTTAACTGTTTCAAGTATCCGTCTGATGATTTCGTTGGTGTCGATGCCATCGGCCTCGGCATTAAACGAGGTTACAATCCTGTGGCGCATAACCGGGTAAGCAGCAAAGCGGACGTCCTCGGCACCGGGGGTAGGACGGCCATCGAGAATCGCTTTGGTTTTGGCAGCCAGTATTAAATACTGCGAGGCTCTCGGTCCGGCTCCCCAGTTAACCCAGTTTTTGATATAATCCGGGGCGCTGTCATCTGACGGGCGGGTGGCTCTGACTAAGTTAACCGCGTATTCAATTAAGTGATCCGAAACCGGCACCCGGCGCACCAGCTGCTGAAATCCAATTATCTCTTCCGGCGAAAGAACTTTGCTAAGCTGATAGTCCGGCACGGCGGTAGTAGATTTTACAATTTCCTGCTCTTCGGCGCCTGAGGGATAATCTACCATTATGTTAAACATAAAGCGGTCAAGCTGTGCTTCGGGAAGCGGGTAGGTGCCTTCCTGTTCTATCGGGTTTTGAGTGGCCAGCACAAAAAATGGCTCGTCGAGCTTATAGGTATTTCCGGCGGCGGTGACTTCATGTTCCTGCATCGCCTGCAAAAGCGCGGCTTGAGTTTTGGGAGGGGTGCGGTTTATTTCGTCAGCCAATACTATGTTGCCGAAAACCGGACCTTTGACAAATTTGAATTGTCTTTTGCCGGTGGTATGGTCTTCTTCTATTATCTCGGTGCCGGTAATATCCGAGGGCATAAGGTCAGGCGTAAACTGAATGCGGCTGAATTTGAGATTAAGAGCATTGGCCAGAGTAGAAATCAAGAGCGTCTTGGCCAGACCGGGCACGCCGATCAGCAGAGAATGGCCGGAAGACAAAAGCGATATCAATAATAGCTCAATGACTTTATCCTGGCCGATAATAACTTTGCCGATTTCTTTGATTATCTTCTGGTGAGCGGTGTGAAGTTGCTCTACCGCAGCAATATCGGACTTTGTATCAACAGGGGACATCTAACCTCCAAACAGGCGTAGTTTGATTAACTGCTAAATATTAACTTTCATCATTATACTATATATCTGAAAAAAAGTAGCGGAAATTTTGAGAGAGAAGTTAAGCGAAAAACTGTTTATTGGATTTCAAAAAGAGTATCTGTTACATGATACTGAAGTAACAATACATAGAGTGCTAATGGTACACATACTGACGAAATTATGTACCATTTCGAAAATTCTGGAAACTTTTTTTGCAACGCAAGTATAGTCACAAATGAAGGCACAGATAGAATAAATATTCCCAAATGAATTTGAAAATAGCTTGAACCAAGTAATTTTTCTAGACCATTAGGACCTAATGCTATAACTAAAATTGTTTCCAAGATTAAGGAATAAATCACAACGAAGGAAGGCCAAAGTATAAAAGCTGATAGTTTAGTGTGCGGCTTTATGAATTTTATCAATAAAATTGAGTAAACAGAGCTTAACACAAATGAAAGGGGTATAGTAAGTATTAACGCGAATCCTTCCATTTAACCCTCTGGTGTTCAGCTGATTGAGCAATTAAACTATCTCATTAAATCCTAACCAGTTAATTGCTGCAACTGTGGATAAAGCTATACTTTTAATTTATATTAAGCGTATTATCGCTTGAAGCCTAATAACTTAAAGCTTTATCCACATCTTGGGCTGTTTTTCCACAATTCAACATTAATAGAACAGGAAATGAAAGGTCAAATTGCAGAAAGGCTAATCTTCTTAGTCTTCATCGGATTCAGCTGCCGCTACCGTTTCGCGGCTCTCTTTTGGAGCCAAAAAGCCCAGATCCTGGTGGGAATCTTTCATATTACAGGCGCCTGAAAACATGGCACCCTGTTCAATAACCAGCGATTTAGCCCGAATATCACCATCCATCTCGCATTTGGCCTGAAGTTCTACTTTTTCTGAGGCGCTGACATTGCCAATCATCCGTCCGGCGATAATAACTGTGGAGCCTTCGATTTCTGCCTCAACCACACCGGTGGCCCCGATTGTGACCGAATCAGAGCAGATAATTTTACCTTTGGCCGTGCCGTCAACTCTCAGCCCGCCTTTGACATCAAGAGTTCCGTTAAATACGGTGTCTTTGCCAATAATCGTATTCATTGCACCATCCGTTTCGCTTTGAATTAGTTTCATAAATTACTTCAATTCTAAAGGGTTAATGGGTTCATCGTTTATTTTTATTTCATAATGCAGATGCGGGGCGGTAGACTTTCCGGTGTTGCCTGAAAGCGCAATGCGGCTGCCCGGCAAGACTTTGTCCCCTTTCTGCACCAGAATTTCTTTGTTGTGACCGTAAAGCGAGATAATAGAGTCATTATGTTTTAGAACGACAATTTTTCCGTAAACTTCATCCTCGCCGGTCATTATAACTTCGCCAATAGCTGTCGCCAAAACCGGTGTTCCCTCGGCACAGGCTATATCAATGCCCGGGTGATAACGGGCAGAGTCATCTACCACAAAATCCTGTGAGATAAAACCTTGAATCGGCAAACCTGAAGGAATGCTCATATCCGCACCGGCCGAGCGCCGGACCGCCGCCATGGCTGTTTTATCAATTGAGGCAAACAATATGGAATCATCGGGCAGCACCGGAAACTCAATATCAACTCCGGCCAGATCAATCAGGCGACTGACGATGTCGCGGGTTTGATTTAAGTTTTGTTCTAAGAGCTGCACTTTATACTGATATTTTAGCAGCCGCTGGTTTTCTTCTCTCAAATTATCGGCCATTGATGCTTCGGCCAAAATTTTACCATAGAAAACAAAAAATAAAATTATGCTTAGTATTAAAACGCCGAAAGCAGCGGCAATCGCCTGCAGCAGCCATTTGCGGACACGAATGCCACGCCTGGACTCTGTCCCTTCGGGGATGAACATAATGGTTATAAATTTCGAGCTGGCCATTTCGTATTATCAGATTCTTTTTAAAAGTGAGATTATGCGCACCAGGTCTTCTTCACCGTAGTATTCGATTTCAATCTTTCCTCTTTTAAGTCCGTGCTTAATTTTCACAGACGTTCCCAACAGTTGTTTCAAAGTAGCTTCAAAATCAGCAATCATCGGCGCTTTTCTTTTGGGAATCAAGCGTCTCTTTTTTATACGCCTGATAGTTTCTTCGGTTTCCCGGACTGAAAAAGAGCCTTTAACAATCTGGTCGGCAAACTTCAACATCTGTTCTTCGGTGGGCAGCGACAATATCGCCCGGGCGTGGCCTTCGGTCAGCCGTCCCTTTCTGACTAACTGCTGCACCGGCAAGGGCAGAGACAATAAGCGCATGACATTGGTAACTGAGGTTCTGCTTTTGTTGACGCGCCCGGCCAGCTGTTCGTGAGACAAGCCGCACTTTTCGAGTAAAGTAGTAAAGGCGAAGGCGATTTCTATCGGATTTAAGTTTTCGCGCTGGATGTTTTCTACCAGAGCCAGCTCAAGTTTACGGATGTCATCGGTTTCATCCATTATCAGAACCGGCACTTCGGAAATATTGGCGAGCTTGGCGGCACGCAACCTGCGCTCGCCGGCGATGATGGTAAAGTTGTCACCCGACCTGGCGACCACCAGCGGCTGCATGATGCCGTCGGACTTAAACGACTGCGCCAGTTCGCTGAGCCGTTCCTCGTTAAATGTCTGGCGCGGCTGCATCGGATTGGGGCTGATGCGATCAGTCGCCACCATCTTTAATTTATTATCAGTTGTATCCGTCACGGTTTTACTGGGGATCAAAGCCGCCAGGCCGCGCCCTAACGCAATTCGATTATTCATCCTGCTATTACCTCTTTGGTGAGTGACATATAATTTTCTGCACCGGTTGACATTATATCATAAAGGATTATCGGCTTGCCAAATGACGGCGCTTCTGATAATCGCACGTTTCTTGAAATTACCGTGTCATAAACACGCTCGTCGAAATGTTTGCGAACTTCGTCCGAAACCTGCCTTGAAAGATTTAGTCTGCTGTCATACATGGTAAGCACGACACCTTCAACAACAAGGCTCGGATTCAAATTTTCTTTTACTAAGTTGATAGTGTTAATCAGCTGCCCCAGTCCTTCGAGCGCGAAGTACTCGCATTGTATGGGGATGATGACCGAATCGACTGCCGTTAAGACGTTGATGGTTAAAAGCCCTAGCGATGGCGGACAATCAATGATAACATAGTCAAATTTATCCGTTATTGGTGTCAGCACTTTTTTAAGCTGATGTTCACGCGACATCATATTGACCATTTCAATCTCGGCACCGACCAGTGAAATCGACGACGGCAGGATTTTTAGGTACTCCAAATCAGTCGCCATAATAACTTCGTCGGGAGAAGCATTATTGACCAGAATGTCATAGATTGATTTTTTAACTTTATCCTTTGTAAGGCCTAAGCCGCTGGAGCTGTTGGACTGCGGGTCCATATCCACCAGTAGGGTCCTGTTTTCAGCAGCGGCCAGACAGGAGGCTAAATTAACGGCAGTAGTTGTTTTTCCGACCCCGCCTTTTTGATTGGCAATTGCAATTTTCTTACCCAGAGCTGACTCCTTAAGCAATAACGTTTTTCCTATAACTTCCCTTTAATCTTATCTTTGAGTGAGTTTTCAAACAACTAAAAAGGAGACGAAGTCTCTTTCTTTTATTTACTATATTTTCCTGAAAATCGTAAAGGCTTTGGCTGACGAATCCTCACAGGTAGCATAGAGATACCTGGACGAAGTCTCGCTTTATTATTTATTAGTTTTTTCTAAAAAGAGTGAAGGCTTTGGCCGGCGAATCGTCACCGGTAGCGAAAGAATAGATCGTATACGAAAGCTCCGGGGGGCACTTAGCTGACTGGAAAGCACCATAATAGATGAAAACACCTGAATGAAATAAAATATCAGAAATCTTCTTTAGAATAGAACCGGAGAGGCGAACTAAGCGAACAGTAATCAGATCAAAAGTCTTATCAAATACAATATCTTCAAATGTTTGTTCAATTACGACAGCCTTTATTTTCAGCTCCAGTGAAATACGCCTCAGGGCTGAGGCTTTCTTATTTTTGCGCTCTATCATTATAGATTGGGCAGGATCTTTAGTTATTATGATAGGAATAGCAGGCAGCCCGCCGCCTGAGCCGATATCGAGATAATTATTGACAGTTTTAAGCTCTAATTTTTCGAAAGGAACCAGAGACTCTGCAATTAGTCTCTTTAGATCGGCAGCTGATGTTTCACGTGAAACAAGATTTATTTTCTCGTTTTCTAAGGTCAGCAGGCTCAGATAAGCATCTAAGCTGCCATTTTTGCTATGTTCCTGAAGGATATCTTCGATTTTGACTTCAAAAAAGCAGTTTTCTGATTCGCCCACTATGCTGTCGCTTTATGCCTTTTTAAGAAAACAGAAAGTACCGCGACATCGCCAGGCGTGATGCCTTCTATGCGACTGGCCTGCCCCAGGGAATCCGGCCGGTAACGTTGAAATTTCTCGGTAGCTTCCTGTTTTAACCCGGTAATCGTTTGAAAAACAAAGTCTTCAGGGATTGCCTCATGCTCCAGTTTCTTAAACTTGTCGATTTCACGCTGCTGCTTGGCGATATAGCCCTGATAGCGGATAAAAATCGCCGCCCGTTCTAAAACTTCGGGCTGGTTTTCGAATTCACTGTTATGCAAAACCAATAGAGGCATTGCTTTAGCTATACTAATCCGGGGCTGCTTCAGGAAATGCTCCAAGGTCATGCTATTCATATTGTTAAGCTCGTTGGAATACTTAGCCAAATCCTCTGCTGTCAGCCGAATTTTCTTGAATTTAGCAATAGCTGTCTCTGTTTTACTTTGAAGCTCCCGGAACGAATTTAGAGCAGCTTCTGGAAGAAGATTGTACTTTCGGGCGTAGTCGGACATTCTGTCTCTGGCGTTATCTTCGCGCATTGAAAGTCTGTATTCGGCCCTGGAGGTAAACAAGCGGTATGGCTCGGTGGTCGAGCGGGTCGTCAAATCATCAATCATAACCCCAATATAGCCTTCAGAGCGGTCTATTATAAACGGCGGCTCTTTTCCGATATACAAGACAGCATTTATACCGGCCATAAGCCCCTGTCCGGCTGCTTCTTCGTAGCCTGAGGTGCCGTTGATCTGGCCGGCAAAGAAAAGGCCTTTGACGAGATGAGTCTCCAAGCTGGCTTTAATCTGTCGTGCCGGGCAGTAGTCATATTCCACGGCGTAGCCCGGACGGGTTATTTCCACTTGCTCCAGTCCGGTAACTGTTTTGATAGCAGCCGCCTGAACCTCTTCGGGTAAAGATGTTGAAAAGCCATTGGGATAAACCTCGCTGGTGCCGTTGCCTTCCGGCTCTAAAAAGAGCTGATGACGCGGCTTATCCACAAACCTATAGAACTTATCTTCAATAGAGGGGCAATAGCGGGGACCGGCAGAATTTAGCTGGCCGGAAAAGATAGGCGAGCGTTTGATATTTTCTAAGATAATTTCTTTGGTCTTAGCCGTAGTATAAGTCAGATAGCAGGGTGTTTGCTCGAATGCGACTCTTTTTGTCTGATGCGAAAAGAGCGGCAGCGGTTCATCTCCCGGCTGAACCTGGCATTTGTCCCAGTCAATAGAATCTCCATTGAGGCGGGGCGGTGTGCCGGTTTTTAGTCGTGAGATTTCAAAGCCCAGTCCCCTGAACGAATCAGAAAGTTTATAGGCTGCCTTTTCTCCAAAGCGACCAGCCTTGATCTTTTTTTCTCCGATGTGAATCAGCCCGCCTAAGAATGTGCCGGTAGCTATTATTATAGCATCACATAGTATAAGCGTTCCCGATTCTGTTCTGATGCCTGTTACTCGGCCGTTCTCTGTTAGAATTTCGCCGGCCAAATCTTCTATTACTTCAATTCCCTTGGCGTTGGAGACATATTTTACAACGTAATCATTATAATAACGGCGGTCGCACTGCACCCTGGTAGACCAGACGGCCGGGCCCCGTGATAAATTCAGTGTTCGAAATTGAATTCCTGATGCATCAGCAGCCATGCCCATAATCCCACCCAGAGCGTCTATCTCTTTGACAACGTGAGACTTGCCAATGCCGCCGATAGCGGGATTGCAGGACATCAACGCTAGTTTTTTAGCGTCCATGGTGATAATAGCCGATCTTTTACCCATGCGTGAGGCGGCCAGAGCGGCCTCAACCCCGGCATGTCCGCCGCCTATTATAATTATATCAAAATCTTTATGAGTCATCTTAATTTTCTCTAAGCTTGAATTTATATTAAAAACAGGAAAAAGCGAATAGAAAACATTAAAACGTTTCATGTGAAACGTTTAAAAAGTCAGACATTATTTGCCAATGCAGAACTTTGAAAAAATCTGTCCCAGAATATCCTCATTATATATGCGGCCGGTAATTTCAGCCAGTTCGCCTGCTGCCAGTCTGAGATCCAGCGCAGTTAACTCCGGCGATTGAATCTCTGCCAGTTTTGATTTTGCCTGCTCGATTTCAGCTAATGCTGATTTTAATTTTTGTCGGTGGCGCGCTGAAGTTACCACCAAGCCGGAAGTCAGGTCCGGCATCGATTTGGCTATGGCGTTGACCAGAACATTCTTAAAGCTATCAATACCCTGACCGGTCAGACATGACAGGGGCAGAACATTATGTTTTGACATTAATTTTTTAGTATTATCGT
>SMVB01167124.1_pt1 | contig 10024 bp, 13 predicted proteins | sample 2456461 | NCBI WGS metagenome assembly SMVB01 (sample SAMN11095934, study PRJNA526329) | marine sediment metagenome | biome: Marine sediment; feature: Surficial sediment; material: Deep marine sediment; isolation source: Hadal surficial sediment | place: Pacific Ocean | collected 2014-05 | depth...
CGACCCCCTTGCTGATCGCCACCGGCAATCCGGGCAAGACGCGGGAGTAAACAAAATGAAACGTCATCGGTTCACGAATTTCTACATCGACGGATTAAGAGCCATCGTTAAAAATCCGAATCTTCCACCGGCCATGTTGGAGGAACAAAAAATGGGGTTACGCAGTTTCGTGATTGGGCATCACGGAGAATTCAATGCTGAGCAAAAGACCGAACGGTACCTAGAACTAGAACCTCCAAATTTATGCGTGGTGGTCGAGTACCACGAAATGATGCGCCAGGTGGAATCTTCATATGTGTCGATGGATGACTATCCCGCCCTGACTGGTGCTTGCTGCCTTGGTGAGAGAATTTTGAATATCCTCGTCTTGAAGCTCCGAAGCTACTACAAAACGAGCAAATATTACAAAAAAGTGTACCGGCACGATTCCATCCACAATTGGGAATTAGCGATTGACACCCTACACGATTGGGATGTGCTTCGGGATGGCACAGTAGCGTGCTTCAAGGAACTGTACCTATTGCGAAATCCTTCAGTTCACTATGAATCCGTTGGGGATATTCATCCACGCGCACTGAGAGCCGTTCAATTAGTCATGAGTATCACCGACGATCTATTTGGTAAAAGGGAAGACGTGTTTTTTTCGTGTCCCGGTGAGCTATACATCCGTCAAGCCAAAGAGACTGAGCCTATAGTTCAGGAGTTTTTTGTTCCAAACTGTCACCTTGTAGGCTACAAACACACCGTTGAGGATGCAGCTGAAGGACTAAGACTCCACGATACCAATGATTATGAATCCTCAGTGATAACTGATGAGGAGTTTAGAGAATTACGAATCAAAAGTGAACGAACATCCAATCAATTGAAATGAATCATCCATCACAGATCCTCATCGCCACCGGCAACCCCGGCAAGATGCGGGAGTACGTGAGCTTGCTGCGGGACATCCCATTTGAACTGGTCTCGCTGAAGGACTTGGGCATCACCCAAGAAGTCGACGAGACCGGGGAAACCTTCGAGGAGAACGCCTGGCTCAAGGCGTCTGAGTACGCGGCCATGTCCGGGATCCTGACCTTGGCCGACGACTCGGGACTGGAGGTGGACGCCCTCTCCGGTGAGCCTGGAGTGCTCTCGGCACGGTACGGTGGTGACTCCTGCGCCGGCGATCATGACCGCGTCTCCCTGCTGCTGAAGAACCTGGCGAACGTGCCTTGGGAAGAGCGGACAGCCCGGTTTCGGTGCGTGATAGCAATCGCTCAGCTTTCGTCCGAGGAACCCACCCTGATCGCCCAGACCGAAGGCTCGGTGGCCGGAATGATACAATATACGCCTAAGGGGGATGATGGCTTCGGCTACGATCCTGTGTTCTATCTTCCCTCATACGAAAAAACCCTCGCCCAACTTTCGCTGGACGATAAAAATAGGATCAGCCACCGCGCCGGCGCCGCCCGAAAAGCGGTGAAAATCCTCAGAATGCTGACTGCTGAAAGCTGATAGCTCCAACATGCTTACAGATAAATTCGGTAGGCCCATGCGGGACCTGCGAATCTCCGTTACCGACCGGTGCAACTTCCGGTGCCCGTATTGCATGCCCGCCGAGATCTACGGCGAGGCTTACGAGTTCCTGCCCCGGGCCGACATCCTCACCTTCGAGGAATTGACCCGGCTGGTGGGCATCTTCGCCGAACTGGGCATCGTCAAACTGCGCATCACCGGCGGCGAGCCTCTGGTGCGCAAAGACCTGCCCCATTTGTTGGGTATGCTGCGTGCCACCAATGGCATCGAAGACCTGACTCTCACCACCAACGGCTATCTGCTGGGCCAGTTCGCCCAACAGTTGAAGGACGCCGGGCTGGACCGCATCACCGTCAGCTTGGACAGCCTGGACGACGAGGTCTTCAAGGCCATGAACGGTCGAGGGTTCACCACTCAGCGGGTGCTTGAGGCTATCGATACCGCCTCTGATGTGGGCCTTTCGCCGATCAAGATTAACTGCGTGGTGCAGAAGGGCGTAAACGACCACACGATTGTCGACTTGGCCCGCCACTTCAAGGGCTCCGGCCACATCGTCCGTTACATCGAGTACATGGACGTGGGCAACCGCAACGGTTGGCGGTTGGAGCACGTCGTTCCCGCCGACGAGATCATCGCCAAGATTGACGCCGAGATGCCCCTGGAACCCGTGACAAGGAACTATCAAGGGGAGGTGGCCAACAGGTACCGTTATAAGGACGGCAGCGGAGAGATCGGCGTCATCGCTTCGGTGACCAAGCCATTCTGCGGCGACTGCACCAGGGTGCGGCTCTCCACCGACGGCCGCATCTTCACCTGTCTTTTCGCCAGCGAGGGCGTAAGTCTGAGGGACCCGATGCGCTCCGGATCGACCGACGCCGAACTACGGGAGATACTCACCGGGATCTGGACCGTCCGTTCCGACCGCTACTCGGAGGAACGGGCCGCGTCGCCCAACGGACAAGACATGCCAAGAAAGATCGAGATGTACCAGATAGGGGGATAGGGAGCCGTCAGCGGTCAGAGATAGCTGATGGCGGATAGCCGATACCTGAGATGCAAAGCAGCGAAATAGTCATCCACACCGACGGCGCTTGCAAGGGGAATCCTGGCCGGGGCGGCTGGGGCGCGGTCATCCAGCAAAATGGCGCTCAGAAGATAATCTCGGGGGCCGAGCCCAAGACCACCAATAACCGCATGGAGATGACAGCCGTCATCAAGGGATTGGAGGCCGTGGACCCATCGGCCAAGGTGTTGATCAGTTCTGACAGCACCTACGTAATCAACACGATGACCAAGGGGTGGAAGCGCAAGGCTAACCACGACCTCTGGGACCAACTGGACCGGCTGGTCAAAAACCGCGACATCTCTTGGCGCTGGGTGCGCGGCCACAGCGGAGACCCCGGCAACGAACTGGCCGACTCAGCAGCCACCAAACAGGCGGGCACGGCCAAGTAGCCACCCGCCCAACTGCTCGTTCTGAGCCTGTCGAATGGCCCGCATCCCCTAAGGAGCGTACAACGTTATGTCCGATACCGAGAACAATCCCGACCTTCACCTGACCCACTTGGACGAGCAGGGCCGGGCCAAGATGGTGGACGTGGGCGGCAAGGACATCACCAGCCGCCAGGCCGTGGCGCGGGGTTACGTGTCCATCCAGCCGGAGACGGCGCGGCTGATCAGAGAAGGGCTGATGAAGAAGGGCGACGTTCTGACCATCGCCCAGTTGGCCGGCATCATGGGCGCCAAAAAGACCTCGGAGTTGATCCCCCTATGCCACCCGCTGCCCTTGGACCGGGTGGACGTCGACCTGGAACTGGACGAAGCGCAGGGCCGGATCAGCATCACCGCCACCGCCAGCACCACCGCCCGGACCGGAGTGGAGATGGAGGCGCTGACTGCGGTTTCCGTGGCGGCCTTGACTCTTTACGACATGTGCAAGTCGGTCGACCGGGGGATGCGCATCGAGGCCGTCCGCCTGGTCCGGAAAACCGGTGGACGCAGCGGCGACATCAACCTGGAAGACTAGCGGGCGGCTCGCCGCGTTTTCATAGGGCCAGGCCGGGTCAGAATAACATCGCGTTTGTGGGGGCAGGTTTGAAACCAGCCCCCACGCGCATCAGCCAACTCTCAACAACCGAAAAATCCCCTCGCCCGCTATTGGTGAGCCCGTCGAACGGCCAGATTCTACGAAAACCCGCCTCTGCGCCCAAGCTCCTCTTGCAGCAACCGCACCGCCGCCGCGGCGTAGGCGATATATTGCTCGGGCGGCAGGTCCAGTTCCGTGAATTGCTCCACTTGATCGACGTCCGCTGGCCCATAGGCCCCCGGGATCATCTTCAAGTCCAGTTCCGATATCTCTCCGTCGGGCAGCACCACCACGCACCCCAGTTCGGGCGGCGGTTGGAACAACGACCCCGGAGGCAGTTCCAACTCGATGGCCTGGAGGGTGGTCATGCCGAGGAATGCAGGAAATGGCCGCAGTTGAGTGGCCAACTGGGCAACCGTCGCACGCAACCGCTCGGCGGTCACCCGCGAGTGCTCTTCCGGAGATGAGTGAGAGGGCTGATTCTCAGAGTCGGTCATTATCCGCCAATTCTAATCCACCCAATGGCCCTCAGGCTAATTGACACTGCCAAATGTCCGCCATTAACATTGAAGGGTTGAGGTCCGATTCCTTCCCCGGCGCGTCGGCGGGGTCGGCCTCTCGCCGGAGCACACCCTGGCGGCTGGCCGGGTGGTTCCCAGGTGGCACCGTAGCTCAGTGGTTAGAGCGGGCGCTTCATAAGCGCTAGGTCACTGGTTCGAACCCAGTCGGTGCCACCATCTTCTTCTCCGTTTCAGTGTCCCTCACTCCCCCGCCAACCCACCTGCCGGCTCCCCGTTGCCATTGCTTTAGCAGGCGTGGGATGTTATCCCAATATATAGGCCATCTGATTCTTGCGCCCATGATTCGGCGAACTGGGATCAACGGTAAGACGACCTGGGTCCGCGGTTGAATCAAAAGCCTCGTGGATTGCTACCCCAAGAAGCACGGAGTTACCGGGAATTGAAACGGCCAAAATTTCACCCCATGGACCTGGTCCGGGTGAGGACTCCCAAACGCGATGAGAAGCTGGGGTCCCGGCCTCCGGGCACGCTGATCATGGGAAAGACCGCCACCGTGGAGATTGCTGGCCTGATCAACGGTTCAGCATCGGCCGAAGGCGACGCCATGACACCGGCCTACTACATCCGTATCGATAATCAATCCCCGATCCTGATTGACGAATATTGGCTGGAACCGGCTTAGCCGTCCAAAACCACTTCGAGTTCATCTCCATCGCCGATGCACCCCTTCAATTGCAATTAAGAAGACCCAATGATATCTAGTAATCAGGGCAAACAACCGCCGCTCTCTCGCAAGGCATAGGCAATTCCTGACGAGGGCCGGACGGCAGCCGGTCTCACCCCACGGACTCACCTCTCGCCGGATAATTATCCGCAGGGTGTAACGAGTCACCGCTTGGCCCGGCGCGTTCAGGACAGAGGGACGCTCCGAAACCAAGTTACTAGTATGTAATAAGCAGGGATAGGTGAGGAAATGGAAATCAACGGATCAAAGCTCCAGGTCGTCGACTCGAGTTTCAAGCCGCTCCAGACCGTCAGAATCAAGAAGGCCGCCGAGTTGATCGACCCCGGTCCCCCGGCCCCGGTAGATGCTTCAATGGGAAGGACTGGAGTAGTGGAGATGGAAGGCAAGATCTGGGTCTACCCTCAAGGGAATGAGGCATCCCTTGTGCAGGCCTATTTTGTGCGGATAGAAGGTATCGGCCCGGTCCTCGCCGGCGAGGACTGGCTGGAGAACTGGGAAATTAATGGCTGACCTCCGGTAATGTCGGTTCGAACTGTCCGATCCCATATGGGAATTCAGCGGCGCCGCATCGATTCGAGTCTGACAGACCGAACCTCTTGGTGTCCGTCACTCCAGTACCGAGCGATGGCAGCCTGGTTCGTTTAGAATAAGCACGAAGTTTATTCGACTGCGGTCCCAAAATGTGAGCAGCTTTGCATCCGACGAAAGCAGCCACTCATTTTGCATTACCGGTACTGTTATTGATCGCCCTTCTTTGGCTGATGGCGCCGACGGTTCACGGCCAAGACGGTCCGGGCGGCATTGATTGCGGCGGTGCTCAGGTCATCATTGAGGGCGGTGCCCCGCCCCAATTTACCCTGCCTCTTCAGATCGGTGAAACCATCGAGATTGCGCCTAGCGCCGTGCTCACGATCCGCGGCGTCGACCTACCGGCCGAGACTGTCCTGCATTGGGGAATCCGAGGGCTGGGCATGGAGCTGGCGAGCAAGGACTTGCGGTTCACCTCTGGGGTGACCACGTTAAACGCTTCCGATTTCCCCTTACAGGCCCGCGGCATCTACGAGATTGAGGCCACCCTGTTGGATGGGCTTGTGGAGATTTGCGCCATGCCCTTCAGGGTAAGCATCGCCGGCTTCGGCGGTGTAGCGGCATATACCGCCACCGGCGTGTCAGCGCTGGCCGGGGCCGGGGCGCTGGCGGGCGCATCCCTGGCAGCCAACGGACTAAGCGCCAAGCTGGACGCCAAGGTGGAGGTGGCCCGGCGCAGGCCACGTGGATGGCGGCGCTGGTTCCCGGTGCCCGCCTGGAAACGCTCTCTGATCAGCACATCGTTGGGAGCCATCGCCGGGTTGGGGCTTGCCGTTATAGCGCAACAGACCGGAATCAGCCCTCTGACTCTGGTCAGCGCGGTCTGGGGACTGATACTGGGCGGAGGCCTCAGTTTCGGAGTAGGTTACTCCTTGGGCGTGGTCAAGACCTACCTCAAGTCCACCGTGGAAAACTGACTAAGAGTCCAAATGGCCCAACGCCGCGACGCAGTGTACAATTGGCCGTGATAAGACTGGGTATTTGGTCATCCAGTTGCTTTTTAAACTCCCGGCTTATATCTCGACTTTAGATTTAAAGCACCGCGAAAAGGGGGAACCATGGCCAGGATCAAGCACATAGCGCTGCAAACCGAGAACCCTGCTGAGACCGCCGAGTGGTACAAGACCGTGTTCGGCTTGGACGAACTACGCCGCACGCCCGCCGACACCGGCGCGGATGGTGTCTGGCTCACCGACGGCTACATCTATTTCGCGGTCCTGAAGATGGGATCCGACGAGGCCCCGAACCTGGGCGAAGGCCCCTCCACCGTGAAGGGCATTCATCACATCGGATTCTACGTTGACGACTTGGATGAAGCGGTCGCCACGGTAGAGGAGAACGGCGGCACCGAGTGCCCGGGCAGCAGCAAGGTCAACCGCAAGTACAAGGGGCCGGACGGCCTGATGATTGACCTGCGGTACCGGGGTTGGGACGAACAGATCCGCGCCCGAACGACCCTCTACGAACTCGTAGAGGCGCCACCGGCCAAGACCGCCAGCGCCGCCGACTAGGTCGCGAAGAGACGTTTTCTTCTTAGTTTGCCTGCGGCCGATTTAATTATTAGCAACCCTGAAGGGGTGATTCGACATGCCCGCGACCAAGCGTATCGGCGCATTGGTGCCTGCCACCAACCCTGTGGTGGAACCAGACTTCTACCGGGTCCTCCCGCCAGAGATCACGGTCCATTTCGAGCGGATGTTCAACGGCGATTGGGGCTCTCAGCCCAAGTCATCTGAAGACACCGGCCATCACATCAACATCTCCAGCGAAGAAGCGGCTACCGTGGACACCGCACTCTTCGGCTTTGACGCCGACAAGATGAACGAAGATGTCAGCCGGGGCGCCCGCTCTCTGGCCAACATCAAACCCGACATCTTGGTTTACGCCTGCACCTCGGGCACCTATCACAAAGGCTATTTGCAATTCGACCGGGAGATGTCTGAGGAGATGCGGTTGGCGAGCGGAGTGGAGTCCATCACCGCCGTGGGATCCTGCATCGAGGCCTTCAGAATCATGGGCTCCAAACGCCTCAGCATCGCCGGGCCTTACCGGCATTTCCACCTGCGCCACCGCTTAAAGCCCCTCCTCGAAGAGGCCGGGTTCGAGGTGGTCAGCGCCGATGGCGAGCCGTGGATGCAGGACTCCATGAATCCCCTGGACATCGAGGAAGAGACCGTGCAGACCATCATCGACTTCGTGCCCACAGTCGTGAAAGACGAAGCCGACACCATATTCTTGCCCGGCACGGCTTGGCGGGGCTTGGACGCGGTTGAGCCCCTGGAACAGAAGCTGGGCAAAACCGTGATCTCGGTGAATCAGGCCACGATCTGGCTGGCCCTGCGCCGCATCGGGTGGACCGAGCCGATCCAAGGCTTCGGCAGCCTTTTACGGAAACTGGCCTAGGGAAGTTGGAGCAAGCCCTAGCGGCCGTAGACCGCCGCCCGTGCCGGGACCGGCGCCTTTGGCTTCCGGACCATCAGAAAGAACATGCCGCTGATCAAGTAGATGGGCAGGAAAGTCATCAGTACCAGCGAGTAGCTGCCGGTGCGGTCGAAGACAATCCCCGCGTAGATGGGCGAGATCAACATACCCAGATTGAAAGCCGTGCTGATGATGCCCATCAACGTGCCAAAACTGCTCCGGCCGAAGAAATTGCCCAGGGCCACAAAGTTTAGCGTGCTGCCGCCCTGCTCCAAGGCCATCAAAACAACAAACAGATAGACCGCCTTATTCCCATCCAGCAACAGCAAGGCCAATACCGCCATTGCCGCGAACACCATTCCGGCGCCCATCATAGGCTGTAGCGGGAACCGGTCCCCCAGAAAACCCGCCCCCAACCGCATGGGAATGGACAGCAAGAACATCAGGGAAAACATCAGGCCGGCCGTTTCCTCGGACATTCCCTTCCACACGAAAATCTCCACCGCATGGACCGAAATCGCGCCCCAGAGGGTTATCCGCAACACCGAACCGGCGAACAAGGTCCAGTAGGCCTTGGTCCGCAGTGCCTGCCGCACGGTGAAGTCGACGATCTCCGCTCGGACATCCGGTTTCCCGTCCTCGGGCAGGGGCAGGTCCGGCTCTATCCCCATCCGCTCTGGCGAATGACGCACCATCGATGCCAGAGGGATGACGATGACCGCCATGAAGATCCCGGAGTAGAGCATCACATCGCGCCAACCGATGGTGTTGACGCCAATGGTGATCAGCGGCAGTAGGACCGCGCCGCCCGAGGCGAACCCGGTGATGCAGATGGACATGGCCAACGCCCGGCGGCGGATGAACCACCGGTTGACCGCGCTGATCAGCACCTGTCCCAGGCCAGAGCTTTTCCCGACGCCCACCACGCCAACAAAAATCACCACGAACAGCACGTAGCTGTGCACCCAATGGAGGGCAATGAAACCGACGCTGGCCAGGAGTCCTCCGGCCATGATCATTGGGCGGGCGCCGAACTTGTCAACCAGCCATCCGACAATTGGGCCGGCGAAGCTTCCTTCGGCCCTGGCCAGGCTGAAGATCAACGCGGTTTGGGCGCTGTTCAATCCCAGATCGCGTTTGATGGGACCGAAGAATATTCCGTTGCTGTGAGAGAAGATGCCGCCGGACAACACTCCAAGGATAAAGGTGGCCGTCAGCACCCACCAACCGTAATAGGCGGTCTTGGCCTTACGCACCAACGGCGTCCGGTTCAACATGGTTCTGTGTTCACATGGTTTCCCTTAATGTGTTTCGGTTGAGACTGCTCCTACTCAAACACGGTGTCCAGCTGGGCCGCCAGGTCGAAGAAGTACTGTAGGCTCTCATTGACCCGAAAAAAAATGTCCCCTCGAAGCTGGTCTCCGGTGGCGTTCTGGGACAGGCCGTCCGCTTTGGTCAGGTCAAGGGTGTTGAGGGTATGCTGCCGGTCAGCGCCGCCGTTGGCCTTGGTGTTCTCCACCAAATCCCGCCAGTCGGCTTCACTTAGCTCCAGGTAAAAATCAAGATCGTTCAAGTCGGATTCGTCGCCTTCCCTGACCTCGACGCATTCAAATGCCTCGAAGACAATCACGAAAACTCTTTGCCCAACTTTTACTCCCATAGCCGCGTCTACGGTCCCCAGCCTCCGGAACTCCGGGTCAGCGTTGACCAACTGCCGCAGGGCTTCGAACCATTCCACGGACGGAAATACCAGTGTGCCGGCAGCGGGACTCATAGTCGTCTCCTGATTGTTTAGGGTTCTTGGGGTCCGTGGCGGGCGCGTTGAAATGTCTTCCCGGCGTGGGAGCGTCAAATGATTTCCACCACTAACAAACCGGGACGGGTGCGTCCTTATTCTTTGAAGTAAGGGTCACCCTGTTCCTTGGCTTGGCTGAAGGGGACCATCTTGCGTATGTAATGGTCCGGGTGGGTGTCACTGGGCGCTTTGGCCAGAGCCCGGTCCACCAACTTGGTGTATTTGGGATCCAGTTGGGCTAATTTATCGGCTTCCGACCGGATATAAGCAACGACCGACATGATTCTTTGCAGGTCCGGGCTTTCGCAGTGCTTGCAACCGGATTGGGGCTCTCCTCCATAGGTCTTGAGGAA
>SMVB01371026.1_pt1 | contig 10024 bp, 13 predicted proteins | sample 2456461 | NCBI WGS metagenome assembly SMVB01 (sample SAMN11095934, study PRJNA526329) | marine sediment metagenome | biome: Marine sediment; feature: Surficial sediment; material: Deep marine sediment; isolation source: Hadal surficial sediment | place: Pacific Ocean | collected 2014-05 | depth...
TGACGGAGATTTAAGACGCCTATTGGAACGAACAATGGATATAAACGGATTAACAGCAAAAGATGTGATGAGCAAAAATCCTAAAGTTTTGCAGGCGGAGTATCTTGCATCGTTTGCGCTTCAGCAAATGGAAAACTATAATATTACAACGCTCATCATTATTGATGAAGAAAATAACCCGACCGGCATAGTTCATCTTCACGACTTAATTAAACTTGGTTTGCAAAGCAGGTGATGTATATAATTTCCATCCGTTTTACATTAAAAAAATAAACCCTTATTAAGATTCAATTCCCTTTCGAGATGTCACTCCTTCTTGATAGTAATGTTTGACTTCATTCATTTCCGTAACTAAGTCAGCTTTATCTAACAGCTTTTCGGGACAATAACGACCGGTTAAAATCAGCTCAACATTTTCAGGTTTTAGTTTCATAAAAGTTAAAATTTCTTCATCAGAGAACAGACCGAAATAGATAGAAACACAGATCTCATCCAGGATTATTATATCATATTTTCTGCTCATCATTTTTGCTTTAGCTGATGCTAAACCACGATGTGCTTTATCAATTTCTACTTTGCCCGGTTGTTCTTTTTTATAAACAAAATCATCTCCTCCAAATTGTTCAATTGTTATCCACTCTCTTAAATGCTTTAAACTGTTTAGTTCATTGTAAGGGTATTCTTTCATAAACTGAACAATGTATGTCTTCAAACCAAAACCTGCTGCTCTTACTGCCTGCCCTATTGCAGCGGTTGATTTTCCTTTGCCATTGCCGGTGTAAATTTGAATATATCCTTGATTGAGTTTGCCCATAGTATCAAACTTTAATTTATTAAAAAATTCCAAGTCGAAGCCCAGAATAACAATTTGCGTATTTAATATTTGTATCCTTGCATTTCTTCTTCACTAAAATCCACACCAAGTCCATTTGCCACCCTGTTAACAAAATTGAAATAGTTTATGATTAACACAACACTTAAAATCTCCTCATCAGTTAATCCATTGTTTCTTAAGATCACAACATCACTTTCGTTCATCTGGTCAGGGTGAAGAGTTAATTTTTCAGCGTATTCCAGTATAGCTTTTGTTTTTTCCTGTAAATCTAATTTTCTAAAATCTTCGGATGCCTGTTTAACCTTTGCTTTATCTTTCCAATAAGAATTTAACGCTTCAGAATGGTGATTTACACAATAAGCACATTTATTTAAAGCAGAAACCACCGTTGCAATCAACTCTGCATCGGCTCTGCGGATACCCGATTTATTAAACATAATGGTCATATAAAAATCTAGATGTGTTATTATCGTTTTAGGAAGTAAGCTGTGAATCTTTAGTATATTGGAAAGTTTTCCTCTTTCACCCACCACTTTCGAATAAATTTCTTTCAATTCTCCAGCAGCTTCATTTTGTTCAACAACTTTTATATACGGCATTTTACACTATCCTTTTTTATATCATTTTGAATGTCTGTAAATAATTTTTTAAATATTGATTTGCTACCTGCAAATTGATCATTCAACAATTTCATTTTAAAAATCCAATTTCTAAGATTTATAATATGAATTTTTTTTGATTAATAATAAATGAATTTGCTCCTTACAATTGGTATTGGAGTGTAGAAAAATTATTTTTGGATGAACAATTTCAGGAGATAATGTGTCATTACTTGATTTTATAATTCTATTTATAATAGCAGCTATTACCGGCTCAATTGCACGCAAGTTAGTTGGGTTTGATCGGGGCGGATGCATTCTCTCGGCTATTGTGGGTTTTATAGGTGCTATAATCGGGACCTGGATTGGAAGAGAGTTTGATCTTCCTGAAATTTGGTCTCCAATAATTCGTGGGATTAAGTATCCATTTATTTGGTCAATTCTGGGTGCAGTAATTTTCACCTTAGTGTTAACTTTAATCTCACCAAAGAAAAGAAAATAGCAAATTAAAAAAAATTTTACTAATTGTTCAAACTTAAAATATTTAACATCTGATTAATATGGGCACTCATTACAGGGGAACTAAAAAAGAGATTCGCGCATTAAACACTTACATCAAGTTTATACGCGCGGCTGATTCTCTAAGTTCAAGAATAAATTCCCAATTAATAAAAACAGAATTATCCGAAAGCCAGCTTAATGTTTTAGATGCACTTTTTCATCTCGGTCCTTTATCTCAAAAAGATCTTGGTAAAAAGTTGTTACGAAGCGGCGGTAATATAACTATGGTAATTGATAACCTTGAGAAAAGAAAATTTGTTGAGAGAAAAAGAGGAACAAAGGACAGACGAATTTTTACTGTACATTTAACACCTGAAGGCAAAAAACTTATGGGGAAAGTTCTACCCCAAAAAGTAGATGCCGTTACAAATGAAATACTAAAACTAAGTAAAGATGAGCAATACGAATTTCAAAGACTTTGTAAAAAAATCGGGATCAGGAAACAATAGAGCTTTTATAAGCTTTTAAAATATTAGGTAATATTGTTCCGGCTTCACCAAAAAAAGAATAATCAACAGAAGAGGAGATTTCGGTTTTAACCAGATTTATCTCAACCAGAACTGCACCGCTTTGTTTTGCTGTAAAGACCAATCCTGCTGCCGGATATACTACCGCCGAGGTTCCCACAATGAAAAAAATATCTGTATTCATCGATGCTTTTTCACTCCCTTTAAATTGATCATCGGGTAAATATTCCCCAAACCAAACTACATCCGGTCTTATCAAACCACCACACTCACATTTCGGAACTCCATTACTAAAATCAAGCTCTTTGTTATAAAACTTTTTACAATTAACACAATAATTTCTTTCAATATTACCGTGCAGTTCAAAAATGTTCTTACTTCCCGCACGGCTATGAAGATTATCAATATTTTGTGTGACAACAGTTACATCATCAAAGTGGTTCTGCATATCGGCAATGGTTAAATGTCCCTTGTTCGGCTGTGAATTGTGAATTATCATTTTCCTGTGGTTATACCATTCCCAAACCATATCAGGATTTCTCATAAAAGCATCAAAATTGGCAAGTTCCTCTGGTTTCAGTTTGTTCCATATTCCATCTTTACCTCTAAAGGTTGGAATTCCACTTTCAGCAGAAATGCCCGCCCCTGTGAAGAATACCAAAGAACGGGCACTTATTAATTTTTCAATCAGTGATCGATCAATGTTCATTATTGTAATTCTTCATCTACTTTTATCAATAATTCTTTAGCTTCTTCTAAAACTTTTTCATCATCTTCATCAACAAATGGTGCTTTTTCTACAAGTAGTAAATTTTCTTTTGCCTTTGAAAATTCATTTTCTTCTATATACGATTTAGCAAGTGCAAGATAAAACATTCTGAAGTTTGGTCTTAATTTTACTGCGATTTCAAGTTCATGGATTGAATCTTCCATATCGCCCCATCCTAATCCTAAAGGTAATCGCAACAGATAAGCTTTTTCACAAACCTCATAATGTGCCCGACCAAGTAAATAATGCGCCAAAGCTTGTGTAAAATTACCACCGTTACCTAATTCAATCGCTTTTTCAGAGTCATCTCTTACATCATTAACACTGCCTATTGCTGAGAATATTCCCTCAAAAAGAGCAATCTTTCCGTTTGCAATTGCCCTGCGTATATAGGCTTTAGCTTCATCAGGAGCTAACTTTACTGAACTATCAGCATAGAATAGTGCTTTTTCAAATGCTGTTTTTTTTGCATCTTTCTCCTCTCCGGTTTCCTGCGGCATTTTTTCTGCTAAATCAACATTAGCACGGCTGATCTTCCACATCAGTTCCCAATTACCAAAATACAAACTATCGGCTAACAAGTAAGTTTCCAAAGCACGCTGATGATTGAATTCAAGATAATAGTTTTCGCCTTTTTGTATCAATTCTTCTAAAGTTTGAGCATTTACAGAAGATATTAAAACTGTTATGATGAGGGGAAAAATAATATTCGTATTGAGTAATTTCATATCACACTCCTCAAATTAATCGAAGAGCGTTTTGTTTGTTTGCTCTTCAAATTCATTTGAATATTCATGTCTGTAAATATCTGTTTGTGCAAGATGAATGAACTTCGTCCACTTACTATCGCTTGCAATATTAGATTTAAGAACGCCGATATATGCATTAACTTTTGCACTTAATTCATCTGCGTGATAAAGAGCAATTGCTTCCACCGTTTTGGGCACAACAGGAGATGCATATTCCAGTTTTCCCTGATGACTCAAGACTAAATGAATAAGTAAATTTTTAAGTTCTTTGGGAAATCCTGAAATTTTTTTTGCCTCCTCCTCAATCATCAATGCACAAATAACTATATGCCCTATTAATTTTCCTTTATCACCGTACTCAAACGCCGATTCATATTTTAATTCTTCTGTCTTTCCAAAATCATGAAGTATTGCCCCCGCAATCAACAGATCCCTGTTCATCTCAGGATGGAACTCACACATTAAATCACAGATCTTTATCATTTCAAGTGTGTGTTCAATTAAACCATGAATGTAACCATGATGCCAGGATTTGCCGGCCGGTGCCAATTTAAATTTTTCCAGCCGCTCATCTGCAAAAACATTTGTTAGAAGTTTACTAAGAAAAGTGTTTGAGACTTGTTTGATCCTGTTAAATAGTTCTTCTTCCATTTTTTCAGGATCTCTATCAGACTTAGGCAAAAAATCCTGTGTTTTTATTCCATCTGAAGTTTCTGTTAACCGAATTGATTTTATTTTTATTTGCGGAGCACCCTGAAACTCATCTATACTGCCTGAGACCTTAATGATATCCCCAACGTTCCCATCTGTAGAAATTTTTTTAAATCCATTGATATCATTCCATACATTTGTATTGATGTTTCCCGACTTATCCCCTAATTCTAAAGATAAAAATTCCTTGCCCGCCTTCGTATTCCTAACCTCAATCTTTCTGATCATTAAGAAATGTTCGACTGCATCGCCTTTTTTTAATTTTACTAAATCAGATTGTTTCAGCATTTTGATTTTTAAAATTATAGTACGGTTTAATTTAAGAAAACCATTTATAAAATGTAGAATTACATAAAATTAAACTGAGGGGTCACTTACAACTTCCAAACTGCAGTCATCCGTCAATCGTGCAATAACAGACCTGTTAAGAAGATCAATTGAGACCGAAATCGATTTTCCCGTCCCCCCTTCTACAACTGTTCCAATTACACCTTCAAGGGGGCCGCTTTTAATTATTACTTTAGCTCCCGTTACAATTCCATTATGTATTAATAAATCCTGATTGGTTTCCAGTAACTTTCTTAAATTTTCAATTTGCCATTCCGGAATCCGTGCCGGACGACCTGCATCGAAAAGACATCTTACAATTGCCTGCTGTTCAATCGATATTAATCTCTCGGCTTCGTTGGCAAAAATAAAAATATAGCCGCCCAATAATGGTTTCGTAACTTTTTTCTTTCTGTCACTCCATTGTTTCAAACGTGTAATAGTGGGCAAATAGTTTTTTACTTCAACTCCTATTAGTTGCTTTTCGGCTTTAAATTCACTGCGGGGTTTTGTATATAATGCAAACCAGTGTTTGGTTGATAATAATTTTTCCATTCTTTAAACTGTAATAATCATAATAGAGAGACAGTATTATTTTTCTTATTTATAATGAGTTGTAAAATGAGAAATAAAATGTTAGCTTAAAACAGAGAGTAGTTTCCCTTCCAACTTTTCAAAATCAAATGGTTCATCTTCAAGAGTATCTACTCCATATTCAGCATAACTTTTTTTAACTTCATCTGAACTCGGATTAATAAAAGCTATTACAGGAATGTTTAAGTTTTTATCTTCCCGCTTTATTGCTTGAACCAATTGTAAGCCATTCATAAGTGGCATCTCATGATCGGTTAAAATTAAAGAAGGCATCTGGCTGATAATAATACCCAAAGCTTCATAGCCATTCCCTGAACTAATAATCTGGTATAATGGAAATTTTTCTTTTAGCAGTTTTATATATTTTTCTCTTTTTTCTTCATCTTTTTTAACGAGTAATATTGTATTTGCGGATGAAGGAACTATAAAGTGGAATTCTGTTCCTTCACCGGGAGTTGAATAAAACCATAACTCGCCACCGTGTTTTTCTACTATGGTTTTAGCAAGTGCCAATCCTAATCCCGTTCCTTTTTCGCCCTTTGTTCCTTCGGTAGAAAAAGTTTGTCCTAATTTAAAGAGTTTTGCTTGGTTGTCCTCCGAAATACCAATTCCTTCATCCTTAATAATAAACTCCGAAAATTTTTCATTGTAAAGATTTGCATTTATTTGTACGGTTTTATTTTCCTGTGAAAATTTAACTGCATTGCCCAGTAGATTAATTATCATTTGCGTTAAAAGTCTTTCATCGGCTTTTATATAAAGAGATTCTGGTACTTCTACTTTTATTTCAATATTTTTCCTTACTGCATCACCGGTAAGAGAAGAAACACAGTTAAACACTAAAATTTGTGCATTAATTCTTTGCGGTACAATTTTTAATCTTCCTGTTTGAAGACGAGACCAATCGAGTAAATCATTTATTAAATGCAATTGATTTTGCGAAGAGTCATTTATATATGATAGATATTCTGTCTTTTCTGAATCGGATAAATTGGTTTCGTTAAGTAATATTTCGGAAAACCCGAGAATGCTTGTAAATGGAGCTCTTAAATCGTGAGAGAGCATGGAAATAAAATTATCCTTTGAAGAATTTATATTCTTCAATTCTTCCATCATATTCTTAAGCGATTCTTCCCTGGTTTTATATGCAGATATATTCAGAACTTTTCCAAATGTATTAATAATTTCACCATTGTTGTTTCTTTTTACAATCATGGTTTCTTTAACCCAAATCATTTGGTTATCTTTTTTAACTATCCTGAATTCAAAATTAAAAACATTTCTATTTTTATCATTTTTAAAATCCTTTATTTCCCGTCTCAGCAATTTTAAATCATCTTCAAAAATAATGTCCTTACCCTTCCCGGGCATGGCTAAAAGTTCATCTTTGGTGTAACCTGTTACATCCTGAACATTGTCTGTGTATGAAATAAAACTCTTGCCATTACTTTGTTCTTTATACCAAAAATATTCGTCTTCAAAATGATTAACGAGTTGGTTACTAATATTTTTGAAATCATTATTCATCTTATTGAATAGTTAGTTGATGGTATTTTAATAAGTAAATTTTTTATATCAATTATGCTTTAAAAATATAGGAATAATAATTTATATTCTAATTTAACATTTACGTTAAATTGAAATGATTTGTTTTCTTTTCTCAAGGTTTATAGCAAAATTATATTACAAAAACTTTTGCTATATCAACTATTAATGACGGCTGCTTAATTAGTGCCGTTCTAAAAACTCTTCCCAGAGTTCTCTTTTCAAAAGGAATTTTATTAATGGAGTGCGCAATATTATTAAATTTCTCATCCGAAAAATTGAATATACCTTCTTTAATCCGGTTAAATGTTTCGTGTCTTTTACCTAATCTAACGCGCCATGCTTTATCATACGTTAACAGATGATCAATATTGTTCATTATTATTGCTTCTCCGGCAATCCTGCCTGCAATGCTGCCTCCAATCATACCACTTGCAATCCCGCCGCCACTAAGCGGATTAACCTGCCTTGCAGCATCACCAACCAGTGCAATCCCGGGGGTTGATATTTTATCCAATGTAACAGCACTTGGAACTCCTCCGGCAATTGTAGTTAAAATTGGAGCCCCGGGATAATACTTTTCCATAAAAGAATTGAGGAATGATTGTGCTGATTTTTTCTTCCCTATCATACCGCTTACACCAAGCCCTATATTGGCAATATTATCTCCTTTAGGAAAAATCCAAAAGTATCCTTCCGGTGCAAACTCCTCTCCGAAGTAAAAATAAAGTGTATTTGGATCTATTTTAATATTCGCTGCAGTTATCTGAGTGCAGCATTCCATATCTCTGAAATCAATATGCGTTTTTAATCCTGCCCATCTTCCCACTCTTGATTCTACTCCATCAGCAGCAATTACAATTTTTGCTTTAAGCTCTTTCTGTTCGCCGTTATGTTCGTATTTTACTCCTGCTACTTTATCATCATCAAACAACAATCCGTTTACATAAGCACGGGTTAATATTTGTGCGCCTGCCTTAGCTGCTGTTTTTGCAAGCTCGTAATCAAATATTCTTCTTTCCAAAACGTAACCTTCCTGCTCTGTATCAAATTGCAATGTTACTTCCGTATTATCAGGAGCAATAAATGAAAACTTAGTAATGTGTGCTGTTATCCATCTCTCATCGGGTTCAATAAACTCTTCCACACCAGCTTTACTTATAGCTTCACCGCATCTAACCGGATAGCCAACATCTCTGTCTTTCTCAAGTATTAATACTGAAACGCCTTTTTCAGCAGCAAAACGTGCAGCCATTGAACCTGCGGGTCCTGCACCAACTACTATTATGTCATATTCGTTCTTCATTATATCTTTTTATATTAACTAAAATTTTAAGTTGTAACCCTTATGTAATAAAGTTGGCAATCTTCATTCGGCAATTGGCAATTTTTTCTATTTATACTTCTCCGGATTTTCAATCATATGGTTTAGCATTCTGCCGATTTCTTCTGATCTTTCAAAATATTCTTTATACACATCTCTACTGATGTATTTACAACTAAGTGGAAAATCTAACCAAACTTGTGTTTCACTATTTCCCATATCGGAATCGGTCATTTTAGAAACAAAATGTGCCTGGTATTTTTTTTTACAATATCTTTCACCGATAGAAGAACAAACCGACCTTGATGATTTTCTGATTTGAGTTGTGAGTGCATACTTCTCTTCTTCCGGAAAGTCCTTGGTCATCTTAAAGATATACATAGCAAGTTTAAAGGTTTTTTTGATATACTTTTAAATCTCTGAAGCTTCCCATTAATTTATATTCTCCAATTCTTAAATTGCCAACTGTGAACTGCCAACTCGTTAACAACCTTAAAATAAAAATCACTGGGCAACTACTCCTTCTTTATTAAAAACAATCACTTCAATAGGGCAGCTCCAAATACATTTAGAGCAGTTTGTACATCGTTCATCAATTATAAATATCTCGGCTTCTTTAAGTTCAATCGCATCTTCCGGGCAAACACCAACGCAGCAACCGCAAAAGTCACATTTGTCAGGTAATATTTCTATCATCAGAACGCCGGTTTTTGCCTCGCGATATTCCATAACTTAAATCTAAAAAAAATTTAATAATTCAAAAATGTTTGATAATATAAGTTAACTATTTGTATTTAAAGTTTTCGAATAGTGCCCTTAGTATTATAAATAGGCGCAGAACCATAATATATATTAGTAATTCTTTGCTATATTTTATCTGGTACTAAAACAATTTATTAGTAATGAAATCCATCAAGTTCGGAACATTCGGCGGGGTATTTACTCCTTCAATCCTCACAATACTTGGCGTAATCATGTATTTACGACTGCCGTGGATTGTAGGGCAGGCAGGTTTGTTTGCAACTCTTGCAATAATTCTTGTCGCACACTTCATTTCCATAACAACAGGTTTGAGTGTATCTTCAATTGCCACAGATAAAAAAGTAAAAACGGGGGGAACATATTATATAATATCGAGAAGTCTTGGGCTGCCTATCGGCGGTACTTTGGGACTTGCATTGTTTGTCGGGTTATCATTCAGCATTAGTTTATACCTTATCGGTTTTGCGGAAAGTTTCCTCAGTTATTGGGGTTTTGATGTGTCGATTACAGCTATAAGAATTACCGGCACGCTGATTTTATTACTGGTAACGGGTGTTACATTTATCGGTGCACAGCTTGCCATAAAAACCCAGTATTACATAATGGGGGCAATCGCTCTTTCACTTCTTTCAATAGTTTTTGGCAAACACGATTTCGTTCCAACAGAACCCTTATTATTTCCAATAAGTACATCGGCACCTTTTATACCTTTGTTCGGAATATTTTTCCCTGCAGTTACCGGTTTCGAGGCTGGTGTTTCTATGTCGGGCGATTTAGAAAA
>SMVB01407999.1_pt1 | contig 10022 bp, 11 predicted proteins | sample 2456461 | NCBI WGS metagenome assembly SMVB01 (sample SAMN11095934, study PRJNA526329) | marine sediment metagenome | biome: Marine sediment; feature: Surficial sediment; material: Deep marine sediment; isolation source: Hadal surficial sediment | place: Pacific Ocean | collected 2014-05 | depth...
CGAATGCCGCAGCCCGCGGCGACTATGGTGACGCAGACAACCCGGCGGTATGGACCGACGAGGGCATCGAACAGGTCGTGCGGACGTTACTCGATTGTTACGGGGTCGTTTTCCGCGGCGTCATGCAGCGCGAATCCCGGCGCCTGCCGACATGGCGGCAGCTCTGGCGGGTGTTCCGTCGGCTCGAGGCGCGCGGCGAGGTGCGCGGCGGGCGGTTCATCTCAGGCTTTGCAGGCGAACAGTTCGCGTGGCCGGATGCCGTGGATCAGCTGCGCCGGGTGCAGCGCGCGGGCGCTCGCGACGACGGCCGCAACGTTGTGATCTCGGCCGCCGACCCGCTGAACCTGGCCGGCATCATCACGCCGGGCACCCGCGTGCCGGCAATTGCGACGAATCGCCTGTTGTACCGGAACGGCCTGCCGGTCGCCGTCTTTGTCGGCGGCGAGTTCGAGTGGCTCGGTGACGGTGAGGGCGATGCCGCGGCTGAGTGGGTGGCACGCACCCTGCTGATTCGCAACGATCCGCAGATCGTCTACCTGCCGGGCTCGCGCCGTCTGAGCTAGCGGGTGCGGGTGCAGCCACCGAATGGACGGCGCATGAGCCATCGGCCCGGTCGGGCGTGCGCTTCGCCTATCCTTCGCCCTTAACAAGCAGTAAAAACAACGCCAAACAGTCGGTAATTCAAGTGGTCCGGGAGTCTCGGACTGCGCCAGACTGGCAGAGGACACCACCATGAAGGACACGGATCAGGCGCCTGATAATTCAGGGTTCAGCAGCAGTCGGCGAAACATTCTGACCGGGGCGGCGGCCGTGGGTCTAACGGCATGCGGAGGAGATACAATGACGGAAGCCAAAGAGCCAGTGAAGAACGAGCTGGAGATCGCGAACGAGGCCGTGGTGAATAATTTCTGCCGCGACTGGTCCCTGCGCGACATCGAGGCGTTGCGTCCGTACCTCGCCGAAGACCTCTATTATCAGATCGCTCCCGGGCGACCGATTATCGAGTCGCGTGACCAGTTCGAGAAGCAGATGGGCGCCTGGCTGAAAAACCTCGAGTCCGTGCGTTGGGAGATTCTGCGGTCCCACGTCATCGGCCAGGTCGTCATCAACGAGCGCATCGATCACTTCAACGCGCCCGAGGGCGCCAAGATGCCGAGCATGCGGTTCCACATCGTCGGTGATTTTCTCCTCGAGGACGGCGTCATCAAGGTCTGGAAGGACTGGCCGATCCCCGGCGCCAAGCAGATCATCGGTTAGCAGGAGGTGCGCGACCCGCGCCTGATGTGTACCAGCAGACAGAAAACCCGGCGGTCACACGCCATTTCGTAAATCTCGGCGACCGGCAGATCCATTACCGGCTGGCCGGGTCCGGCCCGCCGTTGTTGCTGCTGCACCAGAGTCCGACGTCGTCGGCCGAGATGGCGACGGACATCGAATATTGCGCAAGACACTGCACGGTGATCGGCGTCGACCATCCCGGCTACGGACTGTCGGATCCGCTGCCGGAAGAGGCTCCGGATATCGGGCGGTTTGCCGACGAACTCGAGGCGCTGATCACGGCGCTTGGTCTCGACCGGGTGCTGATCTACGGGTTTCACACCGGTGCGATCATCGGTTTCGAGTTCGCGCGGCGCTATCCCGAACGTTGCGCGGCGGTCGTCGTCAACGGGCTCACCTGCATCGAGGGCGATGAGCTCGCCGACCTGCTGGCCCATTACAATGAATTGCCCGAGGTCACGCCCGAGGGTTCGCACCTGCCGTGGCTGTGGGCGCGGTTGCGCGATCAGACGCTGTTTTTCCCGTGGTACCGCAAGACGCGGGATGCGCGCCTGACGCTGGATCTGCACGCCGGCGAACCGCTGCACCCCTACCTCGTCGATTTCCTGCGCGCGAAGCAGGGCGGGCGGCCTGGTTACCGGGCGGCGTTCAGCTACCCGTCGCGTGCGCGCATGGCCGACGTGAGCGTGCCGGTCTACCTGATCAATATCCGGCCCGATCCGCTGGCATCCCATCCGGAACGCCTCGATGGTTTTCCCGACTGCGTGACCCGGGAGATTTTTGACGACTTCAGTGAGTTGCAGGATAAGTCCCTGGATTTCCTGCTCGCGCACGCGCCGGCGGCGGTCGATGTGTCGCGCCAGTCGGTCGGCGAGTTCGCGGGTGTATTCCGCAAGGACATCATCAACACCGAGGCCGGGCCCGTGTTCATCCGGTGCTCGCATCCCGGTGCCGGCGGCGCCGTGCTGCTGCTGCATGATGCCGGCTCGTCGTCGGCGGCGCTCGCGCCGCTCGCACGCCGGCTCGACCGGGCATTCGACGGCGACCGGAGCATCATCAGCCTGGACCTGCCCGGCCACGGCGACAGCGGCGATCTGCATCTGCCCGGTTATTCGGCCGACCACATCGCGATCCTCATCGGCATGGTGCTGCGCCAACTCGGGCTGGAGTCGGTCGACGTTGTTGCGATCGGCGCCTCGACGCTGATTGCCGCCGCACTGGCGCGGACCGACGGGCTGACGGTGGATAACCTCGTGCTCATCGACCCGTGGTTTTTTCCGGCTGAAGAAAGGCGGCGCTTGGCGGCAAGTTACGCGCCAAATCTCGTACCCGGTGACTACGGGCAGCATCTGCTCGAAGCCTGGTATTGCGCGCGCGACAGCGAGCTTTACTGGCCGTGGAACCAGCCGCGTGCCGCGCATGCCTTGCCACGGGCGCCGGACATCGAGCCCGCGCAGGTACAGGCGCGCACCCTCGATATCCTCAAAGCCGGCCGGGCGTTCCCGAAACTGGTTCGCGACCTGCTGTCAGCCGACTGCGATGAGCCGCTTGCCGGCCTTACGGCCATTACGCGGGTTTGCGCCCGTTGCGGTAACGGCCACGAGTCGCGTGCGCAGGCGGCCGCACGCCTGGCCGACCGGGCGACCTATACGCTGCTGCCGTCCGACCTGGCCGACGGGGCGGACGAAGTCGCGCAGATGCTGAAACTCCGGCACCGGTTTCGGGCACAATAGGGCCGGCTTGGGTGACCGGCGTCTGATTGATAATAAGGGTGAATAATGTCTGCTAACTTGCAAGAATCTAAAGATATTTTAGTGCAACTTCGTTCCGCTGTCGGTGATGATCATGTGCTGAGCGGCGACGCTGACCGCGAGTTTTACGCGATGGATGTTTACAGTTTCCGGGAGATGCCGATTGCGGTCGTGCAGCCGGATACGGTGGAAGAATTGCAGGCGGTCGCGCGCATTGCGTCTGCGGCGGGCATCGCGCTGGTGCCGCGCGGGGGCGGCGCGTCGTACACCGATGCCTACTTGCCGGCCACTCCGAATTCGCTGCTGATCGACACCGAGCGCATGAACCGGGTCATCGAGATCAACGAGCAGGACATGTACATTACCGTCGAACCGGGCATCACCTGGGCCGACATGACGGCGAGGCTGGCCGAGAAGGGCCTGCGTACCGCTTTTTGGGGGCCATTCTCCGGGCTCAGGGCGACGGTCGGTGGCGGCATGTCGCAGAACAGTGTCAGTCTCGGCTCCGGCACCTATGGCTGCTCGGCCGATACGGCCCTGTCGTTCGACATCGTACTGGCCAGCGGTGAGATCCTCAGCACCGGCTCCAAGGCGCTGAACACGGCATCGCCATTCTTCCGTCATTATGGCCCGGACCTGACCGGCATTTTCACCGGCGATGCCGGTGCGTTCGGCATCAAGGCGCGCATCACGTTGCGGCTGGTGCCAGCACCGAAGCACTCGGGCACGGCGTCGTTCGGCTTCAACGCGTTCGACGCGATGGCCGACGGCATGACCGCCGCGGCCCGCACCGGCGTCGTGGCCGATAACTTCGGCCTCGACCCGAAGCTGCAGCAGGGGCAACTCGGCAAAACAAACACGAACGATGCGATGCAGGCGGTGTTCGCGGTGTTAAAGACCTCGAGGAATCCGCTCGACGCGTGCGTGCGCGTGCTCAAGATGGCCGCGGCCGGCAAGCGCTTTCTGACCGGCTTCGATTATTCGGCGCACTACGTCGTCGAGGGCTCGAGCCGGGCGGAGATCAAGGCGAAGCTCGCCGACGTGCGCGCGGCCATGGTCGACCACGGCACCGAGATTGCCAACACGATTCCGACCGTGCTGCGGGCGATGCCGTTCATCCCGCTGTATCCGATCCTCGGCCCGCGCGGCCAGCGCTGGGTGCCGATGCACGGCATCTTGCCGTTCTCGAAGTTAAAAGCATTCAACCGGCGCATCGCGCAGCTGCATGCGGACAACGCGGCGAAGATGGACGAACTCAAGGTCGAGAAAGCCGCGATGTTCACGAGTATCAGCACCAATGGCTTTTTGTACGAGCCGGTCTTCTACTGGGAGGACGACCGCACGCCGTTTCATCGGCGTTACCTGCCTCAGGAATATCTCGATACGCTGCCGGAATACCCGGCGAACCCGGCAGGGCGGGCGCTGGTCGGCGAGCTGCGTGGCAAGATTCAGGCGATTTTCACGGAGTTCGGCGCCGTGCACCTGCAGGTTGGCAAAAGCTATCCGTACATGCGGGAGCGGCAGGCTGAGGCGCAGCAGATCCTGAAGGACATCAAGCAGGCGCTCGACCCGAAGGGGCTCATGAACCCGGGGGCCCTGGGTCTTTAGCGGGTGCTTGATTGAGCGAGAGGGAGACCGATGGCCATGATCGAATTTCGACTGAACGGTGAGGCCGTTACCGCCGATGTGCCGGATGACATGCCGGTATTGTGGCTGCTGCGTGACGTGCTGCACCTGACCGGCACGAAATTTGGCTGCGGTATCGCCCGGTGTGGCGCCTGCACGGTACACGTCGATGGCCGGGCCATGCGTTCGTGCGTGCTGCCGGCGGTCGGGATTGCAGGCAAAGACATCACCACGATCGAGGGCCTGGCGAGCGACGGGGTGCTGCACCCGGTGCAGCAGGCGTGGATCGAAGAGCAGGTGCCCCAGTGCGGCTACTGCCAGTCAGGCATGATCATGACGGCGGCGGCCTTGCTGGCCGAAAATCCGGCGCCGACCGACGACGACATCGATCGCAGGGTCACGAACATCTGCCGCTGCGGTACCTACCCGCGCATCCGCAAGGCCATCCACCGGGCTGCCAGCAGCTGACGCCATGCCCTCGACGGGCAGGCTTGCCGTATTTCAGGAGAGATCTGTATGACCGATTCGCGCCATACTTCTGGCCGTGTACTTGCATTGCTGGGCTTGCTGGGCCTGGTGCTCGCCGGCTGCAGTTCCGACGACCAGGCGCCGGAAGCTGCGCCCGATCTGGACGCCTTGCTCGCGAACGCCGATCTGCAGCGCGGCCAGATGCTGTATTTCCAGTGCCGTGCCTGTCACAGCCTGAACGAGGGCGGGCCGAACAAGGTCGGGCCGAACCTGTGGAACATGTTTGGTCGCAAGGCCGGGTTCGCGCCGGGCTTCGCGTATTCGGATGCACTGGTCAACGCGGATGTCGTCTGGACCAGCGAGACCGTCAGCGCCTGGTTGCATCAGCCGAGCCGGTTTCTGCCGGGTAACCGGATGGTGTTCGTCGGCGTGAAAAACCCGCAGGATCGCGCCAACCTGATCGTGTTCCTGCAGCAGGAGACCAGCGCCGCGGATGACTAGCGGGTCACCATCGATTTCGCTGCGGTAATGCGCTGTTGCGCGCCGCCGGACGGCGGGTTCTGCAGGCCGCGTTGCACGGCCGGGCGCGCCTCGATCGTCGCCAGCCAGCGCAACAGGTGGTCCAGGCCCGTGACATCGATGCCCGACCATTCATAACCGCGCACCCAGGCGAATGACGCGATGTCGGCGATACTGTACGCGTCGACGAGGAACTCGCGTTCGGCGAGGCGGGCGTTCAGCACTTCGTACAGGCGCCGGCATTCGTTCTGATAGCGCTCGATGGCCTCGGGGATGTGCACATCGAAGTAATGACGAAACACGTTCGCCTGGCCCTGCATCGGGCCGATGCCACCCATCTGAAACATCAGCCACTGTACTACCCGGCTGCGCGCCTGCGGCTCGGTCGGCAGGAGTTCTCCGCTCTTCTCGGCGAGATACAGCAGGATCGCACCGGACTCGAACACGATGAAATCGTCATTATCACGATCCACGATGGCCGGGATGCGTCCGTTCGGATTGATCGCAAGAAATGCCGGCTGCTTTTGCTCCAGCGCGCTGAGCTTCACCGTATGCAGCGTGTAGGGCAGGCCCATCTCCTCGAGGGCGATCGAGACCTTCCAGCCATTCGGGGTTGCGGCGCTGTATAAATCGATCATCGTGTTTTCGCTTTGCTGGAATGGGGGGGTGAAAAAAAATCGGGGTCGAACACCACTGGTGTGCCATAAACTTAGCTAGCCGACGATGGAGCAACTGTTGTGGGAGCGGCTTTAAGGAACCTCTAAAAACCTCGGTTGAATGGTGTCAAAATAGAGCTGAGTTTGGCAAGGGGCAATGGGATGCAATCGAGTTTTTTTGACCTGCAGGATCGACATACTCTGCTGGAGCAGCTGGGCGACCCGCTACCCAAGATAGATCAGGTTGTCGATTGGGAAGGTTTTCGGCCGACGTTGAAGCGTATCCGCACGAAGAAAGACCCGCGCAAAGGAGGCCGCCCGCCGCTTGACGTGGTGCTGATGTTCAAAGTACTGCTGCTGCAACAGCTGTATAACCTGTCGGATGATCAGGCGGAGTATCAGATCCGCGACCGCTATTCATTCAGCCGTTTTTTAGGGCTGGGTCCGGAGGATCGCGTCCCGGATGCCAAGACGATCTGGCTGTATCGTGAGCAGCTGCGCAAACGGGGTCTGTTGGATCAGTTGTTTTCTGGTTTGCTCAGGCAGATCGAGAGTGCCGGCTATGTCGCACGGCGCGGTCAGATTGTGGATGCAGCGATGGTCGCAGCACCGCGCCAGCGTAACCCTCGCGAGGAGAACGAGCAGATCAAGCAAGGCGAGGTACCGGAGAACTGGAGCGAGACCAAGCGGCGGCAAAAGGATACCCAAGCGCGCTGGACGCGCAAGGCCGGTACGACGTATTACGGCTACAAGAACCACATCAATGTAGATGTAAAACACAAAGTTATTCGCCGTTATGCGGTGAGCGATGCGGCCCTCAATGACCGGCGCCTGCTCGAAGATGTACTGGACGAGACCAATACCTCTCGGGCGCTATGGGCCGATTCGAACTACCGGTCGCGAGACCAGGAGGCATCCCTGAAGGAACAAGGGTATCGCAGTTATATTCAGCGCCAGGGTCAGGCAAATCGGCCTCTGACTGAGCGGCAAAAGGCCACCAATCACAGGCGATCGAAAACCCGCATACGCGTTGAGCACATATTTGCCCAGCAGACCTGGATGGGACGAACCGTGCGCACAATTGGACTGCAACGGGCGCGCTTCAAGATCGGCATGATGAACCTGGCTTACAATGTTCGGCGTCTGGCGTGGTTGGTGGACCATGTCAAACCCCGTCATCGGATGCAGCCGACCTGACGGGCTCACTTGTGAACGATTCTTAGCGCAGGCTGGACAGAAATAAACCCGGAACCCTGGTGAAATAAGCCAGCCAATCGCCGATTCGATGATCAGAAATAGTTAACTCAGAGAATATTGACTTGGAAGATGATAAATAGAGGTTCCTTAAAGCCGCTCCTACACAAGAGCCGGGCAGCAAGTCTGACCGGGTGTTACTTTTTCGGCCGCACGAACAACACGAAGCGGTGATCGACCAGTTCGTAGCCGTGTGACTCGGCAATGCCCCGCTGGATATTCTCGATGTCCGCGCTGACAAACTCGATCACCTGCCCGGTCTCCAGACACACCATGTGATCGTGATGACCGCCGGCCTTCAATTCATATACCGCGCTACCGCCCTCGAAATTATGCCGGGTCACGAGGCCGGCATGCTCGAAATGCGCCAGCACGCGATAGACAGTCGCCAGGCCAACCTCTTCGCCGGACTCGTTCAATAGCCGGTAAATGTCCTCGGCACCGAAATGATGCTCGGTACTTTCCTCCAGCAATCGCAGTATTTTCAGCCGCGGCAGCGTAACCTTCAGGCCGGCTTGCTTCAACGATTTATCGTCCAATTGAATATCCTGCGGTGTCGGTCCCAAGTGACGAATACACAGAAACCCCCGGGCGAATGATCGCCGCCAGCCTATGCGTTACTATTTGCCACCGATTATCGCGCACATAGGCCTCGTACTCCAAACTATGCTATTCCGACCGGATCCCCTGCAGTCGCTTCGCCGGCTCGTCGGCGCAACCCTGCTCGTACTGATGAGCGCGTGTGTCTACCGTTTGGACGTCCAGCAGGGCAACCTGCTCGAAGAGCACGATATCGATGCAGTCCAGGTCGGCATGACGCGCAGCCAGGTCCGTTTCCTGCTGGGCACACCGGTTGTCGAGGATACGTTCCATCAGGATCGCTGGGACTATATCTATTACTTTCGGCAGGGCCGCAAGCGAGTGACCGATCGCAGCTGGCTGATCGTCTACTTCGACGGTGACCGGGTACGGGAGATCCGGAAGGACGTGACGCCCGAGCCGAGCTGACCGCTGCTACGATTTGCCGCCGCGCTGACGTTCCCGGCGTGCCTCGCGCGGATTGATGCGCAATGGCCGATAGACTTCCACCCGATCCCCCGGGCCGACGCGCTGCGCACCATCGACGGCCTGACCGAAAATTCCCAGCGGGCAGGCATCCACATCGATCTCGCTGAATGCTTCGGCCAGCCCCGATAAGCGCAGGGCATCGCGTACGCTCGTGCCGACCGGCACCCGACACGGCACGGTCAGCTGCGCGTCAGGCCGCGCATACGCGACCTCCACGTCAATCCACCCCGGATCGTCGATCAGCGAGGTCTGCGGGGCCGGGCCGCGTGCATCGTCATTCGCCATATAACTCACCGGCACGAGCCACGAACGCGTCGACCAGGCGACTGCAGGTCTGTTCGAACACCGGGCCCAGCAGCATGTCCTTGATGCGATTCGAGAACGCGAACCGCAGGGTCAGATCGAGGCGACAGCCGTCGTCACCCAACGCTTCGATTTCCCAATCGCCTTCGAGTTCGCTGAACAGACCGTCAACCAGAGTCATATGAATACGATGCGGCCGTTGCAGTCGGTTGCGCGTCGTAAACTGCCCGCTCAGCCCGCCCTGGGACAAACCCAGCGATACGATCACTTCGTCGGGTCGCTCAGTTGACTCGACCCGCGACAGAGTGCAGCCGGGCACGAATTCGATGTAGGCATCGACGTCTGCCACCAGATCGAACATCGCCTCCGCCGGATAGGGAATGATGGCGCTGCGACGGATTTCCCGCATTACGGTGTCCTTGGCAACTCTACTGAAATACGCCGATCGCGTTCAGAAATACCAGGATCACGGCTACCGGCGCCACATACCGCGCCAGCACTCGCCAGACCCAGTACACCGGGCCAACTTCCGGACCCAGTTCGTCGGCGGAGGAGTTCCGACACATGACCCAGCCCGCAAATACGGTAATGCACAAACCACCGAGCGGCAGCATGATATTGCTGGTCAGGTAATCGAGATTGTCAAAGATCGTGCCGGCCAGAAACCTGAACTCCGACAACTGACCAAATGACAGAACCGTGGCGAAACCGAGCAGCCAGATAATGACCCCGACGCGGGCGGCGGCGGCCTGTCGGGACAGACCGAAGCGCTCGACGATCCACGCCACGGCCGGTTCCATCAGGCTGACCGAGGAAGTCAGCGCCGCAAAAGCCAGCAGCACGAAAAACAGGAACCCAAAGAAAGCGCCCCCCGGCATTTGTCCGAACGCGAGCGGCAGCGTCTGGAAAATCAGGCCCGGACCTTCGGCGGGGTCGAGACCGTTCGCAAACACGATCGGAAAGATCACCAGCCCGGACAGCACGGCGATCGCGGTATCGGCCGACACCACGGCCACCGAAGTGGTCGTGATCGACGCATCCTGCGACAGGTAGGCACCGTATGCCATGACCGAACCCATGCCGATACTGAGCGAGAAGA
>SMVB01086689.1_pt1 | contig 10021 bp, 7 predicted proteins | sample 2456461 | NCBI WGS metagenome assembly SMVB01 (sample SAMN11095934, study PRJNA526329) | marine sediment metagenome | biome: Marine sediment; feature: Surficial sediment; material: Deep marine sediment; isolation source: Hadal surficial sediment | place: Pacific Ocean | collected 2014-05 | depth 0-1...
GCGCCGTGCTCGCGTGGAAGGACGGGCGCAAGGAGCCCGATACCGTGACCTGCGAGTTCGCGTTTCCGAAGGGTCTGCGACTGACGTACGACGCGTCGCTCGGGAACTCCTTCGAGGGCGACCACGAGCTCTTCCTCGGCACGATGGGCTCGGTCAAGCTCGCTTGGACGGCGGGTTGGCTGTTCAAGGAGGCCGACGCGCCGACGCAGGGTTGGGAGGTCTACGCCAACCGCCAGAAGTTCCACAACGACGAGGGCATCACGCTGATCGCCGACGCGACGAAGCTCGCCGCCCAGGGCAAGCTCAAGGCCGGCATCGGCCTCCCGAACCCGCCGCTCTACTACGCGATCGAGTCGTTCCTCGCGAGCATCGCGGACGGCGTGCCGGTCGCCTGCACGGCGGAAGAGGGTCTGCGCGCGGCGGCCGTCGCGATCCAGGCGCGCAAGGCGATGACGACGGGCACGGAGGTCGGCATCGACGAGCGCCTCTTCCGGGTCGAGGCGCGATGAACACCGAATTCCGCCTGCGCCAGCTCCCCGCCGGTGTCCGCCTCGGCCTGACCCTGCTCCTGTGCGTGAACCTCGGCGGCTTCGTCGCTTCGGGCCTGCACATGCGCGACCACCACGAGAACCGGGACGGGCGGCCCGGGCTGGCGCTCGACGACCTGCGCGGCGCCTACAGCGGTTTGAAGAGCGATTCGGCGCTCGTCACCGCGCTCGAATCGGGACACCCCGGCGAGCTCGATGGCGCTGCGAGCCTGTCGCCCAGCGATACGCAACTGCTCCTCGCGTGGCTCGCGAGTGACCGCATCAGCGAGGACTTCGACAACCTCGACCTCGGCGACAGCGCCCCGGCCGAGATCCTCGCCGCGAGCTGCCTCCAGTGCCACTCCCGCAGCGCCGACGACCCGATCGGCGGAACGTTGCCGCTCGAGTACTGGGACGACGTGAAGCGCGTGGCGTTCGCGCGCGAGATCTCCGCCACCGATGTGTCGATCCTGCTCGCCTCGACGCACACCCACGCGATCGCACTCGCGACGGCGACGATCGTGCTCGCGGGGCTGATGCTGCTCACGTCGTGGCCCTCGGCGCTCAAGAGCACACTCGTGTTCCTCGCGGGCCTCGGCCTGTCCGTCGACCTCGCGGCGTGGTGGCTGGCCCGCGACCGGCCCGAACTCGTCTACGCGATCATCGGGGGGGGTGCCGTCTACGCGCTATCGATGGTGTGGATGATGCTGGCGGTCATCGTCGACCTGTGGCGGCCCCGCCCCTGATGCGATCGGACCAGGTCACGCAGCGCCGCCACGGCCTCGGCTGCGCTGCCGCGTGACTTGCTCCTCGATGCCGCTAGCCGATCCAAGCCACGATCTGCACCACCACGCCTATGGCGATGGCCTCGAACGCGAGCGCCGTGTGGCCGAACTCGGCGCCGGAGAGCAGCTCCGTCGCCGTGACCGGCACCGGTTCGTCCTGGGCGCTCGCGACCGTCACGACGCCGTCGCCGTCCTCGCCGGGGAGCTGCCCCGCGAGCGAGTAGTACGCGGCGGCCGGCGGGCCGAACGTCGCGTTGAGGTCGGTCGTGAACGGGCTCGCGAGCGAGAGGTCTAGCGCGCCCTGGAAGAACGGCAGGTCGGCGGGGGGGAGGTCGGCGAAGCGCACGAGCAGGATGTCGTCGCCGAACTGCGTGCCCTGGTTCGGGGTGGCGAGCAGGACCACGCTCTCGACGACCGTGTCGAGCGGCGGGTCGCCGGTTTGGAAGCCGGGGCGCATGGGGTCGGCGTGGGCCTGTTCGACGAGCGAGCGCGCCACGAGACCGCCCATGCTGTAGCCGACCACGTGGAAGCCGAAGCCCGGAGCGGCGCCGTCGAGCCCGGGGCGGATCGCGTCGTACAGCGCGTTGGCGCTGTCCGCGATGCTGCGCACCGACGGGTACTGGGCGAGGACGACGTTCGCGAACTCCTGCTCGAGGCCGGCGACGATGTCTCCGGCGGCGGTGAAATCGACCGGGCTACCGAAGACACCGTGGAGGAACACGACGTTGCGCGTCGCGTCCGACTGCCAGAATCCGCCCGGGCCGTCGAGCGCTCCCTGCCCGAGCAGAACGAGGCTATCCCCGCCCGCGACCAGGATCTCGGTCCCGAAGATGTTCTGGGACGGCGTCGGAACGGACGGGTCGATGAGCCGCGGCGCCTGCCACAGCAGGCGGAAGATGAACGCGTGCCCTGCGAAGAATTTGCCCAGGCGATCGACGTCGGCCGAGATCGTGTGCGCGACCGTATTCACGGGAACGGACGGCACGTAGCGCAGGACTTCCGCTCCCTCGTCCTTCGCGAATAGCGCCACGCGGTCTTCCGGCAGCTGGTCCATCTGCGCGAGGTAGGCCTCCGAGATGCGGACCGTCACCGTCGGCAGCGGGCCCGTGAGGATGAGAGCCGTGGGGCGGATCTCGTAGCTCGGGACGAAGCTCGGCGCATCGGGGTCGGGGTCGAAGGCGTAGATGGCGATGACCGTCGGGACCCCCAGCGCGCCCGGCGGGAACTCGATCCCGGTCCCGAAGTGCGGGCTGGCCGCGTTGGTGACCGCGACCACGCCGCCGGCGGGACCGATCACACCCGTGACGAGCGCCGGCGGATCGGAGGATCCACCCGACCCACCGCCGCCGCCGCCACCGCAGCTCGCTGCGAGGAGCCCGAGCAGCGCGACGGCACGACTGAACCGGTCAATCACCGAGCGCCTCGAGTTCCTTCTCGGTCGCCGCCGCCGCTTCGGGCAGCCCGAGCTCGCGCTCGATCCGCGCGCGCTCCCCGAGAACCCTGCGCAGGCCGGGCTCGTCATTCACCCGACGCGCGAGCGCCGCCGCGTCGTTGGCGCAGACGAGGGCCCGCGGCCAGCGGGCGAGCTCGACGAGGCCGGCCAACAGCCCCAGGAGATTCCGGTACTCGGGCGTTTCGAGCCCGAGCTGCGCGTTGAGCAGCCGCGCCTGGCCGGTCGCGACGAGCGCCTCCGCGTGCATCCCCGCGGCCTGCAGGGCCATGCCCTCGGCCGTGTACCCCATGGCGGTCCCCCACCAGTCGCCCAGGGGCAGGGCGAGGTCCAGGCACTCGCGCGCGGACTCGAGCGCCGCGTCGAACTCGGCCGCCTGGATGTGCCGGCGCGACGCGCCGAACGCGGCCTGACCGGCGCGGAAGGCGAGTTTCTGCTCGTCGTTCCAGCCGATGAAGGCCGCCGCGTAGTCCGCGAAGATCGGCCGACCCGTCGCCTCGCTCGCGATGCGGGCACCCCAGGTCGCGCGCTCGTGCAGGGCCCCGATCCGCTCGGCGTCCGACGCCTCGGGCGACTTCTCCCAGAGCGCGAGGCTGCGCTCGAGGTCCCCGTCGAACGTGCCCAGGATCAGGGTCGGGTGCGCCAGCCAGAGCTCCCGGAGGCCCTCGGCGTCACGCTGCTCGAAGAGCTCGCGGTAGCGCGCGGGCACCTGCTCGCGGGCCGCGGCCTGCGGCTGGGGGATGGCGTTCAGGGGGGCCAGCGTCAGGGCGGCAACCAGGATCAGCATGGGGTAGTCCTCGTGGGGGGGGCCATCGGGAAGCTTAACAGGCGATCGGGGTAGAATCGGATCAGGAGGAAACATCCATGGCACAGAGCAAGCGCGAGCCGGTCACTCCCGAGGCGAAGCCGAGCACGGCGGAGGTGGCGGGGGCGGAGCTGGGCGGGGAGATGGGTCGGGCGTGGACAGTGGGCCTCGGCGCCTACCTCGTGGGCCTATCCGCCCTCTGTGGTAATCGGCTCGTATCGATCTGGGGCAATCTGCAGGTGAATGGGGCCGACGCTACGGCCGCCGGCGGGGGCTTCGCGAGCGATTGGACCGTCGATGTTCAGCTCTTCGTCGCCGTCATCCTCGCGGGCGCTACTGGGAGCCTCCTGCACGCGATCCAGTCATACACGATGTACATCGCCCACCGGCGCCTGTTCCGGCGCTGGCTCGCGTGGTACGCGCTGCGCCCGTTCATCGGGGCGATGATCGCGGGTCTCCTGTTCCTCATCGTGCGCGGGGGCCTCCTGACGACCGGGAACGAGATTGACGCCCTGAACGGTCTGATCGCCCTCGGCGCCATCGGGGGAATGTTCTCGGAACCGGCCACGAAGCGCTTGAACGAGGTCGCGTACGCAGTCTTCGGGACGACCCGCGACAAGGATGGCGAGCTGAAACAGAGTACCCCGGATCGAGGCGGAGATTCGGGGGACGGATCGGTGAACTGAGCGGTGGCGCGGCGACGCTTCGACGTCGTCGGAGCTCGGAGTCACGTCGAATTTGTACGCGAGCGAAGCTCGTGCGAGCGGGAAGAGTCCTTAGAATCTCCCGCCCGCACCCGAACCGCATGGCACTGAAATCACGTCAGAGACTCGGCCAATACCGCATCGAGCGGAAGCTGGCTGCCGGAGGTTTTGCCGTGGTCTACAAGGCCAGGGACACCATCGAGGGCATCGATGTCGCGCTCAAGATCCCGCACGCGGAGCTCGTGAACAAGGAGATGCTCGAGTGCTTCCGGAAGGAGGTTCGGCTCACCGCGCGCCTCGACCACCCGAACATCCTGCCCATCAAGACCGCGGGCCAGATCGCGGGGCACTTCGTGATCGTCATGCCCCTCGGCCTCGAGAACCTCGGCGAACGGATCGGCCGCAGGATGTCGCGCAGCACCGTGATGGGGTTCGCCGAGCAGCTCCTCGAGGCGCTCGCCTGCGCGCACAAGCAGCACATCGCCCACTGTGACCTCAAGCCGGAGAACATGGTGATCTTCCCGGGCAATCGCCTGCGGCTGACGGACTTCGGCATCGCCCGCATCGCGCTCCGGACGCTCGCCGCATCGGGCTCGGGAACGGTCGGCTACATCGCCCCGGAACAGGCGCTCGGCAAACCCTCACTCCGGTCGGACGTCTTCGCCGCCGGCCTCGTCATCTACCGCATGATGTCCGGCGAGCTGCCTGAGTGGCCCTTCGGCTGGCCGCCGCCCGGCGTCGATCGCATCCGGAAGAACTTCCACCCCGACATGGTTTCCTTCCTGCGCCGTGCGCTCGAAGTGGACGAGAAGAAGCGCTACGGCAGCGCGGTGCAGATGCTGGACGCGTTCCAGAAGCTGAAGCCGCGCGTGCTGCGCAAGCTCGCGCCCAGCAAGCCGAAGTCGGCGCGGAGCAACGGCGACCACTGGAAGACCATTCGCTCGAAGCAGTTCAAACGCGAGTACGGGCGCCGCCTCGGTGCGCGCTACGAGTGTACGCGCTGCCACGGCGCCGTCTCCGAGGCGATGCAGTCCTGCCCGTGGTGCGGCGTCGAGCGGCCCGTACACAAGGCGGAGACGAGGTTGCCGGCGCGCTGCCCGCGCTGCAAACGGGGCGTCAAGCTCGACTGGAAGTTCTGCTCGTGGTGCTACGGCCCCGCGATCGGCCCACTCTCCGAGCGCGGCTACACCGACGCGCACTACGAGCGCCGGTGCGCGAATCCCGCCTGCGGCGAGCGCACGATGCTGCCCTTCTCGCGTTACTGCCCCTGGTGTCGCCGCAAGACTGCGTACCGATGGAAGATTGAGGGCTCCAGGCAGGCGTGCACGCGCTGCCAATGGGGAATCCTGAAGGAGTACTGGGAATCCTGCCCCTGGTGTGGGAAGGAGTGTCGCAGAGAGTGACCCCCGCTCATGACGATCGAAGCGAACGGCCACCCGCACTTCGTCATCGAGGCCGACATGGCCGAAGGGATCTCCCTCCCCTTCCTGTCCGGTGAAGTCGTCATCTTCTCGTCCAAGAGCCCTGTGCGGGAGACGGCCAACGAGGACGCCGCGGCCGTCATTCCCTACGACGAAGGCGCGGGCATCTTCGTCGTCGCGGACGGGCTGGGGGGACATCCGGACGGGGATGCCGCATCGCGCGTCGCCGTGAAAACGATGGCGCGCGTGCTCGAGCGCGGAGCGAGCGAGAAGCACGAGATCCGAACGGCGATTCTCGACGGCATGGAGGCCGCGAACCGCGCCGTCTGCGCGTTCGGCTCCGGCGCGGGTACGACGCTGTCGATCGCCGAGTTCCGCCGGAACGAGATCCGCCCCTACCACGTCGGCGATTCGATGATTCTCGTCGTGGGCCAGCGGGGTCGAATGAAGCTGCAGACGATCTCGCACTCCCCCACCGGCTACGCGGTCGAGGCGGGGCTGCTCGACGAGGCCGAAGCGCTCGTCCACGAGGACCGGCACGTCGTCTCGAACATGGTCGGGTCCGACGAGATGCGAATCGAGGTCGGGATGCCCGTGGAGTTCGCCGAGCACGATACGCTGCTCGTCGCCAGTGACGGCCTCGCCGACAACTTGACCACCCAGGAGATCGTCGAGTTCATCCGCAAGGGACCGCTCGCGACGGCCGGGAGCAACATCGCGAACCTCGCGCGCGAGCGCATGCAGCGGCCCATGGGCGAGATGCCGTCGAAACCGGACGACCTGACGTTCCTCCTGTTCAGGCGTTCGTAGCAGCCCCGGGCTATTCGAGGTCGAAGTCCGCGGTCGCGGTCGTCCCCGCGCCCACCGCGACCACTCGACTCACCTCCCGCTCCCGACGAACGGGGACGCTGTTCTCGCTGGACGCCAGCCGGCGCGCGAGCAGGGTGTAGGTCCCCGGCGGCACCGGTAGGCGGAACTCCCCCGACACTCCGACCCCGCTGGCCATGGCGCGCAGATAGGGGCTGAGGTGGGGTTCCTCCAGGTAGAGCGAGTAGCCCTCGAACGCGAAGACCTGCCACAGCGAACCCTTGTCCGGTGAGGTGACCACTCCCAGGATCGCCGACGCGGGACGCTGCAAGTCGAACTCGTGGCGGACGACCTCCCCGGCCCGCGGTACGACGAACGCTTGCGCGACGAGCTCACCCTCGACACGATTCGCGCCATCCAGGTACGCGATGAGCGAGTAGGACCGGTCGCTCTCGAGTCCCTCGATGCGGTAGCTCCCACGGAACCGGCCGCCGGCCAGGTCGCGGCGCGGCCCGCCCTCGCGCAGCGCATACACCGTGCCTGAAACGGATGCTCCGTCGACCTCGAGGAGTCCCTCGACGATGCCCGAGCGGCGAAGCGATACGCGCAGCTCGGTCACCGCCCCGCCCGTGACATCGATCGCTAGCTCTGCGTTCGCGTAGCCGCGGGCGCGAACTGTGACCGACGTTGGACCGGCGGGCACGTGTTCGAGACGGAACGAGCCGGCCTTCCCGCGCACGGCCGCGGACCTACCGCGATTCAGGTACTCGACCCTGAAATAACTCTCCACCGGTTCGCCCGTCGTCTCGTCGACGACGGTGCCGACGATCGTGCCCCTCTCGTCGGTATGAACGAACACGCGGACGTGATCGGTCCGAGCCCCTTCGAGCACGGCGAGGGGCGGATTCTTGGCCCGCAGGAGTCCAGTGGCAGAGGAGATCACTTCGAACAGGTAGTTGCCCGGCGCCAGGTCGGCGATCCGGAACGCGCCTCGTTCGTCAACTTGCACCCAGTCCGGTGCGACCGGAAAAGGGGTGAGCGAGCGAGGGATGGCGATCTCGGGGGTGGCGGGCACCATGTGCACCATCGCGTTCGAAAGCGCTTCGCCGCCAGAGGTCACCACGACGCCGGAGACGGACGCGCTCGCGGTGAGGACGATGTCTGTGAGCACGATGGCAGCCTTCGAGTACGACGCCCGGGGTGCGTCCGCGGACGGGGACTCCGTGCTCAGGGCAGCGATGAAACGGGCGAGATCCGGGAGGATCGGGACGACGACCACGCGCACCGGAACGTGGCCTTCCGCCTCAGCCACCACGGCGTAAGCATCGGGCGGCAGCACACCCCGTGTGATGTATTCCCGCGCCTCGACCAGCGTCGACGGCAGGACCCCGGTGAGCGCGTACCGCCCCTGCTCGTCGGTCGTTTCGTGGACGGTCTCCATGGCGCGCACGTCCTCGTAAGAGCGCCCTCGGACGAGCCCGAGAGCGTGCAGAGTGTCGGCCGTCACGCTCGCGCCGGCGATGGGCTTCAGCGCCGTGTCGACCACGCGCCCCGTGAGCGTCGCGACCGAGCCGAGCAGCGGGAAGTCGAGTACCTCCGCCTCCCCCGATTCGAGCGAGACGAGCTTCCACACCAACACGTCCTGCGGGTCGAACCGCGCTAATTCCCGGGGCGGGTCGATCCGAACCACATAGTCTCCAGGGGGGAGGAATCCGAACGCGTACTCACCTCGCTCGTCGGTTCGAGCTCTCACTTCATGCATACCGCCGAGGCGCTTCGAGGAATCTGAAGCGATCACCTCCACATACGCGAGAGGCCGCTCGGTCTGAGAGACGAAGCCGCGTGGAGCTTCGGCCAGGACCAACTTGGGGTCGCGCTTGTCGGGCACGCCTCGGAGGCCAGGGCCCCTGCGCTCGAAGCCGGCCGTGTCGTAGACCGCCTCCTGCACGAACACCCTGCCGGATAATGACGGTCGTCCGCCGCCGGACCCCGTACTCGGCGCCCTGCCCGCGGCGAGCGCATCCGCCCGGTCGCCCAGCGCGCCGGGCTCCGATGGCGATTCCAACTGGACGCGATCGTCCACACCGGCCGCGTCCACGCCGCGCGACACTAAGTCCCCGACCGCGCCCAGTGCTTCTCCGTCACCGGCGGTCCCCCACCAGGCGAGCACCGCGAGCCCGACCGCTGCGGAGAGGGCCAGAACCCACGGCCCGATGCGTCGGATCCCACTCGTGCCGTCTCTCACCCGCAGGATCATCGGAGCGTCCGGGTTCAGCGCGCGTCACGCTTGCAACGCGCCGACCGCCGCCTCCACGGCCTCGACCAGCCGCCCCGACGCGACGATCTCGCGCGCCGCCTCGATGTCGGTGTGCATGTAGCGGTCCGGCCCGAGCGCGGGCACGCGTTCGCGGAGCACGCGCCACGCCGCCTCCGGCCCCGGGCCCGCGCGCAGATCCTTGTGGAACTCGCGCGCCTGGGCGCCGGCGAGCAGCTCGATCGCGAGCACGCTCTCGGTGTTGTCGAGGATCGTGCGCGCCTTGCGCGCCGCCGTCACGCCCATCGAGACGTGGTCCTCCTGGTTCGCGCTCGTCGGCACCGTGTCCACGGAGGCGGGGTGCGCGTAGACCTTGTTCTCGCTCGCTAGCGCGGCCGCGGTGACCTGGGCGATCATGAAGCCCGAGCTCGTCCCCGCTTCAGGGGTCAGAAAGGGCGGCAGGTGCGACAGGTCGGGGTTCACGAGCTGTTCGATACGCCGCTCGGAGACGTTCGCGAGGGTGCACAGCGCGATACCGAGATAATCGAGCACCATCGAGATCGGCTGGCCGTGGAACAGGCCGGCGCTCAGCACCTCGCCCGTGTCCGGGAAGATGATCGGGTTGTCGGTGACCGAGTTGATCTCCGCCGCGAGGACGTCGCTCACGTGTGCGAGCGCCGTCTTGAACGCCCCGTGGATCTGGGGCACGCACCGCAGCGAGTACGGGTCCTGCACGCGGTCGCAGTCCGTGTGGGAGGCGAGCACCTCCGAGCCGTCGAGACACGCGCGCACGTTCGCAGAGGTGCGGCGCTGGCCCTCACTGTTCTTCAAGTCCGCGAGCCGGTCGTCGAAGGGGCGCACGCTGCCGAACAAGGACTCGAGCGAGAGCGCCGCGATCGCATCGGCGGCCTTCGAGAGGTTCGTCGCGCGTTGCCAGAGCACGCACCCGATCGCCTTCATGATCTCGGTACCGTTGATGAGCGCGAGCCCCTCTTTCGCGCGCAGCACGACCGGCGCCTCGCCGACCGCGGCGAGCGCCTCGCCGGCGGGCTGGCGCTCGCCCCGAACCCACGCCTCGCCGTGCCCCATGTAGGTCGCGGCCATGTGCGCGAGGGGCGCGAGATCGCCGCTCGCGCCGACGGACCCCTGCTGGGGCACGACCGGCACGGAGCCCGCGTTGAACAGCCGCACGAGCGCTTCCACGAGCTCCACGCGGATCCCCGAGTAGCCGCGGACCAGCCCGTTCAGCCGCAGGACCTGCGCCACGC
>SMVB01302094.1_pt1 | contig 10021 bp, 8 predicted proteins | sample 2456461 | NCBI WGS metagenome assembly SMVB01 (sample SAMN11095934, study PRJNA526329) | marine sediment metagenome | biome: Marine sediment; feature: Surficial sediment; material: Deep marine sediment; isolation source: Hadal surficial sediment | place: Pacific Ocean | collected 2014-05 | depth 0-1...
GAGGCGGTCGCCCAGTACAAGATCGAACGCTTCGGCGGCGGCGCTGATATCGGCTACCTTTTCGGGCCGCGTAGCCAGCTACGGTTCGGCTTCGACCTCGAGTACCAGCGGGCGGCGGTCAAAGTGGGCGATCCTCTGTTGGGCGCCGTCGAGGGGATGGCCGGGTCGGTGCGAGCCCAGTGGCTGTTCGATGGCACCAACAGCCCCCTGATACCGACCCACGGCGTGCGCTTCACCGCCGATGTCGCCTGGGTCTTCGAGAACCCCGAGGCTACCGGGGACGTCTACCAGGCGGACCTCAGTGTGGTGGCGGCGGGCTCCCTCGGAGGTCGGTTCACGGTGCTCGGCTCGGTCGAGGGAGGGACCAGCTTCAACGCCACCGCGCCGCCGCTGCGGCAGTTTCTGCTCGGCGGCCCCCTTCGGCTTGGGGCACTGGGCAGCGACGAGCTGCGCGGCAGCAACTTCTTTTTGGGCCGCGCCGCCGTGCTCTGGGCGCTGGCCGACGAGAACAAGCTGTCGTTTTTCGGCAAGTTCTGGCTCGCTGCCATCTACGAGGTCGGGGACGCGTTCGAGGACAGGCCGAGCCCCTTTCATGACGTCACCTTCGGGCTGGCCGGCGAAACCATCATGGGGGCGGTGTTCGTGGGCGCCGCCATCGGCGAAGATCGCAGCGGAGGCTTCTTCTTCGCCGTCGGCAGGGTCTTCTAGCCCGGATATCCCAACGCCCTTCGTCGCGAGGGCGCAGAGAACGGCGTGGATACAAGGCGCGCGCCCGGTCCTCACACGGCCTCGCACTCGATCGCCACGCCACCCGTTGAAATATCCAGGTCAGGGGGAACATCGAGAATGCTTGCCGCGAGCTCGCCGGCGGTTGACGGCGCTGCCACTCCGGACGTAACGTTTCGCGGGATTCAGTAAGATCATGATCACCAACCCCGGAGGTACTAATGAAGCTTCGTACTTTTCTCGTCCTGTTCGCCGTCGCCGCCCTGGCGGCGTGCGGCGGCGCTGCGGAAGCGCCGGCAGAAGACACGGCTCCCGCGGCGGCCGAAGAAGCGCCGATGGACGATGCCGCGGCGATCGCGGCGGCCGAATTAGCGCCGATGGACGATGCCGCGGCGATCGCGGCGCTGGCCGACGAGTTCGTTCTCCACTACAACCTGCACCACGCCTCGATGGTGAACGACTACTACACCGGAGAAGGTGCCCTGTTGGCTGCCGACGGCTCCGTTCTCCTGGGCGCCGAGGCGCGGCTTGCGTACCTGGAAGCCGAGATGGAGGGCAACCCGACGCTGGCGGTCGAGACCGATGACGTTGAGGTCTTCGGCGACACCGCCGTGGCGCACGGGTCCTATTCGGTCGAGATCGCCCCCGAGGGCGCGGACACGATGACGGTCACCGGCAACTGGATGGGGAGCTACGAGAAGGTCGACGGGGACTGGAAGATCTCCGTGTTGCTGACCAACTACGACGCCGACCCCCCGGAGAACCTTCCGGATCCGATCACCCCGGATGAGACCCCTACCGAGCAGGAGGACAGCCCGCTCGCCGAGCTCATGGGTTATTACGCCACCCACTTCAACATGGGGCATGGCGGCATGGTGGCGTCGCGCTACACGGAGGATGCCGTGACCGCTTTCGCCGGTGCGGCCAAGCTCGAGGGGCGCGCCGCGATCGAAGAAGACTTGAACGCGCGGATCGCCGAGTTGGGCAATCCGCAGCTCACGATCCACATCGTAGATGCCAGCGAGATCGGTGACGGCTTCGTGCTCGGTGGCGGTTTCTATGAGATGGCCGCCGAAGCCGGCGACTCCACGGGTACCTTCTTCATCCTGGCGAAGCGCGGTGAGGACGGCAACCTGCAGATCCAGTGGGCCGCCACCAACGGGCTGCCGGTCAACCAGTAGAACGTCTGCGAGTTGCCGCCGACGCCGCCACCCGAGGCTTGTATTTCTGTGGTTCCAGTCGTGGTATCGTGCGGCGCCATGCGGCATTCCCGTCGATTTGTTGTCACCCTCGTCGTTCTCGCGGCCACCGTGGCCTCGGCGTGCGGCGGCGCCGCGACCGTCCCCGACGACGCCCCCTCGCTGTTGCTGGCGCTCGCCGTGCTCGACATGGAAGACGATGCTCCACATCCGCTGCCGGCGCGCCTCGGAATTCTGACCCAGACCGCCGACGGCTGGAGCTATCGATTCATCGAGGACCCCGACAGCAACGTCTTCCACAAGGTTCTCGGTTACGGCGCCGGCGGCGAAGTGACCGGTGTCCTGACGCTCGGCGGGACCGCGGCGGTGGTAAAGCTGTGGCGGCCGGACGGCAGCGTGCAGACGCTTTGGGCGGCGGATTTCGGCGGCGCCTTCAGCCGCATGCGCGACGCCGAAGTCGGTGATATCTATGGCGACGGCAGCGCCGCGATCGTGGTCGCGACGCACGATCAGGGGGTGGTCGCGGTGATCCGGCCCGATGGTGCCGGCGGGTTTACCGTCGACGAGCTCGACCGCCAGCCGGACACCATCGTCCACGAGATCGAGCTCGGTGATCTCGACGGCGACGGCGTGGTTGAGATCTACGCCACGCCGACGGCGCCCAACCAGGTCGACGGCACGCCGCAACCCGGCAAGGTCGTGCGTTACGTGCCCGCCGCGGGTGAGGGACGGGTCGTGGTCGCCGACCTCGGCCGCCGCCACGCCAAGGAGATTCTCGTCGACGACCTCGACGGCGACGGCCGCGACGAGCTCTACGTGTCGGTCGAAGCGGTCTCGGGCGGGCAGGTGGAGATCCGCCGCTATCTCGCCGGCACCGATCCGTCAGCCGGCGAGATCGTCGCGACGTTTGACGATCAACTGTGCCGCTTTCTCACGGCCGGTGATGTCGACGGTGACGGCAGCAAGGAAATGGTTGTGGCAGCGGGGCGCTCCGGCCTGTGGCTATTGCGGCCGGGCGAGGGCGAGTGGAGCAAGGAGCTCATCGACGCGAACTCGTCCGGTTTCGAGCACGCGGCGATTCTGCTCGATCTCGACGGCGACGGTCGCGATGAGCTGTACGTCGCCAGCGACGACCAGCATCAGGTGCGCCGGTATGTTTTCGATGGCTCGGAATGGACGTCCGAGGTCATCCTGGAATACACCGACGATCTTGGGCGCTTCACCTGGAACATCATGGTGGCACCTGCCGGCGTCCTGCCGCCCGATCCACAGTCGTCGCGGGCCGGCGCAGAAGGGGGCGGGTCATAGTGCGCCGCCCCACGATCTGTGGAGCGGCGCGCTAGTGGGGCGGAGCTCCGGAGCACTCGGGCTCAGCGAACGTCGCTTTCGCGAGCTCGTCGCCGAGGCGCTCGACGGCCTACCGTCGGCGTGGGGGGAGCTCCTCGACAATATTGCGGTGGTTGTCGAAGATGAGCCGTCCGCCGAAGAGCTGCGCGAGCTCGGCATGGATCCCGACGCCGGAGACGAGCTGCTCGGCCTCTATCACGGGACGCCGCTGGGCGAGCGGGGCTTTGATTACGGCGGCTTGCCCGACCGCGTCGTGATCTACCGCGGCCCGATTTCGCGTATCGCCGGCAGCCGCCGCGAGGTCGTCGAGCAGGTGCGCGAGACGGTCCTCCACGAGCTCGGCCACCACTTCGGCCTCGAGGAGGACGACCTGCCGTTCTAGCTCAGCGCGAGCGGTTGCGTCCGCGCCGTGATCTGCCGCGTCCCCGATCGCCGCGGGGTTTCGAGTCGCGCCGTCCCTCGGAGCTCGACGCCTTTTTTTGGCGCTGCTTTCTTCGAGTTATGGCGTCGGGGTCCGGGGCGGGGTGAACGCTTGCCTGGTAGTAGTCGTCCAGCAGCATCGCCATGATCGCCACCTCGTCGTTGGTCTCGCCGAGACTACGGGCGAGCGGGACGAAGCGCTGCATGCGCTCGATCTGCAGCTTGTCGCGGTCGCGTAGCCGCGCCTCCAGGAGTACGGTTGCGCGTTCGGCAACGATGCGCTGGACCTCTTCTCTGGTGGGCGACTCCCGCTCCTGAAAGTCGATGTTGAAACGCTTGCCGATGTTGAGCAGCTCGATGCGCTCGAGACCCGCGACGAGCGTTATGCCCTCACCGGTCGCGCCGGCCCTGCCGGTGCGACCGACCCGGTGGATATACGCTTCGGCGTCCTTCGGCGGCTCGTACTGGATAACGTGCGACAGCTCCAGAATGTCGATGCCGCGCGCCGCAACGTCGGTGGCGACCAGGAATCGCAGCTTACCCTGGCGGACGCGTTCCATCACTTTTTCGCGCGCATCCTGCGATAGGTCAGAGCTCAGTTCGTCGGCGTCATAGCCGAAGCGCTGCAGCACCGCCGCAACGTACTGGACGTTTGCTTTCGTGTTACAGAAGATCAGCGCCGACGTCGGGTTTTCGACCTCGATGATGCGGATCAGGTGACGATCCTTCTTCATCGCCGGCACGTTATAGAACACGTGCTCGATCTCCGCCACATGGACACGGTCGCGGCTGAGGCTGAGGAATTCGGGGTTGTCCAGAAACTGGCCGGCCAGCCGCAGGACACGCGACGGGAAGGTTGCCGAGAACATGTATCCGTTGATCGGGTTCGACGGCAGAAACTCCTGCAGTCGCTTCATGTCGGGGAAGAAGCCCATCGACAGCATGCGGTCCGCCTCGTCGAAGACCAGGATCTGCAGCTTGTTGAGCGACAGGGTTCCCTTGATGAGGTGGTCGAGGATGCGGCCCGGCGTTCCGATGACCAGCGCCACGCCGGCCTCGAACGCCTTGATCTGGGGCCCGTAGTCGACGCCGCCGTAGATCGCGGCAGCGTGGACGCCTTTGGCGGCGCCGAGCATTTCAGCTTCCACCGCGAGCTGCTTGGCGAGCTCGCGCGTCGGCACCATCACGATGGCTTGGCAACCGGCAGCGGGTTCGACGCGCTCCAAGATCGGCAGCAGAAAGGCACCCGTCTTGCCGCTGCCGGTGCGCGACTGGACCATCAAGTCGCGGCCGGCCAGCACGTAGGGGATCGTTTTCGCTTGAACCGGCATCAGGCTCGTCCAGCCCGCCCGGGCGGCGGCGGCCTGCAACGACGGCGGAAGTTCCTCGAGAGTTGCCTGGGGGAGCGCGTCTTCGGGTTCTACGATGTCATCGGCTTGTGTCGCTTCGGTGCTGGTATCTGAATGCATGGCGCCATCATGCACCGAAATCGCCCGCAGCACAGCCCGGCGCGGGGTCAGCGACGGCTGATCCGATTGAGGATGTCTTCGGGAAGGCCGAACTGGCGTGCCTTGGCGCGGATCTCCGCGCCGGAGACGCCGAGCTTGGAAAGCCCCCGCAGGAGCTCCCGTTGATCGACGAAGGTCCGTTGCGCTGATCGCAGTGGCCGAGATCGGTGCCGGCGCATATCCTGTGCAGATGGCAAGCCGTTGGTTGGGAACCACGATTCTCTGGTGGTCGATCTTCGTGGCGCCCGCACAAGCCGCCATCGTACTGAGCAGCCTCGAGGTCGATCTGTGGCCGGACTACGATCGCCCGGGCGTGCTGGTGATCTACCGTGCCACCCTTGCGCCGGGGACCTTGTTTCCGGCGCCTCTCCGCTTCCGCGTTCCGGTCGCTGCCGGTGACCCGACCGCTGTCGCTGAACTGCGGGCGAATGGTGAGCTCGCCAACCTCGAGTACGATCGCCGTGTCGACGGCGACGTCGCCATCGTCGAGTTCACCGCCACCCGGCCCAGGATCCAGATCGAGTACTACGACCCGCGAATCGGGCGCGACGACGCCACCCGGTCGTTTACGTTCACCTGGCCGGGCGATTACGAAGTCGGCGCCTTCAGCGTTTCGGTACAGCAGCCCGACCTGGCCAGCAACCTCACCATTGATCCACCGGTGGCGCGCGGGGAACAAGGCCCTGACGGCCTGCTCTATCGAACGGTCACGCGGACGGGTGTGGCTGCCGGCGAGGCGGTCGACATCGTGGTCTCGTACGAGAAGGTTGCCGACGAGCTGAGCGTCGAGACGATGCTCCCGGCGGAGCCGATCTCCGATGGCGGGTCTGGGACCGACGCGGGTGGCGGCCTGAGCTACCTGGCTGTGACGCTCGGGGGCATGCTCGCCGTCGTTGCCGCCGTGGCTTTGGTGATCGCTGTCCGTTCCCGGCGCCCCGGACCCGAGAGGATGGCTGCCGCTGGCGCCCGCGGTTTTTGCACCCGCTGCGGCGCGCCGGCCGGCGGCGGTGATCGGTTTTGTCACCGCTGCGGCGCGCCGATCAGCTAACCCGGATATCTCCGTTGAGATATCCGGGCTGCAACGAAGCACTACCCGCCCAGGGCCCGCTGGGCTTCGATGCCCAGGGCCTGGTGGCGGTCGGCGTCGGCCGACCTGCCGGTGCGCCGGTACAGCTCCGCAAGCGCGAGGTGAGCCATCGGTACAAGAGTCGTGGGTGGGCCGAGCTCGAGTCCGCGTAGCAGCACCGACTCGGCCTCCGGATAGGTCGCCGGGTCGGCGACGAAGACCAACGACCGGCCGAGGTAAATCCGCGCGCGCTCGAGGTCGGGGTTGGCGCGGATAGCGGACCGCAACGCCTCAATCCCGGAGGGGTGATCATCCTTGTCGTCGATGAATATTAGCCCCATGTTGAACGATGAACGATAGTCGTCGGCGTCCGTGGCGACGGCTTGCCGGTAGAGGGAAAGAGCGCCCTCCAAGTCGCCGCTCGATTCCCTCAGGAGGGCACGGTGGTAGTCGAGTGCGGTAAAGCCGGGGGCGCGGACCGCGACGATCTCGAACTCCTCGTGGGCACGCTGAAAATCACCTAGCTGGTAGGCCGCGACGCCGGCGGCGAAGTGCGGGTCTGTGGGTTCGTCGTAGAGCGCGAGAACCTGGTTGAATCGGCGCAGGGCCGTCGCCGGATCGCCGTCCTCGAGGTCCATCTCGCCGAGGTTGAAGATCGACGTGGCGTTCCGCGGGTCGAGCGCGACGACCGCTTCGAGCTCGGCGCGCGCCAGCTCCGTATCGCCGAGTTGGCGGTGAACGAGGCCGAGCTCGGCGAGCACGGAAGGATAGTCGGGACGCAACTCGAAGGCATGGAGGAACGCTTCCTCGGCGCCGAGATAGTCATCGTTTCTCGAGCGCGCCATGCCGAGGACCGCGTAGGCGTCGATGAGGCTGGGATCGGTCGCGATGATCTCTTCGAGTAGCACGATCGCCTCGTCGTAGCGCCGGGCGCTGGTCAGGGAATCGGCCGCGACCATCATGGTGTAGACCTCGACCTTGTCTTTGGGGTCGGGCAGCGGGCCGTCGCCGAGGTTGCTCGGTGCGGTCCCGATATAGCCGAGAGCGCGGAGACGACGGGCCGCGTCGCCGGTCGGTTCTTCGCGGCTGGCGTCGTCGACGTCGGCGCCGAGGGCCTCGAGGCGCGAGCGCATGTCATCGGCGATCTCCGGCATGGTGGCGACCAGATTGTCGGTCTCGCCGGGATCGGCCCGCAGGTCGTAGAGCTCGGGACGCGGCGCCAGGATGTACTTGTAGCCGCCGGCGCGCAGCGCGTAAAGCTCCTGCCAGCCGAAGTGCCAGCGCGGAAACATTGTCTCGGAGTAGGCCGGCCGGGCCTCCCCGGCGCCGACGATGAACGAGGCCATGCTACGGCCGCTGACGTTGTTCGGGAGCGGCAAGCCGGTGAGGTCGAGCAGCGTCGGGCCGACATCGAGCAACCTGACTTGCTCGTTAACGACGGTCCCGGCCGCGGCGAGATCCGGTAGGCGGAGGAGTAGCGGGATACGCACGGTCGTGTCGTAGATGAACAGGGCGTGGCCGAGCTCGCCGTGGTCTTCGAGGTCCTCGCCGTGGTCCGCGGTGATTACGACGATGGTGTTGCCGAGCAGGCCGGCGGCCTCCAGGCCGTCGAGAAGGCTGCCGACCACGCTGTCCGTGAAGGCGACCTCGCCGTCGTAGGGCTCGTCGGTGAAGCGTGCTCCCCAGGGATCGGGTGCGGCGTACGGCGCATGGGGATCGTAGAGGTGCACCCAGCCGAAAAACGGCGCCTCTCGTTCTTGCAGCAGCCAGGGCAGAGCGGCCTCCACGACTTCGTCGCCCCGGCGGCTCGATGCGGCGCCCCAAATGCCGGACACCTCCTCGTCGTTGTACAGGTCGAAGCCGCGGGACAGGCCCCATCGCGCGTGCAAAACGTAGGCAGCGACGAAGGCTCCCGTGTCGTAGCCGGCCTCCTGGAACGACTCCGCCAACAAAAACAAATCAGGCGCTAGCTCGAAGCCGGCGTTGTCGCGCACACCGTGCTCGTAGGGCTCCAGCGCCGTCATCAAAGAAGTGTGGGAGGGCAGTGTCATCGGCATCGGCGAGACGGCCTGATCGAAGCGAATTCCGTCCCGCGCGAACTGGTCGAGGCGGGGCGTATCGCCCCGACCGTAGCCGTAGGATCCGAGCCGATCGGCGCGCAGCGTGTCGAGCGTTACCAGCAGGACGTTGGCGCCCTCGTAAAGTGGCGCCGAGGGACCTGTCGAGCAGGCGGTGGTCGTCAACAGCGCGGCGCACGCGATGGGGAGAAGAACGCCTCGAAACCTGCGTTTGGCAACCATGAGAGCTGATTATACCGAATCCCGCGGACCCGGCCGGATGTTGACGGCACGTCGGAAATTCCAAATTCCTGGACTGACGCGAGGCATATTTGGACTGCCAGAAAGTTGTGCCGCACGATTTTCGCAACGATGAAAGATTCGCGCTTATCAAGCCTAAAAAATCCAATATTCCGATACAAAAAAGGCAAGTTTTTGGCACGCCGCTTGCTCTTATAGTCCCGTTGAAGTCGTCGAACGCCGCTTCTCGTGTGAGACGCTCAGGCAGGCTGCGGCATCCATATTTGAGTTCGGCGACACGACATGGAGGGACGGAAGCATGATGCTTTCCAAACGCTGGCAAGGCCTTCGGATGATGGCCCTTGCCGTAACTCTGACGCTGGGTTTCACGAGCAACGCGTACGCCTAGGGTCGTGATACCGGCCTGGCGGTGGTTCACGCCGAGGACCCGGATGGCGCGCCGCTCCCGGGCGTCATGGTGGTCATGCGCGGCCCAGTCGGCATCGGGAGGGGAGGTGCCTCGGCACCTTCCCTCCTGTTGTTGGCGTGTGCGTCCGGAGACTTCTGCTTGTGCGATTCTCGCCTGGTCGTGTTCAGCGGGGACGCCGAGCCCGGAGCGCATCAGGAAACTAGAATCTCCCGATTTCTGAACGGGCTTTTTTGCGGCGTTACGAATCCCCGAGCGCTATCTTGTCTGGATGCGTCTTGTTCCGATTGTGGTCGTCGTCGCCCTCGCGGGTTCGCCGCAGGTTCCTGTGGAGGTGTTGGCGCGGTTCGAGCCGGGTTGGCGGGACGTCTGGGAGGCCCGGCAGCTCGGCGGACCGGAGACCGTCTACCGGGTTGTCGAGGATGCCGGGGACCGGGTGTTGCGGGCCGACGCGGATGCCTCGGCGACGGCGCTCCTGCGGCGCGTCGACCTATCCTGGACGGCAACCCGTATCTCGTGGCGTTGGAAGGTCGAGGCTAGCCTGACCGGAAACAACAAGGAGCTCCGGCGCGCCGGCGACGACTACGCGGCGCGGCTGTTCGTGATCTTCGGAGAGGGCGAGCTGGGCGCCGGCACACGGGCCTTGTGCTACGTGTGGGCGGGGACGAGCGTTGTCGGGAGCACGTACCGAAGCCCGGTGGTCGATAGCGTGATGACGATCGTGCTGCAGAGCGGTGACGAGCTCGCCGGCGGCTGGGCAGCGCAAGATCGCGACTTCGCGGCCGACTACCGACGGGCGTTCGGCCGCGAGCCCGGCAAGGTCGGCGCCATCGCGCTTCTCGTCGACACGGACGACACCGGTCGTCGAGCGACGGCGTGGTACGCCGACATCATCGTTCGTTGATCAGCCGCCCCCGAGCTGCCATTCCTTGATCGCGTCGAGCGGTCGCACCAGCATCACGACGTTGAGCAGCAGGCTGTCGCGGATCCACAGCAGCAACAGGGCCTCGATGGCGACGATCAGGACACCC
>SMVB01135043.1_pt1 | contig 10020 bp, 6 predicted proteins | sample 2456461 | NCBI WGS metagenome assembly SMVB01 (sample SAMN11095934, study PRJNA526329) | marine sediment metagenome | biome: Marine sediment; feature: Surficial sediment; material: Deep marine sediment; isolation source: Hadal surficial sediment | place: Pacific Ocean | collected 2014-05 | depth 0-1...
AGTTCGCTTCCACAATACGGCGGCGAATTGCGTCCGCCCTGGCCAAGAGAGACCGTACCTCTTCAAACACCTCGACGTCCGGCTCGTCCGCATCCAACTTTGAGATCATTCGTACCGACTTGTACTTCATGTAGTTGTATCGACGAAACAGGTCTCGCTCCAGTTCGGCAGTCAGCAGTGGCGTGCGGTACAACGAGCAAAGATACGACGGAAGGCCCTTGGGAATTCGCGGTAGTTCGTCCGTGCGCGCGGGCGGCTCGCTACCATCGAGAACGATGGCGTCGGCCCCGGGGGCATCAAAGATCTCGTTATGAATGCAGTCCGGAGGCGATGCCTGCCAGCGACGCACTTCCACCTGCCGTAGCGCAAGCTCAATATCCGACGGCTCGCATTCGTACGCCCGGGCGATGACCTCAATCGACTCACCCGCCGCCCGGCACTGCCAAATCGCCTCTTCACGGCGACAAGCCTCACTCTTCGCCGGTCCCGAGAATAAGGCCGAATCCGGATGGGATTCGTCGTAGCGTCGCAACGTGTAGCGGATCGTTTCAACAGCCCGGCCGGTCTCTTCGGCGATCGTTCTGGCGATCGTGTGCAGTTTGAACGTGTTGGTCTTGAGGATCTCGCGGGCGCGCTCCACCAGGTGATCGCGCTCATCTTGTGTCAATTGCTTGAAAGCGGCGCCCTTCGCCACAAGGGTGCGATTCTGCCTGACAAACCGATCAATCGTCGAACGGAGAAACACGATGCGATTGACGCCATCCTGACACACCGCCCGAATACCCATCAACCCACGGCTTCGCCAGCGTCGAACGGTCTTCGTGCTAACGTGCAACTCCTCCGCGGCCTGCTGATGTAGTTGGAACGGCTCGTCGAGTTCGAGGACGCCGAGATTGGCCTTACGGCTCAGAACCTCCGCCATCGTCACCAAGTCATCAATTAACGCCGTACCCGGCACGGATGCACCGGCACCACCCCCACCGTGCTTCTGATATTTGGTGATACGGTGGCAGATGAATTCAATCGGATAAGCGCGCGAGGTTTCAATCATACCCAAGAGCTCTTCGATCGCATGGATCTGCGCCATACGCAGGCGACGCGGCGAAAGCGTCAACTGGTGCGCGAGATCAGCGATATCATTATTGAAGAACTTCGCCATCAATCGTTCGATCCAATCTAGCGGCTAATCACCCCTCAGCGCCTGGCGACGACCGCCATGCTCGCCGGTTTTGGCGGCGCATGCCTCCACCCATGCCGATTTATCGCGCCGTACCCCCTGTACGTCACCAGATTCGGCCAGCGAAAGCCTACGGCGATATCGCTATCCATGTAGGATATCGCCTATAATTATCTCCCACCTAACCCTCGGAGTCAACCGTGGCCGTGACACGACTGACTACGTACAAATGCGATGACAGCACATGATGTCCGCAAATAAATCGTGGCTTCATTTTTGGACAATCTGTTGAACGGCTATTTGGGGGGCGTTGGACCCAGCTAGTGTCCCTCCAGCCTGTTGAGTTGAGTCATGAAGGGCCTAGCCGATTCCTGGTCCTCGCGTCCGGTCACCGCATTGCGGTACGAGGCGATGGCGTCGGCCCGATAATCGGCATGTCCGAACATCGCCATCAAGTGGTTGACCGCCCCTTGCTGGGCGACGAACGTCCAATGGTTCTTCGAGTCGCGATGGGCATGTCGCAGTTGGGTCATAGCCTGCTGGATCTCGTCTACACCGGCGTCGTGGGCTTCCGAGGCCTTCGTTCGTTGGATCGCGCTGTCAGCCTCTCGCAATTGAAGCATCTCGCCCAACTTTTTGAGCATCACGGAATTCCGCGAGTAGGCGGCATATCGCTCGTAGTGGATCCAAGCTTTGCCCAAACGAGCGTCCGCAACCTGGGCCAAGATGTGGCCGCCGATCCAGCGTTCCTTATCACGTAGACTGAACGCTGATTTGTCACGTGCTTCGAGCGACGCGCCTCTAAGACGATCACTGGCATTCGAAAGATCGCTTCGTGCGTTTCCGGCGGCCAGCTTCGCCGTCTTGGCAGCTTTTTCGAACTCGTCGAGTGCGTCCTCTTCGATGGCGAACGCCTCCGATTCAAGCCGATTCATTTCGTCAAAAGCGTCGGCGGCCGCAGAAACCGCATCCGAGACTTGCCGTGCAGCCAGTTCGCTATCTGTATTCAGCTTGCTCCGAAGACCCTCCATCGTGCTGATCGCTGTGCGATGATCCGTTAGTCCGCCCTCCAGCACGTCGATTCTAGCCAACAGAACGGCCCGCTCACCCTGATAGTGCCGAAGACCCGCCTCGACCGTCAGGTTTCGGTCCGAGCCGCGCTCTACATAGCGACCGGTGAGAAAATTACCCGATCGATCGATCTTGGCGCGGGGAAAATCGCCGGATTGTAGTGACTGAATACGCCGATGGGCGTCGCGATACGCCCGCTCCGATGCCATGAAGGCCTTCTTAAAAGTCGCCATGCCGTCGGAATCAGTGAAATCCACGCCGCGATCGCGCAGGCGGGCCATTTCATCCTCGGCCGCCCGCGCTTCTTTGGTGGCGTCGGCCAGTTGCCGTTCCAGCGTTGCGATTTTGCTATCCGCTCTTGCCAGCCGATTCTTGTGTTTGCCGATGGCTTCGAGGACTTTCTGCTCATCGTCGAATAGCCGCTGAATCTGGTCATCAATTTCGCTGTATTCGACGACGGCTTGGGCTACTTGAAATTCCGCGATTCGAGTGGCCGCGTCGACGAGCTCGCGTTTGAAACGTCCGGCTTCTTGCCGTTTGGCATTGGCTCGTTGCCAGGCGGTCAACCCTTTATGGAACTGAATGACGCTCTTGAGCCGATTCGCCTCCGTATTGGACCGTGCGTCTGCGTCGCCCTGCTGAAAGGCCAACGCCTGGTTGACCGCATCAAGTGCTTCGCCCAGCCATTGATCGTTGAAATCCATCAATTCGGCGCGGTCGGCTAGGGCGTCGCGCATTTGTCGTTCGATGTTGCCATAGGAAGCACGCGCCTTACGCGGCGGGTCTTCCCAGTCCATCGGCTGATAAGCTTCCCAGGCGGTCTCGTGCTGCAGCTGGTAGAAATCGGCCGCAACTTCCGCGAGGTCGGCCGGTTCCTCGACGTCGATATCCACGCCGGCCAGCGCAAGGCGGTCCAACAGTAACGATTTCCGAACGAGTCTTGGATCGAACTTATACAAGAGCCGCCGGGCCCGCTCGACTTGCACGGCGGCTTCCGCGTTGACCGCCCGCTGTGAGGCCTGTAGCGACGGCAGGGCCATCCACCCGATGCCCGTTATGAACGCCGCTCCGATGAGTGCGATCCCCAGGGTCGTGGTCAATTTCACGTCAAACTCCGTGTTTTCGGTGAGTTATCGCGGATCCAAAGTAACCCTTCGCGAGGGCGAACCCGCCGGGACAAGCTTCATCCCCCAACGCACCGGGCACAGTGACCATCGGTGCCCGCCGGGCGGTTCCCCATCCGCTGGCAGGTGCGGATTATAGCGGGGGTGGGCGATCAGGGGAAGTCGGCGAAAACCCAGGCCCGAAAGTCGAAACGAGGCGAGTCGCCCGCTTTTTGTGGCATTCGAAAGTGTGGCCTACGGCTACCGCCAGCGTGTTGATTTCAAACATCCAGCTTATAGAGCAGAATGTCGCCGAAGTCTCTTGCGAGTTTCAGCAGCCCGTCTACTTCGGTGGGCTCGATCTCGCGCCAGTCACCAGTATGTCTCGTCTCAACGCAGAGACCGGTCACCGTGTCCGATGCTTCAAAATAACGAAAGAACTCAGGCGCGAACAGCTCGGCCAACTGGAACAATCGCCGGACATCGTACGTCCTCGGCGTCTCGATGCGGTGGCGAGTGAGAAACGCCCAACCTTTTTCTTTGTTTGTTCGCGGTTCCTTGAAGAATGCGGGCTAGTCCGACGCGTCATTTTCTGAAACCTCGACAATCTCGATGTCGATCGCTCCGATCTTCGAAATGAGCGGGAGGCTCAGGTCGGCCAAGCCGGTGTTCTTCAGTGAAGACGTGGCGAACGCGATTCGGGTGGGGTTGCACTGCGTCTCTCGAAGGGCCGCATCGAAATCGATCCATCGGTTGTCGATGTGGAACTGGGTCCACATGTGATAGCCGAAGACGTCGGTCTTACCGCCGAACGAACGCAGGTAGACAACACCCACGGCGACACGCGATGGCAGTTTGCAGATCCGCCCCAACGCAGCCAGCAGCACGCCGTGTTCACTACAATCGCCCTCCTTATTGCGGCACACTTCGCTGGCCGTGGCGAAGCCGATGTTGAGATTCTTGCTATCGATGTACTCGGTCACGAAGCGACGTAAGTTGTCGCCCAAAGCGAACGGCTCCTTCTCACCCCGTGCGGCTTCTTTCGCGATTGCCGCTAGCTGCGGGTCGGCAATGTTGATCATCAGGTTTCCGTCAAGATACTCCGCCATATCGGGCATGGGCTTGTTACCCGAGGTCGAGCCCACCGGCTCGTGAGTAACCCGCGTTACAACGATGTCGACGGAGCCGTCGGCATTCGCGGTGGCGGATTGACCCGCATACGAGGGGAAATCGCCGATCTCGACCTGGTCGTCTTTGGGACGAACACGATACTTAACGCGGTTCGCCGCCCTCTTGTCGATCGAACGGTTGGCCTGCACCAAGGTGGTCACTAACATCTCAGCCGGCACGAAGTCCGCCATGGCGGTCTTCTGGTCGGTACTGAGAATCTCCAGGTGACCGAGGCCGGGCATGGGAACTTGCGATCGGACCGGCTGCCCGGCATCGTCAACCCAGGATATCATCTCCATCGTACCGAGAGGCGACTCCATAACGACGACCACACGACGACCCTTCAGCGTCTTGCCGTACAGCTCGAATGTTTCGATCTCGCCTACGCTGGTGGACGCGGTGATGGCATCGTCCATTCGGATTCCAGGCTCATAGACCTTCAGGTCGTACTTGGTACCGGCGGCGAAACCGCGGAGAAGACTCTCGCGAAACAGACCCCACGACATGAGCGCACCTTTCGGAAAGTCAAAGGTCAGCTCCTGATCCATACCGAATTGCGACTGCGTAATGAATACCTTGTCGTCTTTGATTTTCCCCTTCATCGCGACGGTCATCACGGCCATGTCCTGCTTGGACCCGAACTCGATGGGAATACCGCCCAGTGTTTCCGTCGTGGTTTGCGACAGACCGATGCTGACCGGCTGTCCCGCGCGGCCAAGCTCCAATAACATGGTAAGCGACGTGCGAATCAGATCGCCTTCGCGGGCCATCGTCGAGTGGGAATAGCCGATCTTGGCCTTGTTCATGAAGACTTCGGCCCATTCGTCGCTGAATCGCCCCTGTGGGGGATTGTGGGGATCGATTCGGGCGCCGCCGGAAACCGACGCCGGCAAGCTCGACGTGACCAGAATCATTACGAACAGCCGAACAGTCATTATCAAGGCACGTCCTTGGCCATCATGCGCAATTTGAATCCCTGCGGGTACGACAATAGCAGCGCTGACCCGCAACCAATCACCGCATCATATCGATGTTATCGCCCGAACCACTGTTTGATCTTGTATAAAGTCGCGTCGCGACCGGCCTTGGCGATCGAATCGGTCAGTGGAATGTCCTTGGGGCAAACCTTGACGCAGTTCTGGCTGTTACCGCAGTCGGCGATACCGCCGCGTTCGGTCAGTAGAGCGAGACGATCGTCTTTCTCGGCGCGTCCCGTGGGGTGATCGTTGAAGAATACAGCTTGCGAAATGGCAGCCGGACCGATAAACGGTGATGCCTCATTAAACTGCGGACAGGCTTCCACGCAACATCCACACGTCATACAGCGGGAAAGTGGATACGCCGCTTCTTGCTCGGCGGGTCTGACTTTCGGTCCGGACCCCAGATCGTGATAGCCGTCGACCGGCACCCATGCCCGAACGCGCTTGAGGGATTCGAACATGGAGCTTCGATCGACCACCAGATCCCGAATGACCGGGAACTTCGTCATCGGCCCCACTTCAATGGCACCGGCGATATCCTTCAGTAAGTCGTCGATTAAGGCGGAGCAGGCCTGCCGAACGCGACCGTTGATGACCATGGTGCAAGCCCCACACACTTCTTCCAGACAACAAGCATCGTACGCCACCGGCGCCGTCTTCTGATGATCCACGGTGACCGGATTGGCCGCGATCCGCTGCAATACCGTAGTCATGTTCATTCCCGGTTCGTAATCAATCTCATAGGTCATCCATTCCGACGCGGCATCGGGCCTCGCCTGCCGGCGTACGCTGACCTGAAAGCTCTTGGCCATTCGTTATCCTCTCATACTAGGCATCGAACCAGAATGCTTGCCGTCGAGCAGCACCTCTGAAGCGACGGAACCCATCGACTACGGCGTACCATGGCACGACCGCTAGTCGCCAGCCGGGGCTGGCGCAACCGATCGCTCCGCAGATCCGTAATTTCGTCGCATATCCCGCCAGACTTCATCGATGATCTCCGCCCCCTTCAACCCGTAGGTCCTTGGGCGGGGTGGGATCAAGCTGGTATCGACGTCCTCGTAGGTGATCTTTGGACCGTCCTCGCTATATTCGGCCACCGTCGTCTTCAACCATCGGTCCGTTTGCGTCTTGAACGCGTGGCACCACTTCTTGGCCTGCTCGCGCAACTCGGCCGGCTCGTCTGCGTCCGGCCCGGGAATCGCGAATTCCGGTTTGTAATGTGCCCCGCGACATTCATCTCGCATGAGCGCCCCTTGAGCGATCACTTTGGCAATGAGGATCATGTCGCCGACCGCCCGCGTAAAACTCAGATTCTGATTGGTCCAGTTGCCCTTATCGGAAAGCGAGACCTTCTTGAATCGCTCGGCAATCTCGTCGATCTTGTCCAGCGTCGTCTGGATGTCTTTGTTATTTCGGACCACGGTCACGTTTCGCGTCATCGAGTTCCCCAACTCCTCATGCAGTTTGTAGGGATTCTCACCACCCTGATTGGCGATAAGCTCATCCGACCGGCGTTGATGTTGAGAGACGGACTCATCGTACAGTGAAGTCGGTTGGTCGGCGGCCGTTCCGTGTTCCAGCGATGAAAGGAAGTTCCCGATCGAGGGTGCGACGAACAATCCCGAAAAAATGCAGCTAAGCAGTGAATTTGCGCCGAGACGATTCGCCCCGTGGTATTGATAGTCGGCCTCCCCAATGACGAAAATGCCCGGCACGCTACTGTGTTGGTTTCGTGGCGAACCGAGCACAAGGCCGCCGGTTCTGTCGTCTCGTTCGTAGTCGACCCAAAGCCCGCCCATGGTGTAGTGGACGGCGGGGAAGATCTTCATCGGCGTCTTCCGCGGATCGACGCCTTGAAATTTCTCGTAAATCTCCAGAATGCCGTCAAGCTTCTTCAACGTGTCGGCGGACAATTGCGTGACGTCCAGATAGACGCATAGGCGATCCTGTTCGACACTCAGTTTGTGGTTCACGCAGACATCGAAGATTTCACGTGTTGCGATGTCGCGGGGGACCAGATTGCCGTATTTGGGGTACCGCTCCTCGAGGAAATAATAGCGTTCAGACGCCGGAATCGATTGTGGATCCCGTTTGTCCTGCGGGGTGCGCGGCACCCAGACGCGACCGCCTTCGCCACGCGCGCTTTCGCTCATCAGTCGAAGCTTATCCGTCCCTGGAATGGCCGTCGGGTGGACCTGCACGAACTCGCCGTTGGCATACTTCACACCCGCCTTGTAGGCACGGGCCGCAGCCCCGCCGGTGCAAATCATGGACATCGTGCTGCGCCCGAAGACAAGCCCGCACCCGCCCGTTGCCAGGACGACGGCATCGGCGGCAAACGAACGGATCTCCATGCTGAACATGTCTTGCGCAACGACGCCACGACAGTGCCCGTTTCCGTCCAGGATAGGGCCCAGGAAATCCCAGTATTCGAACTTATGCACCAGCCCTTCGGCTTCCCAACGTCGAACTTGCTCGTCAAGGGCGTAAATAAGTTGCTGACCGGTGGTGGCACCGGCGAAGGCCGTACGCTTGAACATGGTGCCGCCGAAGCGCCGCTGATCGCGGAGTCCCTCTTTGGTACGGTTGAACGGCACACCAAGGCGGTCGAGCAGATCGAGGACCCGTGGCGCCCAGTCGCACATCTCCTTGACAGGCGGCTGATGTTGCAGGAAATCACCGCCATAGAGGGTATCGTCAACGTGCTTCCGCTCGGTATCGCCCTGCTGCCTCGTGTACTCATTCACGGCGTTGATTCCGCCTTGGGCGCAGACGCTGTGTGACCGTTTGACCGGGACCATGCTGATCAGATAGACCTGGATGCCCGACTCGGCGAGCCTCATGGTGACCGCGAGCCCGGCCAATCCACCTCCGACGACGACGACATGTTGCTTGTCCGGCATAGCTCGATCCGTTTCCCGTTTCTAGTAAACCGCGTCCTCAACCCTGGGACGCTCGTGTTCGTTAATATGTTGCGTGGCTGAACATCGTCTCGCCGACGGCAACGGGCTGCGATTGGACGTCGAACCACCAGAATCCATTTAGCGCACCGAGTCCCACCAAAGCCAGCGCAATGCCGAATGCGGTGCACGCGTAGCCGGCCGCACGCTGGGTCTCGGGGCGAATCGTGATTCCCCAAGTAATCAATGAAGTCCAAATGCCGTTTGCCAAGTGAAACACTGAGGAAACGACCCCCACGAAGTAGAACGCCGCCATCCACAAGGACTGCTGGATCAACGTGGCGGTGGTCAAGGCACCGGTGGCTCGCCCGGCTTGGTCGTGCAATTTAAACTCGCCGCCGCCTAATCGGTCCCCCAGCCAGTGCATCTGCCACACATGATAAACAATGAAAACCGCGGCGATTATGCCGGTCGCACGCTGTAGCGTATATCGAATATTGGATCCGTAACGATACTGCAGGGCGTTGGATCGCCAGAGGAAAATGATCTGAAACCCAAGCAGAGTGTGAAATGCCAGGGGTACGAAGATTCCCACGATTTCGACCGGCTTGAGTAGCGGTCCGAGGGAATGGATGCGCTCGACCGCCTTTTGAAACTCATGCCCCGGCTCGCCTGGAAGAAGAATGGACGCGTTGACCATCAGGTGGATGCAAAGAAACAAGCCGACCGGTACCAGACCGGTCAAGGAATGAATTCTACGGATCAGGAAATAATGCTTGTCGCCGAAACCGAGTGATTCGGACTGATGTTCCGCCACACAACGCCTCCTGATGGCTCGGCCTCAGCGGGACGTGCGAACGCCAACCGCGCAAAACGGCGCGGCCGGGCCGTTTGACCGCCGAGACCGGGATTATAGCAACCGCCGAATCGGCGGCAATCCGTGTTCCAGCACCGCGTCAAACAACTGCGGGACCACGAAGCCTGCCGATCAGGCTTGACCGAGACGATGGTCAAACCTAACCTATGTTCTGTGATTGCTCGCGATCAACACGGTTCGCGATTGGAAGGACCGGGCGTGTGCGGAGTTGGGCAGGCCCGACCCCACCCTGGGGTCGCGCAGCACCCGTTGGGGCCGCTTTTCTATCGTGTCCATGAGCAAGGACCGGTGCGAGTTCGGCTGATGGCGGGAGCGGTGCTTGCCGTAAGCTGCTTTTTCTTGGGGCTCGCGGCATGGATGGAGCCCGACCCGCGCGGTCTGGGCACGCACCAGCAGCTCGGTCTCCCCCCGTGCAGTTCCATGATGCTGCTGGGGTACCCCTGCCCGACGTGCGGCATGACGACTGCGTTTTCCCACGCTGTCCGCGGCCGGATGGTCGCGGCGTTTGGAGCGCAGCCGGCGGGTCTTCTGCTGGCCCTAGTGACTGTCATCGCCGCCGGGGTCTCCCTGTCGGTGGTCGTCAGCGGGCGTGTCTGGACAGTAAACTGGTTTCGTCTCTCGCCGGCCAAGTTGCTGATCGTGGTGATCGTGATCGCGGTGGGGAGCTGGTTGTATAAGCTGGCGGTGAGCCTATGACGCCGCACACGGTGAGTGCACCGATCCCATTACGAAGCCGGCA
>SMVB01301092.1_pt1 | contig 10020 bp, 8 predicted proteins | sample 2456461 | NCBI WGS metagenome assembly SMVB01 (sample SAMN11095934, study PRJNA526329) | marine sediment metagenome | biome: Marine sediment; feature: Surficial sediment; material: Deep marine sediment; isolation source: Hadal surficial sediment | place: Pacific Ocean | collected 2014-05 | depth 0-1...
CAGGTCGAGCGTCTGTCCAAGCACACGCTCCACTTCCACGAGCGTCGTACGCGCCTGCGCCACCCACTCCAGGCCTACCGTGTGCAGATTGCGCATTCCACCCTGTTCCGCGAGGCGGGACATCGTTGACCAGCCTTTTCGTTGCTCAATGGCCTTCTGGATTCGCGGAGTCACGATGAGGACTTCGTTCACGGGTAGCCGGCCCCGGTATCCGGTAAACCCACACTCGGGACACCCGACCGCCCGCACTACGGGCTCCATGCCGTGGCGGTCCGTGAGACGTTGCTCGTCCGACGTGAGCTGACCTCGAACCGATTCGGCGCACGTAGCGCATATGCGCCGCAACAGCCTCTGCGCGATCGTGCCGCGCAACACCTGTGCGATCGTTCCGAACTGCAGCCCCAGATCCGCCAAGCGAGCTATCGAGCTGACCGCGTCGTTGGCGTGCACGGTCGCGAGCACGAGGTGGCCTGTCATGGCCGCTTGCGCCGCCGTTACAGCGGTTTCCTTGTCGCGGATCTCACCGATCAGGATCACATCCGGGTCCTGGCGCAGCATTGCCCGCAGCGCGCCCGCAAACGTCATGCCCTGCTTCGTCTCCACTTGGGTCTGCGTAATGCCCGGCATCTCGTACTCGATCGGATCTTCGACCGTCATGATGTTGACTTTGCCGTCGGCGAGCTCGCGCAAAGCCCCGTACAGTGTGGTGGTCTTGCCCGACCCAGTGGGCCCGGTCACGAGGACAACACCGTCTCGATGCTGGAGCAGCGTGCGTAACCGCTCGAGCTCCAGCGCCGGCAGCTCCAGGTCGTCGAGTGTCAACGAGGCGCTCGAGTCGAGTATGCGAATGACGCACTTCTCTGCGCCACCGGCCGGAATCGTCGACACGCGCAGATCGTACCCACGGTTCTTCACCCGGACGCGGGCCTTGCCGTCTTGCGGCCTCAACCGGTCCGCGATGTCCAGCCGCGAAAGGACCTTGATGCGCGAAATGATCCGGTTCAGCGCCGACATGGGCAGGTCCATGTGCTTCCTGAGCACGCCGTCGACGCGATAGCGCACCGCTCCGAGCTTGCGGCCCGGCTCGATGTGGATGTCAGAAGCCCCGGCGTTGATGGCGTCCCGGATAATCAGGTTCGCGAGTTTGATGACTGGAGTAGTTGCCGCGTCCGTCTCTGTGACAAACTCGGGCTCGCTCAGCTCCTCTACCAGCTTGACCGCGTCGATATCGATGTCGTCAACGAGACCGCCCAGAAGGGTCTCGACGGCTTTCTCGGGAGAGTAGCGGCGGTCGAGGGCCTCCTGCACCGCGCCCGGCGACGTGACTTCGAACAGAGGCGTGCGACCTGTGCTGAAGCCCAGGGCGCGCTCGGCCTCAACGTCGGTCGGATCACAGGTAGCGACTACGAAGTGCCGATCATCCTCGAGCAGCGGGAAGATGTGGTGCTTACGCGCCATCGTTTCGGGAATGAGCAAGGGCGCGTTCGGGTCAGCTTTGTCGAAATCCGCGACATCCAGCCGAAAGTATTCGGCAACGAGCTCGGCGAGCTTCCGGTCCGACAGTTCGTACGCCTTGACGACATCGCCCCAGGCATCTTGAGCCTTCACGCTGGCCAGAATTACGGGACGGTCATGGTCGCCCAAACCCGCACGCTCGGCAATGCGAACGAGCCAATGCACGGCACCCCCACGATCCCGTCCTTGCCCGGTGTCCGTGGTGACCTCGCTCATGACCCTCTCAGCACAGCGCTACGCTTGCCGTGCTTTTCTTTGTACATGACGCTGTCTGCCTCTTCGACGAGGTCCTCCAGACGAACGCGCATGTCGCCTTCATGACGCGCCATCCCGATGCTGACCGAGAGCTGGTACGGCTCGGAACTGGTTTCGTTGAACTCCGTAATGCTCTCTCGAAGACGCATGATCAACAGCTCGGAGCTCTCGTGTGACGCCTCCAGGGCGAGCACCCCGAACTCATCCCCACCCAAGCGGGCGATGATGTCAGAGCGTCGAAACGTGGCCTTGAGGATGTCGGCCACTTTCAGGAGCGCTCGATCCCCGACGTGGTGGCCCAGGGAATCGTTGATCGTCTTGAATCGATCGAGGTCCAAGTACACCATGGTCACGCCTCGAGCGGAGCGCTTGGCCAACTTCAGGTACTGCTCCCCCAGATCTGAGAAGCCACGACGATTGTACAGCCCCGTCAAGTCGTCGATCAGCGACAAGCTGCGCAGAGCGGACAGGAGGCGGTGCCGCTCAATGGCGTGTCGCACGGAACGGGCGAGCACCGATGCCTTCACTTCGGCCTTCACCAGGTAGTCTTGGGCACCGCCCTGGACGGTCGCCATCGCGACTTTCTCGTCGGCCTCGTCGGTGAGCACGATGATGGGCACATCCGGGGCGAAGGCATAGGCGCGCTCGAATGTCACCATGCCAGAGCTATCCGGAAGGTCCAAGTCGAGCAGGACCGCGTCGATCCCGCCCTGAGTCAGTCGGGCGAGGGCTTCGCTGAGCTCTCCAGCCCACTCGATGTCAAGTTCGCCTTGACGCAGGGCCGAAAGCCGCTCGCGGAGATCATCCAGATACTCCCGGTCGGACTCGACAAGCAGGATCTTGACAGGCCGTTGCTGCAACGGGGTCTATCCAGTGCACGTGTGACCATCATTGAGAGAACCTTCATAGTACCGGTGCAAGATAGCCCCCGACAACCGCGAACGCCACGGAAGAAAACATGTGTTTACTATGATCGGGCAGATTCGTCGGACGACTCGGGCGCGCCGTTCAGGTCGGCGACAGTACCGCCGGCGCACGCGCCCGAGTCGAATTCCGAGGTCGAGCCGCGGTTGTCAGCGGATCCTCCTGGCCCCTCGAATCAGCTCCAGGAGGAAGTCGGCGACACGTGGATCCTTGCTCTGGCCCAGCCAGAACAGTGCCCGCTCGCGCAGCTCCTTGTCCTGTTCGTCGCGCACGACCTCCATGAGGAAGTCGACGACTTCCGGCTCGTTGCGCTGGGAAGCTACGAAGATGACTTGCTCCTTCATCTCCACATCGTCGAGCGTGGAGTAGAGCTCGCGCAGTTCCCCTGCGTCGATCCCGCCCGACTGCCCGACCCAGAACAGCGCGTTCTTGCGCACGTCCGTATCCTCGGCAGAGTCCCTCGCGCGGTCCATCAGCCACCGGCGTCCCCTCTCACCGCCCGCCTGCGCGATGCCGAAAATGGCTCGCTCCTTGAGCTCATCGTCCTCGAGACGCGGATACAACTCGATCAAGAACTCCGCGCCGCCCGCGGCGGGGTTCTGGCTGATCCAAAAGATCGCGTTCTCCCTCAGACCACGCGGCACGTCCGTGCGCATCGCGTAGCTCTGAAGGATCTCGGCGGCACGCTGGTCGCCCGAACGCTGCGAGATCGCGAAGATCGCGCGTTCCTGCAGCTCTTGGTCGTCGCTTTCCACCAGGATCGACTCGAGCGCGTCGAGCGCTTCCGGTGTGTCCACTTGATGCAGCCAGAAGACCGCCTGCTCACGCACCTCGGAATCCGGATCCGGGTTTCGGTGCGCCAGATCGAGCAGAAGGTCGACCGTGTTGTCGGTCATGTTCTGTGAGATGAGGAAGACCGCGCGTCGCCGAAGCTCGACCGAGCAGACGTCGCGACTCTTCAACACTTCCTCGAGGATAGGCACCGCCCGTTCCGCGTTCATGTTCAGCAACGCGCTCAGCGCAGCGAGGCGCAGCTCTTGCTCCTCGTCACAGGGGCCCGATGCCCGCTCCGTGATCGACCGCGCCGCGCGCGCGTCGCCGCGGCTGGCCAGGCCGGCCTCGATCCGGACCATCAGCGCGTCCGCGTCCGCTCTGGTATTGGCGTCGCCGTGATTTTCAGCCTGCGTTCGCAGCAGCTCCATGGCCCGACGAAGGCTGCGGTTCGCGCCCTCGCGGAAGAGCGCGAACGCCTGCCAGTAGTACGAGTCCGGCACGTATCCAGAGGACCCATAGCGATCCCTCATGGCCTCAAAGCGCTCGGCCGCGTCGGCATAACGCCGACGGCTGAGTGCCTCGCGGGCCGCCTGATACGCTTCGCTGGCGGGATCTTCTTGGAGTTCCAGGGCCGCCGTGGACGGCATCGCTGGCCGAGCCTCCGCGATCGCCGCCCGTAGCCGAGCGAGTACCTCCGCAGCCGCGCGCGTCGACTGGCTGTCCTGTGCCGACGCACCGGCGCAAAGTGTCATGGCCCCTGCGACCAGCAGCACCGCTGTTCCCATCGTCATCTTCATCGAACGCATCGTCGCCTCCTCGGCACTGTTGATGCTGTGGTTTCCGTCCTGAATCAGGCTCCCGAAAATCCGAGCGGTCGCCCGGCGGCCTGCAGCCTCGGCAACAGCTCGCGCTCTTCCACGCCCCGGACCGCTAGCTCCAGCTCCATGCGCGTGCGGTCTCCCTCCATCGACCCGCTCCCGGCCAGGCCCACGATCTGGACGAGCACCAGCTCGAGGTCCTCCAGCAGCTCCTGCATCGCGGGCTCTGCGCCCGAGCCGTAGTCGATGAGCAGCCGCGTCTGCACGAGCAGGCCACGCGCCCAAGTGCTGGTCATCGGGTCGATCCGCCCCTGGCGGGCGTCCGCCCGTACCATCGTCAGCAACGACTCGGTCCTGCCGAAATGCTCTGCGGCCGCGAATCGCAGGCTGGTTGGCACGCCGTCCGCGGCGTTCGCCACAGGTGAATCGCCGCCCACTCGTGTGGTCATGCGACCGATACCGATGCCCAGGACCAGAGCGGCCGCAGCGGCCGCAGCCCAGGCGTAGGAGCGGTATCTGCGTACCGGACGCGCATTCCGCACAGCGGTCAGGTCGATCACATCGTCGCCGGGCGCCGCTTCCGTTCCTCGCTGGATGACCTCCCACATCGCTTCTTTGGGCGTCCGGCCCGGAGCGTGGTAGGTCTCTCGCGCGGCATCCAGAATCCGGTCCATCGGATCTTCTGACATCACACATACTCCTGCATCGCGTCGCCCAATTTTTCCCGCAGCCTGGCCCGGGCCCGCGAAAGGCGCGCCTTGGACGTGCCCTCCGCGACCCCCAGCGTCTCGGCGATTTCGCCGTGGGTATACCCCTCGAGGTCGTGCATCAAGAACACCGTCTTGTAGATGTCCGGCAGCTGATTGACCGCGTCCTCGATGCGGTCGCGCAGGCCCGGCTCGACCGGGGAGTTGCCTGGAATGACGTGTGCGGCGTCCTCCAGCGACCGTTCTCTCTTGCGGTGGCGATCAACCTTCCTGAGGCCGTTGAGGGCCACAGAGACCGCGATCGAGTGCAACCACGTGGAGAACGCCGCGTCGCCACGGAACTGGTCGAGTCGCTGGTAGACCCGCAGAAACGTTTCCTGCGTGAAGTCCTTCGCCAGGTCCTCTTCTCCAGCCATTCGGTAGGCAAGGCGGTATATCCTGTCCACGTTCGCATCGTAGAGAGCTCGAAAGGCCTGTTGATCGCCTTTGCTGGCCCGCTCGATCAGTTGCATTTCTGTCAAAGAAGAGCTCGTTGATCGCCGTTGTTTATCTCTTCCAAACGTGGGACACAGCGTTTGCGCGAACGGTTGCGGACCTTCGTTCAACTGGTTGGGTCGAGGGGGAGGATGATGCGCGCGCGAGCCCCCCGACCCTCGGCGCGGTTCTCGAGCTCCAGTGTCCCTCCGTGGCCTTCGGCAATCTGACGGGCGAGCACGAGCCCGATACCGGATCCGCCCGGTTTGGTGGTAAAGAACGGCACGAAGAGGTTGGCCGTTTCGCCCAGACCGGGACCTTCGTCCTCGACCAGTATGTGGAGCTTCCCGGACCGCGTCAGCCATCGGATCGTGACGCGTTCGCCCTTTGCCTCGAGAGTCGCCTCGACCGCGTTCCTGAGCACGTTGATAAGCGCCTGTTCCAGCTGATCGGGATCAGCCTGGAGCGTTACGTCCACGCCACCGACTACGTCTACTCTCACTCTCGTCTCCAGGTCGGCGACGCCTTGCACGAGCTCCGCGACGCGCGTCGGTGCCAGCTCCGGCTGCGGAAGACGCGCGAGCTTGGCGTAGGAAGCCATGAAACGACCGAGAGCCTCAGCTCGTGATGAGATGACTTCGAGCCCACGCTCCACGTCGTCGCCGATGTCCTCGGGAAGGCTGCTCCGACCCAACATGGTCTGGAGGCTCCCCGAGATCGACTTGATGGGCGCGAGTGAGTTGTTGATCTCGTGAGAGAGTACGCGGATGATGCGCTTCCATGCCTGACGCTCCTCCTCCCGCAGCGCTCGACTCAGGTCCGAGAGCACGATCAGTTGCAGAGGATATCCCTCCTGGCGGACCACGCTGCGCCGCAACTCCCATCGACCGGTGCCGCCTGGAAACGAGACTTCCATGGTCCGGGGCGCGACGCCCTCGAGCGCATCCGTGAGCCGCAGCTCCGCAGCGCTCTTGCCGATGAGCCGCTCGGCCGGCTGCCCCAGGAGCCGCTCCCCCGTCCGATTCACGATGCGCAGCGTTTGGTCGGGCCCGAAGGCGAAGACCGCAACTGCGATCTCCTCGAGTACCTTACGCAGCGTTTCCGTGGCTTCCACAGCTCCGAGTCGCTGCTCGCGAAGGATTTCTTCGAGCGCGTTCACCTCCATGTAGGCGAGCGACAGAGCGTCGGACCCACCCGTCACGCGAGCCCGGATCGAGAAGTCGCCCTCGCGAAGCGCCGCGAGCATGTTCGCCAATGTGCCGAGCGGCCGCACGACGTGCTCCCGCACGGCCACCGCGAGCCCGATCCAAGTGCCCAGAAGCGCGACAGAGGCGGTCCACTGAACCTTGGCCGTGAATCCGCCGAACCAAAGGAAGCCCATCGAAACCGCGATACCGGGAAGGCCCGCAAGGATCGCGAGCAGGAACACGCGCGTGTCGTGTCCTAGGCGCCTCCACCAGGAGTTCATCAGAGACTCGCAGGCACTTGGCGCCCGCTAGCCATCCTCGTTCCCCTCCTCCTCGAACCGTTGCAAGCGGCGATACAGCGCGCTTCTGCTCAACCCAAGCGCCTCTGCGGCCTTGCTCACGTTTCCCTGGTAGCGCTCGAGCGCCTTCTCGACCAGAAGCTGCTCCGCTTCCTCCAGCGTCAGCTCATCCATCAGCACCGAGCCGTCGGCGCGCCGGCGCAAGCCCAGATCAGCGGCCTCGATACGCGAGCCCCGCGACATGAGAACAGCGCGTTCGGTCGCGTGCAGTAGCTCTCGCACGTTGCCCGGCCACGAATGGCCGACGAGCGCGTCCATCGCCGACGGGGAGAAACCTTCGATGTGGCGCTCGTACCGAGCCACGTGCTTGGCCAGGAAGTGGTTCGCGAGCAACGGAATGTCCTCGCGCCGTTCGCGAAGCGGCGGCACCCGAATTTCCACTGTGTTCAAGCGATAGAGCAGGTCCTCGCGGAACTTTCCCTTGGCGACGGCTTCCCCGAGGTTGGCGTTGGTAGCCGTCAGAACCCGAACGTCGACCTTGCGCACTTTCGAGGACCCCACGCGCTGGATCTCACGAGACTCCACGACACGCAACAGCTTTGCCTGGTGCTGAAGCGGCACGTTCGCGATCTCGTCGAGGAACAACGTCCCTCCATCGGCGAGCTCGAAGCAGCCCACCCTGTCGACCTTGGCGTCGGTGAAGGCGCCCTTCACGTGACCGAACAGCTCACTGTCGAAGACGCCTTCACTGAATCCTCCGACGTTGACCGCCACCAGCGTGTTCTTGGCGCGCCCCGAAACCGCATGCAGCCATTGAGCGACCACCTCCTTGCCGGTTCCGTGCTCACCCACGATCAGCACGTTCGCCTCTGAAGGGCCCACGCGCTCGATCACCTCGAGCACGTGTTCCATGGCCTTCGACTCGGCGATCAGCTCGGGGGCCCCCTCACCCTTCAGGCGCTGGTTCTCTCCTTCCAGTCGCTGACTGCGCCGCAGGGCTCGACCCAACGCTACGTGCGTGCGGATGGTGGTGAGAAGCCGCTCGTTGTCCCACGGCTTTTCGATGTAGTCGCGCGCGCCGCGCTGCATCGCCTCTACGGCGCCGCCCACCGAGCTCCATGCGGTCATGACCACCACAGGTAGCGTGGGGTCCAGCTCGCGCAGCATACTGAGCAGGTCGAGCCCCTCTTTCCCGGAAGTCGTGTCGCGCGCGTAGTTCAAATCGATCAAAGCGAGATCGAAGTCGCTCTTCTCCACCGCGCTTCGCACTTCGGCGGGTGACTCGACCGTCACGGGCTCGAAGCCCTCCGCCTTCAGCAGAATTCGAAGTGCTTCGAGTACGTCCGGCTGATCGTCCGCTACCAGGATGCGTGACATGGGGTAAGATAGCGTCCGGCTGCCGGCCATCGTCACCCTGGAAGCCCGCTGTAATTCCCCACGGGCTGCTAGTCGTCGACGATCCAGCCGTCCCGGAGCTGGACGATCCGGTCACCGTACGCCGCGTATTCCTCGTTGTGCGTGACCTGGATGATCGTGGTGCCTTCTTTGTTCAACTGCTTGAGCAAGTCCATGATCATGCCGCCTTGACTCGAATGCAGGCTCCCTGTGGGCTCGTCGGCGAGGATCATGGCAGGCTCCGCGATGATGGCTCGGGCAACCGCCACGAGCTGCTGCTGCCCGCCGGAGAGCTGGCTCGGGTAAAGGTCCTTCTTGCCGACGATCTGAAACCGATCCAGTGAGTCCGCTACGATCGCTTGGCGCTCTTTGCGCTTCACGTTCCGATACGAAAGGGGGATCTCGAGGTTCTCATACACCGTGAGGTCGTCTAGCAGATGGTACTGCTGGAAGACGAAGCCGATGTACTTCTTGTTGAGCTCGATGCGCGCGCGTGGCTTCATCGCATGGACGGGCTCACCGAAGAGGTAGTACTCCCCTCGCCAATCCCCATCGAGCATTCCAAGAATCGAGAGCAGCGTGGACTTGCCTGCGCCCGAGGGGCCCATGATGGTGACGAACTCGCCCTTTTGCACCTCGTTGGTGATTCGTCTAAGAACGAAGGTCTCGCCCGCACCCGTCTTGAACGACTTCTCGATATTCCGGAGCTTGATCATCCGCTACGTCCGTTTCCTTTTCTCAAACCCATCCGTTATCCAAGCGCAAAAAGCTATCACCACCGGCACTTCCGGGCCCCCCCTTGCTCTGCTGCCGGGAGCGCCGACCTTCTAGAAGGCGCATGCGACCCTACGGGGCAGCATTCCGCCAGTTTCGGGTCCCTGTCACTCCTCTCGCAGCACTGACACCGGGTCGGTGTCGCCCGCCCTGCGCGCGGGAATCCAACTCGCGAAGAGCGCCACCCCAGCGAGCACGATGACCATCGCCGACATGGTCGCCGCATCTGTCACCGGGGCCTCGTACAAGAGTGGCTGCAGCGCACCCGCCATCATCAGCGCCCCAGCGACTCCGACCGGTTGCACTCTGAAAACGCCGCCGAACAGGCCTTCCGTGACGAGGGCAGCGGGTCAGGACCGCTGGAGCCCCGAGCGACGCTTCGAGACCGCTATCTGTGTGTGACGTCGAACCCGGCTTGCTCCAACTCCTGTGCCTTGCGCGCGTCGTCTTCCGACACGATCTGGCCGTCGAAGAGATGGACGGACCGGTCGGCCATGTGCGCGTAGCGCGGATCGTGCGTCACCATGCAGATCGTGGCGCCCTCGGCGTGCAGCTCCAGCATCAGCTCCATGACCGCGTTGCCGTTCTTCGAGTCCAGGTTACCCGTCGGCTCGTCCGCCAGTAGGATCAGCGGCTTGCCCACGATCGCCCGCGCAACGGCCACTCGCTGTTGCTGACCACCCGAGAGCTGGCTCGGGTAGTGGCTCATGCGGTGCGCCATGCCCACGCGCTCCAAGGATGCCTGAACACGCTCCTTGCGCTCGGCGCCCGGCATGCCGCGGTACGTCAGCGGCAGCTCCACGTTCTCGTATACCGTCAGGTCACCGATCAGGTTGAACGCCTGGAAGATGAACCCGATCGCCTGGTTGCGGATCTTCGCGCGCTGGCTCGCCGTCAG
>SMVB01238896.1_pt1 | contig 10019 bp, 9 predicted proteins | sample 2456461 | NCBI WGS metagenome assembly SMVB01 (sample SAMN11095934, study PRJNA526329) | marine sediment metagenome | biome: Marine sediment; feature: Surficial sediment; material: Deep marine sediment; isolation source: Hadal surficial sediment | place: Pacific Ocean | collected 2014-05 | depth 0-1...
CGGATCTGACGATGTCGTGCAGTGCCTCCATCGTTTCTTCGATCGGTGTATCCGGGTCAAAAGCGTGGATCACAAAAAGATCAATATAGTCGGTGCCCATTCGGCGCAGGCTTGCGTCCACCGAAGACAGCAGGTGCTTTCGGGACAGGCCCCGATCGTTTGGATCGTCGCTCATGGGGTAATAGGCCTTGGTGGCCAGCACCATGTGATCACGGGGCACCATGGATGTCAGCGTGGACGCGACGACACGTTCGCTTTCACCCGTTGAGTACCAGTTTGCCGTGTCGAAGAACGTGATGCCGAGATCGAGACATCGTTTAAGAACCGGTCGCGCATCCGCAGCGTCGAGCACCCAGGGTTTCCAGGAGCTTGCGCCTATGGTCATCGTGCCAAAACAAAGCTTGCTGACTTTCAGGCCGGTCCGACCAAATGAAATGGTTTCCAAAATCTATTCCTCCCCTTTTGGTTCTGGCCGGCATGGTCGGTAATTTCTGGCGTAGCTATCCTTGTCTATAAAAGACGTATCGCTGCCATAGTACTTGCCCAGACGATCCCCCTTTATGTCATGGGTCGTATAGCCGAGCAGACAGCGCATTCGCTTGTCGTAGGTCCGTGCGAGTTCAAAAGGAATATTCAGATATTGGTTTGCCTCCTGCCGCAGCCACCCCAGGGAATAGACAGTGATAACTCCCATGCGCGCCTCATCGCTACTATTCGCGCCAGCGCCATGCATGGTTGAGCCCAGGTAGAACAGCACAGAGCCTTTGGACATCACGGCCTGCTCACAACGGGACAAGTCCACTTGCTCTCCCATCGTGATGTGGCGATGACTGCCGGGAACGACGTCGGCGACATCCATGACCATATCGTGCTCGATAAGCGCGATGCTACTGGGCGCTTCCTCAAGTACGTGATGACAACGATTCGTCTTAAAGCCTGCGAATTCACGTTTACTCCTGTAGCCATGTTTATCGAAGTTGTCACGCAGTTCACCTGCGATGGTCTCCGCAAGGCCCGTGGACACCAGATCCGAAACGACGGCAGCCCCATCCTGCAACGTTGCAGCAGCAACTTCAGCTGCAGAGGCTTTTGGGCCGAAATTTTGAAGTGCCATGTGTAAGCTCGCTGCAAACGGATTGGCTAGGACCCTGATTCGAGTAGAACCCCGCCCAAATGGCGTGGCATCGGGTTAGGAACGTGGTCGTTGATGACATCGCGTGGCCTGTATAGCTGGTCGAGCGACTCGATCTCGTCTTGAGTGAGTTCAAGGTTCATTGCCTTAACATTGCTTTCCACTTGATTCACGGCACCCGCGCCGATAATGGGGCAGCAGATCGCTTCTCTGGAGAGCACCCAGGCCAGGGCTACCTCGGCCATCGTCGCGCCACGATCTGCAGCGATGGCTTTAACATGTGCACAGATTTCAAGGTCCAGCGCGTCGCCATAGTTGTTGGCATACATCCAATCGGTTTGCGATCGCGTATCCGCGCTGCCCGCCAACCAGCCCCGGGCGAGCGGGCTGAAACAGGTGACGGCGATTCCCTGGTCGCGACAATAGGGGATCAGCTCCCGCTCGTTTTCGCGGTAGAGCAGGCTGTATTGGCACTGCATGTTCACGAAAGGCGTCCAGCCATTTTCGCTGGCCACATGATTCATTTGCGCGAACTGCCACGCAAACATCGTCGAGGCACCCAGGTAGCGAGCCTTGCCGGACTTTACGATGTCGTGGAGCGCCTCCATCGTCTCTTCGATCGGCGTATCAGGGTCAAACGCATGCACCATGAAAATGTCCACATAGTCGGTGCCCATGCGGCTCAGGCTGGCGTCAATCGAGGACAGCAAGTGTTTTCGTGAAAGGCCGCAGTCATTGGGATCGTCGCTCATTTCGTAATAGGCCTTGGTCGTCAGTACCAGGCGATCACGGGGAACCATGGAGGTCAGCGCCGAGGCCACGACATGTTCGCCAATGCCGGCCGAGTACCAATCCGCCATGTCGAAAAAAGTAATACCGAGATCGAGAGCCCGTTTGAGAATCGGCCGCGAGTCCGCCGCATCCAGCGCCCAGGGTTTCCATTTACTGGAGCCGAGAGTCATCGTGCCGAAGCACAGTTTGCTTACCTTCAGGCCGGTCCGCCCAAATGAAACGGTTTCCATGATCGTTCACTCCACCGGCTTTCGCCCGGAGTTGGTTCAAGCCGTGAAGGGCAGGTAGCGCACACTCGTCGACGCGTCGCGCGGCGCGACTGCAACGTAGCGTGCAACGTTGATCATACTGGTGTTATGAATACTCGAGTCGCCACCCATGCCGTATTCCGCGTCATAGCCGTAGAGATGGCCGTCCTCTTCCTCGGTACCGACTCCACCTTTGTTGCCGGCCAGGTTCGGTACGCGAGTCTGGGGCTGGTCCAGATCCTTGATGCTATTGAACGGGTGCCAACTCCCCATTGTCGCCGTGTTGTGACGGTTCCTGGCTTTGTCGAGATACTTCGCCGCCGCTTCGACGCCACCGGCGCGGACGATCATCAGCGGGTCAGACTTCAAGTCATCGAAATCCTCGTAACCGCTTCTGCAATTCTTTGCCCTCTCGAAATCCATGACGACGGCGTAATGGCGCGGCAAGTCCGCGACGCCCCGATTGAATTCGTCGAACGAATACACCGGAATTTCGGTGCCGTCTGGTAATCTGCCGTTCAATAAATCGTGGGCTTCGGTTGCGGTAATTTTGCCGGCAAATAACCCGGTAAAGCCGACTTCGCTGAAGCGGCTCGTATTCGCACGGAATAGTTTCTCGAATCTTTCCGGTGAACCGAAAATACCGCCACCATGAACCGTCACGACAACATGATTACCCTGTGGCGTCGTGGCCATGCTTTCCTCAGAGTTCGGGTTGAACCAGGTGTTCCAGATTATGTTGTCGTAGGGTGCGTTGGCTCGGGCGTGCAGCAGCTGCGGCATCGATGCTACAAACCCGTCGTCGCCCGCATAATCCATCGCGCGTCGCAACGCTGCGGGGAGGTATGAGTCGAAAAAGATTGCCGCTTCCATTTCCATCTCGTCCTGATTCCCAAGGACGCTTGTTCAAGCCACGAACGGCAGATCGCGCACGCCGGTTGCCGAATTTCGCGGCGCGACCGCGATATAACGGGCCGTATTGATCAGGGCCATGTCTCCGCGCAAACCGAATCCGGAGTCTCTCGAGACCCGGTAATGGGTGAACCAGGCATCGGCGTCTCCCTGTTGCCGGCTTGCCGGGTCAAGGCTGTCTTTGTCGCTGGCGCCGCCGAGGCAGTCGAACAGGAATTGCACCCAGGTCTGCGGCTGATCCGGATTTAAGTCGTCAAACCGGTGCCAGCTGCCCATCTCTGTCGTACCGTAGAATTCTTTCGCCTTGTCGAGATATCTCGCGGCTGCCTCGACCCCGCCGGCGCGGACGATCATCAATGGGTCATCCTTGAGGTCTGCAAACGACGCGTACCCGCATTTGGATGTCCGCGCCAATTCGAAGTCCATGACGACGGCGTAGCGCCGCGGCAAGTCCGCGACGCCCCGCTTGAATTCGTCGAATGGGAAAACCGGAAATTCGGTGCCGTCGGGTAGCTTTCCGACGAGCAGATCATGGGCTTCCTTCTCGAGAATCTTGGCGCCGAACAAGCCGGTGAATCCATCCTTACTCGAACGGTCGACACTCGCCAGGTATAACTTCCTGAATCTTTCCGGAGTTGAGAAAATGCCACCGCCATGAACCACCACGGCGACGTGATTCCCTTGTGGGGTTGTGACCGCGCTTTCCTCGGAAGTCGTGGTGAAGAACCAGGTGTCCCAAATTTCGTTGTTGAAGTCGGCGTTTACTCGGGCGTGCAGTAGTTGCGGCATCGATGCCACGAACCCATCATCTCCTGCGTATTCCAGGGCACGTCGCAACGCGTCCGGGAGGTGCGTTTCGAAGATGACCGCTGCTTCCATTTTCGTGTCTTTCATGCTGATGTTTTCCGTTCTCCTGTCATTCACTTAAATGCTGTCACTCATTGCTTGCGGGCAGTCACGATCGGCTGGTAGTAGCCGCTGTCCTCGGGAACGTGCCAGGTCGCGTCCTCGTACCCCGCGCTTTGGACAGCGGTCATTATTTGCTCGCGCAGCAACGCCCGCAGCTCCGTCTCGAAATGTTTTACTTCATAGCTGCCGTCAGATTCCTTGAGCAGGAATTGGTGGTTGCGGTAGCTGCGGCCGCTGTCTGCCCAGTCCCATAGTTGAAAGACAATGCGGCGTCCGTCCGGCCTGTCGTGGACGTGCTCGTTGTTGAAGCGCAGTTTGTCCACCACTAGCGTGTCATAGTCCCGCAAGCTTATGAGCAGTAAGCCACCGGGATTGAGCCTTTCCAGCATACTGGCCAGCGCGGCGTCGAGGTCTTCGTCTCGCAGACAGTGTGCGATCGAGTTGTCGCACGAAAGCACAACGTCGAATGTATCGGAGACGGTCTCACCCAGCTCACGAAAGTCGGCAACACCGAACTTCATGCTTACGCCGAGCTTGGTGGACTCTTGTTGGGCGCAGTCGACCGACACTGTGCTCAGGTCCGTGGCGTGTACCTGGTGGCCCTGCAACGCCAGGCCGATTGCCTGGGTGCCGATTCCGCAAGAGCAGTCAAGCAATGCATAGGGGCCTGGACGCCCCAGCTGCTTCTTGAGGAATCGGTCGAGTGTTGCACCTTCCTGGCGCATTACGGCGTCCCAGTCCCAGCCCATGTTGTCACGGTACTCGGGGCTCAAGCCGTCGTAGAATTCTGTTACGGGTGCGGCCATCCTGCTTTCCTCTAGTCGAGGCCAGCCTGGGCTTCGAACCAAAGCTGGTACAACTTGCGCTCCTTCGCCGGTGGAGTCGCTCCCGTATAAAGGCCACGCTCGAAAAAATTGGCCGGGTCATCGATGCCCAAGCCTTCGATCTTTTCCGGATCGAGCAAATCCACGGTTTTGGAATTGGCGTGCCCGTAGGTGTATTGGTCGAACAGTGCTACCCCGCTGGCCGGGTCGAGCATGGCATTGATGTAGTCGTAGGCTTGCTGCTCCGAACCTGCGCCGTTCGCGCTTAGGGACAGTCCACACATCCACGTCATAATTGGCTCAACCACTTGAATGGGTATGCCGGTCTTTTTCATCCTGAGTGAGGCGCTGCCGAAGACGTAGGAGATGCTGACATCGCCGGCGACCCAGGCTTGTTCGAGCTGCGTACCGTCGGACCAGATGAAGCGCGCGTTTTCGAGCATCTTCGTAAAGATTTCAGGCGCTGATTTCATTTCCTCTTCTGTAGGATCCAGCGGATCCGCCCAGCGGCCGATGACGCCGGCAATAATATGATTGACGCTGAGCGACGACGTGAGCGCTGTTTTACCCTTGAAACGCGGGTCGATGAAGATATCGTAAGTCGCGTTCTCAATCTCGACGACCTCAGGATTGTAGGCGACCGTCGAAAACCCCCATTCCCAGGGAGCTAACCAATATTTACCGTCTACCTGAACGTCCTCCACCTGCAGCAAGCTGGGACTGATGTCGCTCCAGCGCGGAATGCGACTGATATCCAGCGGCTTGATCAGCCCTGCCTCGCGAGCTTCATCGAGTGAGTTGGCGCAGAGGTGTATCAGGTCCACCCGGTACCCGTTCCGCATCCTCTGCATGGCGTCCTTTTCCTCGGCAAACAGCGCTACGTTGGGTTGCCCGCCGTACTTGGCGTTAAATTCCGGGTGATATTTGGCCTGCTGGTATCCGCTCCACTCCAGTATCGTCAAGTCGACGCTGTTGTTGTCATCTGCCGCCTGGCATGACATGAGCAGGCCTGCTGCCACGACGACGCCAATCGACGCGAATGAGCGGTCCATCTGGCGGCGCAAGCACTTGTTGTTGTGACTCATGTGTCTCTCAGAGGTCGAAATCTAAATTTCGCAAACTTGTCGACGCATCCCGCGGCGTGACCGCAATATAGCGGCCCATGTTGTGGATACAGGCGTCGCCACCAATGCCGTATTCTGCGTCATAACCATAAAGATCGTCGTCGTCGTCCTCGGTACACATACCGCCGTTATTGCCGGCCAGGAACGGTATGCGAGTCTGGGGCTGATCCAGGTCGATCCTGTTATAGGGGTGCCAGTTCCCCATTATTTTGGTGTTGTGCCGATCTCTCGCCTTGTCGAGATACGCGGCATTTGCTTCGACACCGCCTGCGCGGACGATCATGTTCGGTTCATCCTTCAAGACGTCGAAAGGATCGTATCCGCGTGTCGATTTTCTGGCCACCTCGAGATCGAGGATAACGCCATAGCGGATTGGCAAGTCCGCGACGCCCTTTTTGAACTCATCGAACGAATAAACCGGAATTTCGGTGCCGTCGGGTAGCTTACCCTCCAGCACGTCGCGGGCTTCCTGATCGCTGATCTTGCCGGCATATTGCCCGGTAAAACCGTCCGCATTCGAACGGTCGACACTCGCACGGTACACTTTCTCAAAGCGCTCGGGCGACGCGAATATGCCGCCACCATGTACGGCGACCACGACGTGATTTCCGCCTGGTGTTGTGACGACGCTTTCCTCGGTATTCGACGTGAACCAGGTATTCCAGATGATATTGTCGTAATCGGCATTTGCCCGGGCATGCAACAATTGCGGCATGGACGCCACAAAACCGTCGTCTCCAGCGTATTCCAGGGCTCTGCGCAACGCGTTAGGGACGTGCGGCTCGAAGATGAGCTCTGCTTCCATTTTCATGTCGGCCATGCTGGTTTCGTCCCTCTAAAGATGCTGTACAATATACACCGCTATCCAGATTATAAATAAGCAGAGCGTCGAACTCGCGGCCTCAAAATATTCGTAAGACTAAGAGACTGACTCATCTTATTGCACTTTGTCAATCTTTATGGCACTTTTAGATTGTGTAGAAATCGGCATACATTATTGAACACTAGGAATCTCTTCCCATGGTGACCACTTCAGTATTCCCTAAGCGTCCGCGCATTCAGGCATTGGCCAGAGCCAGCGCCATCATTGACGTTATCGCGACCAGCGGCGAGGAGGGCGTTGGCCTGAGTGACATCAGCCGAGCGACAGCGCTCAACAAGACAACGGCGTTTAATCTGCTCGCGACACTCGTCACGCTTCGATTTATCGAACAAGATGATCAATCGAGGCGCTACCGGCTCGGTCTGCGCAACCTCGAGCTTGGACGGTTAGTTCAGCAACGCCTGCATATTTCGCATCTGGCGCGGCCCATTCTCTCTGGCCTTTGCAAGTCGACGAATGAAACCGTGAACCTTGGCTTGCCCGATCTCCTCGATCTGTTGGTGGTTGACAGCTTCCAGGGATCCCGAATATTGCATGCCACCGCTAACGCCGGTTGGCGATCGCTGTATCACAGTACCGCGCTGGGCAAGGCTTTTATGGCGCGATGGGACGAGCCGATGCGGCAGACCATTTACCGCTCATGCGGCCTGCCACGGCAAACGACGAGCACGATTACCGAAATCGATGCCCTCGAGGAGCAACTGGGTCGATTTAGGGCGCAGGGTTACGCCGTTGATGTAGAAGAAAATGAGATAGGCGTAAATGGCATCGCCAGATGGATCGTGGATGGAATGGGCGAAGTTGCTGCCGCGATCAGCGTTAGCGGGCATGCCAGCCGTTTGACAGAAGAAGTGATGGAACAAATTGCGCCGGACGTCATAGCCGCCGCTGATTCGATTGCGGCCGCGATAGGAGGTGGTGAATCGCCTGACAAGTTGGATTCCAGGGCACGCTAGTGACGGAGTGGACCTGGACGTCTAGGGCGCGGGCCTTATTCCTTAAACACGAGTGGCTGCGAGGTTACATGCTGTTGTCGCCGACGCTGCTGGTGATGATCTGCGCACTCGCGCTGCCGATTTTCTCACTCGTTATCTACAGCTTCTGGACGCAGGACTACGTCACTATCGACAAGACCTTCACGCTCACAAATTACGAGACGTTCTTCGACAAGTGGATCTACGGCAAGCTTCTTTTGAGGTCGATCTGGATGTCGGCGACGGTGACGCTCATCACCATCCTGTTGGCCTATCCGGTAGCCTATTTTCTGGCCTTCAGGGTCAGGAAGAACATAATGACATGGCTGATCCTGATCAACCTGCCGTTCTGGACCAGCTACCTGCTGCGGGTGCTCGCCTGGAAGATCATGCTCGGCAACAGGGGCGTGATAAATTCCGGCCTCGAGGGCTTAGGGTTAATCCAGGGACCACTCGAATGGCTGCTGTACAGTAAGTTCGCGGTGATCCTCACGCTCGTCCACGCGTGGGCGGCGTTCGCCATCCTGCCGATCTACCTGTCGCTCTCGAAAATCGACCGCTCGCTTCTGGAGGCTGCGGCAGACCTCGGCGAAAGCCCAATTAGAACGTTTTTCCGGGTGACGCTGCCGCTGTCGATGCCCGGGGTAATCGCCGCAGCTGTCATTGAATTCATCCCCACGGTCGCCGACTACATCACGCCGATGATGGTCGGTCCGCCCAACGGCATGATCGGTCAGCTTATCGCGGCCCAGTTCCTCGTCGTTAACAACATGCCGTTGGGTGCGGCGCTGACGATCATCATGATGATTACGATCACGACCCTCGCGCTCACCTTCATCTGGCTCTCGCAGAGGGGCACCGTCAAGCGCCGCGAGATGGAGACAGGCGTGGCCGCTGCAGATTTGAGCGTTACGAGTAAGCGCCGTTTCGGCCCGCTTTTTTTCTACGTGGTTCTTTATCTACTATTTCTCTACATACCGTCGATGATGCTGCCGATCTTCTCTTTCAACGACAGCATTCAAATGGCGCTGCCGTTGAAAGAATTTACTCTCAAGTGGTATGTCGGGATCGCGCACACTCCCGGCCTGATGACGGCGCTTGGCAACAGCTTCAAGGTCGCCCTTCCGGTCGCTATTGTTTCTACCGCCCTGGCGACAATGGCGGCCAAGACAATGACCCGCTATCGCTTACCGGGAGGCGGCGTGGCGATGGGCTTCATTCTGCTTCCCATGGTGATGCCCGGCATCATCCTGGCCGTCGGCCTTCTTGTGGTTGTGAGCGCGGCAGGGGTGCCGCTGTCATTGTGGACCATCGGCATCGCCCACGTCGTCGCCACCTTGCCGTTCTCGACGCTGGTCGTGAGGGCGCGCCTCGAAGGATTTAGCAAGAGCCTCGAAGAGTCTGCACTCGATCTCGGTGAGAATGGCTGGATGACCTTTTGGCGCATCACCTTCCCCCTCATCCTGCCCGGAGTGGGTGCAGCATTTCTGCTGTCGTTCACCGCCTCGTTCGACGAGTTCCTGTACGCCCTGTTCCTGGGGGGCAATGACGTAACGTTGCCCGTCTTTATGTTTACACAGACTCGGTTCCCACAAACACTGCCGACGGTGCTGGCGCTCGGGTCCTGCATCTTCATGGGTACCGCCATCTTGCTCTGCACCGCCGAATGGCTGCGTCGCATGGGCACTCATCAAACGAAGAGCACCGCTTGAATGGAGAAAAAAATGTCATCACTCAATTTACTGCAACGACTCGATCAGGGTCCTGTGATCTGCGCCGAAGGGTATCTCTTTGAAATCGAACGGCGAGGGTACTTGCAGGCCGGGGCGTTTGTGCCGGAGGTTGTGCTGGATCACCCCAATGTTGTTACCGAATTGCACCGCGAATTCATGCACGCCGGTTCGGATGTGATTGAAGCCTTCACCTATTACGCGAATCGCGACAAACTTAAGCTCGTGGGGCGCGAAGGCGACCTGGAGAAAATCAATCGCACAGCCCTGCAGTTGGCCAAAGAGGTCGCCCGGGAAGGAGGTGCCTTGTTTGCGGGCAATATTTGCAACACAAATGTCTTTTTACCGGACGATGCCGAAAGTAAAAAGTTTGCCCGAGCTATGTTTGAGGAACAGGTCGGCTGGGCGATGGATGCCGGAGTGGACTTCATCATTGCCGAAACCATGTCCTTTTATGAAGAAGCTGCGCTCGCCCTCGAAGTGATTCGGGA
>SMVB01113211.1_pt1 | contig 10018 bp, 9 predicted proteins | sample 2456461 | NCBI WGS metagenome assembly SMVB01 (sample SAMN11095934, study PRJNA526329) | marine sediment metagenome | biome: Marine sediment; feature: Surficial sediment; material: Deep marine sediment; isolation source: Hadal surficial sediment | place: Pacific Ocean | collected 2014-05 | depth 0-1...
CCGACCATCTTGTCCTTGGTCTTTTCGATGCCGGCCTTCTGCGCGCCGGCGGTCGTTACCTCGCGGCAATCGTAGCCGTTCCACATGTAATCTTCGAAGAACACATGGCCGAGACCGTCCCACTGAGTGCCGCATTGCAACGGCATCATGATCAGATCGTCGGCGCCGCGAATGCCGCGATGGTCGAGGACGCCGGCATAAGCGTCGGTGCCGGTGCGCGTCATCATGTGTATGGGATTGAACCGGCCCATCGCGGGATAGGGGGTCTTGGCGCCCTGCGGTCCGAACTGGTCGTAGTTGAGGCCCAGAGACATGGTCTTGCCCTTCTTCACCAACTGCGCCGCGCCGATAATGTCGTCAGCCGAGGTGTAATTGAGCGTGCCGATTTCGTCGTCGGGACCCCAGCGGCCCCAGTTCTTGTATTTCTCGGCATATTCTGTGAGCAATGCGCGGGTGACCCGCATGTCGCTGTTGGGATTAGCCATTCTTCTAGTTCTCTCCGGTTGGCTTGGAATTGTCGTTGTTGCGTATCGCCTCGAAACTGATGGGAGCTTCGGGTATTGATGCGGTCTCGAACCCCTGCGCCAGGAACGGCACCAGATAGGCCAGCGCGGCGTCCATGTCCGACGGGTTGAAATCGTTGCCGGTCAGCGCCTGGATGCGCCCTGTGTTCGCCATGGTGTAGACCATGCTTCCGAGCAGGAAATGGAAACGCCAGTGCAGATCGCGCGGCGGCAGGTGCGGCGAGGCGTCGGCCAGGGCCTGCAGGAACAACCCGCTCGAGTGATTGAAATATTTGGCCAACAGGGCGCGGGTCTCGTCGGAGGCGTCGGCGGCCATGCGGGCGCGCAGGCGCGCGAAGGTGACGCCGCCATGGCTGCCGCGCATGCCCGGTTCGAGAAACGCCGAGATGATCTGGTTCAGCAACGGCGGGCGGCCTTCGCCGGCGCGGCACGCGGCCAGCAGTTTCAGGCGCTCTTCGGCAATGGGGACGATATGGCGGGCGAACACCGCCTCCAGCAGACCGTTTTTAGAGCCGAAATGATAATGGACGGCGGCCGTGTTGACGCCGGCATGGGCCACGATTGCGCGCAGCGACGCGCCGTTGACCCCGTGCTCGGAGAACAGAAATTCTGCCGAATCGAGTATGCGCGTTTGTGTTGATTGCCCCTGCGGATCGACCGCGAGGTCGGCGTTGCGAGCCGCTACGACCACTGTTCCTCCCCAATTCCGTATTTTCTATACGGCTTTTTCAAGGAGTTTAATCAAACGCTTGATTGAGTCAATCCAAAAGGTCAGGTCGCCATCTTTCGCGCCGCAGGACGCTGCCCTTAAAGCGATGACGGTTCGGGCAGTTCGCTCCAGGCGACGACTTCGCCCAGCAGAATTTCATGGGATTCGGAGCCCAGCCAGAACGGCCTATGGCGGTAGGCTACCGTCACATACCGCTTATCGACATACTTATTCGTCACCAGCACGTTGGCGTCTTCGTCCGGCGCTTTATCGGCGATATCGGTCCATTCGACTGTCATCCGTCTTCCTCTATGTCGCACCCCAACACGCCGGCAGGCGCGTTCAATGGCGCATCATAGTGGCCTGTCCCGGCTTCGGCGACAACGCCTCGCGTTAGACTTTTGCGGTGTCGGCGCCCGGAATCGCATTATCGTGGGCGGCCGCCGGCTCTTCCGCCGCGAGCCGGCGCTCCCGCACGATATCGGCGAGGATCGACAAGGCGATTTCCTCCGGCGTCACTGCGCCGATGTTGATGCCGGCGGGCGAGCGGAGACGTGCGACGGCGGCCGGGTCGAGGCCCGTGTCGCGCAAGTCCTGCTTCAGTGTCGCCGCCTTTTTGCGGCTGGCGACGAAGGCGACATAGTTGGACTCGGTGGCCAGCGCGAAGCGCAGTGCATCGCGGTCGCGCCGCCCCTGGGAGGCCACCACCACGAAGCTGGTGGCCGGGCGGATCGCCTGTTCGGGATCGAAGCCCTCGATCGCATGGTCGATATTGGAAAACGCCTCTAAATCTTCCGGCAATGCCGCAACGGTGACGGCGAAGCCGAGCCGCTTGCCGAGATCGGCGAGCGCCTGCGCCACCTTCGAGCCGCCGACGACGATCAGAGACGCGCGCGGCAGCACCGGTTCGATGAAGATCTCGATCGTGCCGCCGGTGGCGCAGAAATTGTCGAAATCCTCCGTCCGGGTTTCGGCGCCGACCTCGCTGACCGCGCCATCTACTGGCCGCACCCGAATAAAGCGCGCCCGGCCATCGACCAACGCGCGCGTGGCGGTTTTTTTTCACCGCCCCCAAGGTGCAGCCGCCACCGATCCAGCCGACAACCGAGCCGTCGCCGCGAATGACCGCCTTCGCGCCTTCGCGGGCCGAGGCGCCACCCTGCACGTGGACGACCGTGGCCACGGCGAAGGGTTGTTCCTCTCCCTTCATGCGCGCCATGCAATCGATTATGTCATCCGGCTCCTTGGGCATCGACTGTCTCCGGTACGGCTACTTGTTCAAGCCCAACTCGTTCAGCATCTGCCAGACTTTTCCTTGCGTGTGCGGCATTGGCATATGGGTCACATCGAAATGCGAAAAGGCGTCGATGATGGCGTTGGAGAAGGCCGGCACGCCACCGACATTCGGCGATTCGCCGATACCCTTGGCGCCGATGGGGTGATGCGGGCAGGGGGTTACCGTGAAATCGGTTTCCCACTCCGGCGTTTCGACCGCGGTCGGCAGAAAATAATCCATCAGACTGGCGCCGAGAACGTTGCCGGTTTCGTCGTAGACGATCTCCTGTCCCAGGGCGATGGCGAACGCTTCGGCCAGGCCGCCGTGAATCTGGCCATCGATGACCATCGGGTTGATCCGGGTGCCGCAATCGTCGAGGGCGTAGAAGCGGCGGACGTTCACGTCGCCGGTGAACCGGTCGATATCGACGACGCAGACATAGGCGCCGAACGGATAGGTGAAGTTAGGCGGATCGTAGTAATCGACCGTCTCGAGCCCGTGTTGCATGCCTTCCGGCACATTGGAATAGGCCGCCATGGCGATGTCTTTCATGGTGATGAAAACGTCCGAACCGGCGACCTTAAAGCGGTCGATTTCCCATTCCAGGTCGCCTTCGGCGACCTCGAGCACATGCGCGGCGATCTTCTTGGCCTTGGCCTTGATTTTGCGCGCGGCCCGCGCCGTGGCGGCGCCGGCCACCGGCGTCGAACGCGAACCATAGGTCCCGAGACCGTAGGGCGCGGTATCGGTGTCGCCTTCCTCGACCGTAATATTGTCGGAAGGAATTCCCAGTTCGGTGGCGATGATCTGGGCAAAGGTCGTCTCATGGCCCTGGCCTGTGGACTTGGTGCCCAGCCGGGCGATGATGCTGCCCGTGGGATGGACCCTGATCTCGCAGGAATCGAACATGCCCAGGCCGACGATGTCGCAATTGCGTACCGGTCCGGCGCCGACGATTTCGGTGAAGGTTGAGATACCGATGCCCATCAGTTCCCCGCGCTCGCGTTTCTCCGCCTGCTCTTGGCGCAGGCCGGCATAGTCGACCGCTTCCAGGGCCTGTTTCAGGGCCGTCGGATAGTCGCCTGAATCGTACTCCCAGCCCAGGCACGAGCTATAGGGGAACTGTTCGGGCTGGATGAAATTACGCTGCCTGATTTCGGCCTTATCGACACCGGTTTTCAGCGCCAGGATATCGATCAGCCGTTCGATCAGATAGGCCGCTTCCGTGACCCGGAAGGAGCAGCGGTAGGCGACCCCGCCCGGCGCCTTGTTGGTGAAGACGCCATCGACTTTTACGTGAGCCACGGGAATGTCGTAGCTGCCGGTGACTATGTTGAAGAGCCCGGCCGGCCATTTCATCGGCTGGGCGTGGGTATTGAATGCGCCATGGTCGGCGAGGACGTTGGCCCGGACGGCCAGTATCTTGCCATCCTTGTCGGCCGCCAGTTCGCCCGTCATATGATAATCGCGGGCGAACGCGGTGGTCGACAGATTGTCTATCCGGCTCTCGATCCACTTGACCGGATGGCCGGTGACGATCGACGCCGCCGTCGCGCAAATGTAACCCGGATAGGCGCCCACCTTGTTGCCGAAGCCGCCGCCGACGTCGGGCGAGACGATGCGGATGTTGTTTTCCTCTATGCTGGTGATCAGCGAGACGATGGTGCGCACCACGTGCGGCGCCTGGAAGGTGCCATAGACGGTGAGCTTGCCGTTGGTGGCGTCCATCGAGGCGACACAGCCGCAGGTTTCTATCGGCGACGGATGGCAACGCGGATAGGCGATTTCCTCGCGGATCGTGATGTCGGCGGCCTCGAAGGCCGCGTCGGTGCCCTCCTTGTCGCCGACCTGCCATTCGAAAATGTGATTCGGGTGGTGGCGCGGGCCCTGTCCAACCTCATCGTTCTCGGCCACGTCGTCGCGGATGATCGGGGCGTCGTCGTCGAGCGCCGTCTTCGGATCGATGAGCGGCGTCAAGGCTTCGTACTCGACCACGACTTTTTGGATGCCATCGGTCGCCGCATAGCGGTCTGTCGCGACCACGAAGGCGATTTCCTGATTTTGGAAATGCACTTTCTTGTCGGCCAGAACGGCGGCCATATCACCGGCCAGGGTTGGCATCCAATGCAGGCCCAACGGCTCCCGATCCTTGGCGGTGATCACCGCCAGCACGCCCTCCACCGCCAGCGCCGCCTCGGTGTCGATCGATTTGATCAGGGCGTGAGCGTGCGAACTGCGGACGAAATCGCCGTGCAGCATGCCGGGCAGCTTGATGTCGTCGACAAAGTTTCCCTCACCGCGAATGAAGCGCGCGTCTTCTTTGCGCTTGCGGGCGGTGCCGATACCGCCGATCGAGGCCTTACGCTCTTTCAGCGTCATTACCGGTGCGTCACTCATCAGTCGGCTCCCTCGGTCTGATTGATCTTGTCGGCGGCGTAGCGGACCGCCTTGACGATATTCTGGTATCCGGTACAGCGGCACAGATTGCCCGCAATGCCCATGCGGATTTCATCGTCGCTGGGGTTCGGGTTTTCCTTTAGCAGCCGGTAGGCGCGTATCAGCATGCCCGGCGTGCAATAGCCGCATTGCAGGCCGTGGGTCTCATAGAAGCCCTCCTGCAGCGGGTGCAGTTCGCCACCGTTGGCCAGACCCTCGACGGTCATCAGGTCGCCGCCATTGGCCTGCACCGCGAAAACGGTGCACGATTTTACCGACTTGCCGTTGAGGTCGACCTTGCAGGCGCCGCAATGGCTGGTTTCGCAGCCGATGTGCGAGCCGGTCAGGTTGAGCTGCTCGCGCAGGAAATGAATGAGCAGCGTGCGCGGTTCGACGTCGGCCTAGACAGTCTCGCCGTTGATGGTCAGCGATATCTTTTGTGTTGGCATGGCTCAGCTCCCCGTGGCGCGGCTCAAGGCTTCGGTTATGGCCTGGCGCGTCATCTGACCCGCCATCGCCGTGCGGTATTCGACGGTGCAGCGCAGGTCCTCGACCGGTTCCGACGCGGCCATTGCCGCCGCCACCGCCGCATCGATAGCGCCCGCGTCCACCGAGGTGCCTTTGATGGCGTCGGCAGCGGCTTGTGGCAGCAACGCCATGTCGCCAACGTTGGTGAGCGCAATGGCGGCATCGGTGCACTGGCCATTCGACATCGACAGGGTCACCGCCGCCGCGGCGATGGCGTAGTCGCCGACTTTGCGCTTGATCTTCTGATACGACATGCCGACGCCCGCGGGCGGGGTCGGGATGCGGATCTCGGTCAGCAGTTCGTTGTCCGCCAGCTCGGTGGTGTATATGCCCTGGTAGAATTCCCGCGCCGCGACCTGCCGTTCGCCGCCCTGGCGCCGCAAGACGTAGGTCGCATCGAGCGCCATCATGACCGCCGGATTGTCGTTGCCGGGGTCGCCGTTGGCGCAGTTGCCGCCGATGGTGCCGCAGTTTCGCACCTGCGGATCGGCGATCTGGGCCGCGGTTTCCGGCAGGATCGGGCATTTCTCCCGCAGCAAATCGGAGGTTAGAATCTCGGCCTAGGTCGTGGCCGCGCCGATGGCGATCACATCGCCGTCCTCGCGGATGCCGCGCAGGCTGTCGATGCCGTTGATGTCGATGAGATGCGCCGGTTCGGCCAGGCGCAATTTCATCATCGGCACCAGACTATGGCCGCCGGCCAATACCTTGGTGTCGTCGCCTAATTGGCTGAGAAGCGCCAGCGCGTCCTCAACGGTGTTCGGGCAATGTTATTCGAACCCTCCCGGGGTCATGATGTCTCTCCCATTGAATTTTCGCCATTTATTTTTGTTTAGGTTGCCGCAAAAGGCGGAAAGCGCATGTCGTCCCTTGGTCTAATGACGAGAGATGACTTCCGGCGCTACGACGCTTTTCAGCGATGGGTACGGACTGTCGCCAATCATCACCTCGACGAGGGAGGGCTGGTCCTTGGTGGCCTTGAGCCCATCGCGCAGCGCGTCCGCGACCTGCTTCGGATCGCTCACCCGAATGCCCACGGCGCCGCACGAACGCGCCATCGCGGCAAAATCGGGACTGGTGAACGTGGTGCCGAATGTGTGGCCGTAGAGGTTTTGCTGCTGCGTGAAGGTCTGGCCGAAGGCGCCATTGTTCATGACCACCATCAGGATGTTGGCGCCATACTCCGCGGCGGTCGGCAAGTCGCCGCTGGTCATCAGAAAGGCCCCGTCGCCCGCCAGCGCCACCACGTCGCGGTCCGGCATTTCCATGCCCGCCACCAGGGCGGTCGGCAGGGCGAAGCTCATGGCGTTCCAGACCCCCGACTGCATGAAGGAGAAGGGCGTCGCGATGCGCCGGTACAGACGCGCCCACATCTGGCAGTTGCCGACATCGCTGGCGACGATCGCATCGTCGTTGAGCACCGCGTTCATCGCTTCCATCACGACGCCCGGATGAATCGGTGTCTCGCTACTGTGCGGCGCGTTATCGGCGGCAAGGATATCGGCTATCGACGCCTTCATCGTTGCAATCCGCCCGATCAGCGCCGCGTCGCCCGGGCGATGCTCATTGCCGAGGCGCTGCAGCAACGCGGTGAGAAACAATTTCGGGTCAGCGACCTTTTGGTCATCGCCCTGATAGCGCCCGTCTGCCGCGTCATCGAAACCGGCCACGATCATCGGCGTGTCGCCAATATAAGCCTGGAGAGCGGCCATCGCATCCGTGACCATGCGCGTGCCGATGCAGAAGACGAGATCGGCTTGGCCGAGCACCATGCCGCAGACCGGATGCGGCTGAACGCCGCCGAAATGGCCGGCGGATAACGGATGGTCGCCGGGAATGACGCCGATACTGTCCTGGGCGTAGATCACCGGCGCCTGAAGTTTCTCGGCAAGCTGCGCGAGTTCCGACAGGGCTCCCTGGCGGATAACCCCCTTGCCCACGGCGATGACCGGCGATTTGGCGTCCAGCAGGCGGCGCGCGAAGCGGTCGATATCGCCGGCGTCGGGTTTCACCACCACCGTCTCGAGGCGCTTGTATTCGGGCAGCGCGAGCGGCGCTTCCTGCAGGATGAATTCGCTGTAGTCCGACAAGCGCGGCAGCTCTACATGCACGGGCCCCGGCCTGCCGCTGCGGGCAATGTGAAAGGCCTTCGCCAGTGTCTCGGGAATATCTTCCAGGCGTTCGACCCGCGCGCTCCATTTGGTGATCGGGCGGAACATCTGATGGACGAAGTCGGGCTCGTCGACCCCGTGGAACGATTCGAGGTGGGCATCGAGCGGCACGGCGCCGCTGATATGGACCAGGGGCGAGGCGGCGCCATAGGCCTGGGCGACGCCGGCCATCGAGTTGAGGCATCCGGGCCCCGCCGTGACCAGACAGACGCCGGGCCTGCCGGTGAGCCGGCCATAGGCGTCGGCCATGAGCGAGGCGTTCGGCTCCTGCTTGACGGTGACGAATTTGAGCCCCTCGATGCGGCTCAGCCCGTCATAGATCGGATGGATGTGGGAGCCCGGAACGCTGTAGACAGCGCCGACCCCTTCTTCCCTGATGGCTGCGGCTACCGCCTCGCCGGCGTGTTGTGCCTTTCCGCCACTCACCCCGGCCGCGCCGCCAGCACGTCGGCGACCCAGTCAGTCATGTACTCGACCGCCAGCTTGCCGTTGTCGCACTGGCAATGCTCGACGCCGCCGTCTTCGGGGCCGAATATTTTCAAGTCCGCGCGCGGGCTACTGGTCGCGTTATCGACCGTGTTGTGGGCCATTTGCACCGGAATTTGCCGGTCGCCGCTGCCATGGACGACGAGCAGGGGGCACTGAATATTGGGCGCCGCCTCGCGGAGGTTCATGCGCCGCGCGATCTCGAGAAACTCGTCGGTGGAATTAGAGCCGAACACCCAGTTCATATGCTCTTCCCAGTGCGACACCGACAAGGCCGTGCCCGTGCCGGCGATGCGGCCTTCGGTGATCGGGCCCCAATCCCAGATGGCGCCCCAGGCGACGCAGCATTTGAGCCGGTGTTCGAAGCCGGCGGCGCGCGGTGCGTAATAGCCGCCGAGGCTGATGCCGGCGATGCCGATGCGGTCGGAATCGACGTCCGGGCGGCCTTCCAGATAATCGACAGCGGCGGCGGCCGGCACCTCGACCTCGGGGAACAGTTTCAGATCGCGCAGGCGCAGGGCCTCGCCGACGCCCGGGTGGTCGATCAGCAGGACCGACACGCCGCGGCGGCTATATTCCCGGGCCACGCCGGCCAGATAGAGATACTCCTTCATCACGTCGAGGCCGTCGAAATGGATCAGGCAGGGCGGGTTCGGCTCGCTGCTCTGCGCCGGCACGAACAGGGCCGGTAACGAGGTATCCTTATAGGGCACCTCGACCCATTCCATGGTGTCGCCGCGCTGTTCGACGCCGGTGCGGAAGCAGGCGAGCATATGCTTGTAGGTCTCGATGCGCTGGGGGTCTTCGGATTTGCACATGCGCTCGGCGGTCATGTAATTGATCGCAGCGCGGAGATATTTCTCGCCGGCGCTGAGATTGTTGCCGGCCGCTTCGTCGACCTTCGCCAGGCGCTCGTTGCGGTCGCCCATGGCCGACCAGTTGGCGTGCCAGGCCTCGTTCGCCGCGTCGTCGTTGGCCGACGCTAGCGGTTTCAGATCGCGGCAGGCCTCGTCGATTTCCGACATCACGGCGCCGGCGTTCAAGGTCATCAACGCCGCCATCGACCACGGATAATTATCCGGAAAATATTCAAACATGCGCTCTTCCCCGTTGGTTTGCTGCGCCTGGAACCCGGCGCATTTTCGTCTGTGCGATTTTACGACGCTTGCCCTCCACTGCCAATGGAGGCAAGGGTTGTCAAAGTGCGGTATCGGGATGATCGTTGACGCGTCATAAAAACCGAGGGGGGAGCCATGGCCGTTTTGACCCAATGCTACGTCAGCGGTGCGTCGCAAACGCCGCTGCTCGGCGACACCATCGGCGCGCATTTCGACAAGACGGCGGCGCGCTGGGGCGGCCACGATGCGCTGGTGGTGCGCCATCAGGACATACGCTGGACCTGGGCCGAGCTGAAGGCGCGGGTCGACGATCTGGCCGCGGGGTTGATCGAACTGGGCCTCGAACCGGGGACGCGCATCGGCATCTGTTCGCCCAACAATATGGAATGGACGGTGACCCAGTTCGCCACCGCCAAGGCCGGGCTGATCCTGGTCAACATCAACCCCGCCTACCGGCTGGCCGAGCTCGAATTCGCCCTCAACAAGGTCGCGTGCACGGCGCTGATCACGGCCACCGCGTTCAAGTCGAGCGACTATATCGGCATGCTGCGCGAGCTGGCGCCCGAGATCGGCAGCGCCGCGCCGGGCGATCTGGCCGCCGCCAAACTGCCGCATCTGCGCACCGTGATTCAGATCGGCGGCAGTAGCGCTGGTATGTACGCGTTCGAGGATGTGCTGGCGCGCGGCGAAGCGGTGGGCCATGGGGCGGTCGAGGCATTGGCCGGCGCGCTGCAATTCGACGACCCGATCAACATCCAGTTCACCAGCGG
>SMVB01327961.1_pt1 | contig 10015 bp, 10 predicted proteins | sample 2456461 | NCBI WGS metagenome assembly SMVB01 (sample SAMN11095934, study PRJNA526329) | marine sediment metagenome | biome: Marine sediment; feature: Surficial sediment; material: Deep marine sediment; isolation source: Hadal surficial sediment | place: Pacific Ocean | collected 2014-05 | depth...
AATAACCGCACATATTTGGAAACCAACCTAAGTGTTGCTGAAAGTGGTACGGGTGGAGTAGGCGAGGAGCTTGGCGATGATAATGAATATTACACCAATTATGACGGATTTTTCAGGAACTATACAGCCAAATTTACAACTACACTACATTATAAATTTAGCGCTAAAAGTAAGCTGCAAACGGGGTTGATTTATGATAGAAAATTTCATGACTATTTTTCAGATGTATATTATAAAGAAGAAGACGGTTTGGTGAGAGAACAGGATTCGGATGGAAATACTGGTTTATATCATGCTTTTGCAAGTTGGAAATATAGGCTGACGGATAATGTTACAGCTATTTCAGGCGCTCATTTTATTGGAACTGAAATAAATAATAAGATGCCATTGAACCAAGGTTTGGGTTACATTGGGCATTTGCGCCTTCTCAATCTCTATCCGCAGCAGTGGGAGTCCACAGCAAAATGGAATCGTTGGTAAACTACTTTGCTGTGCATACCGATGACAATGGTAACACAAGTATGCCAAATCAAAACCTGGATTTTTCCAAGGCTACACACTATGTCCTTGGATATAACAACATGTTGAGTGACAACCTTTTGTTTAAAACTGAAATTTACTATCAGGACTTATATGATATTCCAGTAGAAGATGATCCGAATAGCTCATACTCGCTGATCAATTCTGTAGAAGGCTATACCACCCGCAAGCTTGTTAATGAAGGAACCGGTTATAATTATGGGATAGAATTGACATTGGAACGATATTTTGCAGACAATTACTACTACATGCTATCATCATCTTTATTTCAGTCCAAATATAAGGCCATGGATAATATTGAAAGAAATTCGCGGTTCAATGTAAACTATTTAGGTAATGTTTTAATAGGTAAAGAGTTTCTGCTTTCAAGTCATGGAAACAAAAATAGAGTACTAAGCATCAATGCAAAATTCTCCATTGCCGGTGGAAGAAGGTACACCCCTGTTGATTTGGAGGCCTCCCGTGAAGCCGGATATACGATTGTAAAAGAGGAGCTGGCATTTTCGGAAAGAGGGGATGATATTTTTACAGGAAACCTGTCGATTGCCTATCGAATTAATAACAAGCGCACAAGCCAGGAATTGAAGCTGGATATTCAGAATTTTACCAACAGTGCAGCGCAGCTGGATCAATGGTATAATTCCACAACAGATAAAATTGAATATTCTACTCAACTTCCCTTGTTGCCGGTTTTAATGTATACAGTCCAGTTTTAGGCTAAGGAGAAGGCTGAGGCTGAGAAAAAGAACAAAGGGCGATAAATCCTCAGCCTCAACCTTTTAAAAAATCCATTTGATTGTTAATCCATAAGTGATTAAATTCAATCCAAATTCAATGGAGCATATAAAAAAGATAGCATTAATTTTCCTTTCTACAATATTGATCCTTTACCTTTTTAGTTGCGATGAGGTTGGAGAAAATGCTGACATCGATTTTAATACCACCTTGGTAAAGACGCTTCCTGTGGCAGTTACCACTTCAAATGAAATGACCTCCACCATAGTATTGGTTGCAACGGTTGATGCTGAAATCCAAAGATATGCAGATCAGATCAAGAACTATGAAATCACGGAATTACTCTTTGCTATTGAAAATTATATGGCACCAACCGAGGCCGAAATTTACTTTGACGGAGCAATAGGATTCAGCAAAAAATCTGAGAATATGGCGTCTTTAACTTGTTCGATTGGCCCACTTAATATAACTCACGTGGCAGGCACAGGTGATTTTCTCATAAGTACGTGCGATGATATTATCAATGGAATTTCAGGAGTTTTCACTACAGATAATGCCGTTAAGATTTATATGATTGGAACATTTACTCAGACTCCCTTATCGTTTGATTTGAAAGTCACTATCAAAGCTAAAATAACTGCAAATCCGCAATAAATTTTTACTTAATTTTGTAGAGATAATTTTTTTATATGAAAAACACGTTAAAAAATCTGACAATTGATGAAACCGAGGAATTATATTTAATTCCAATTTGGGTGTCCATTCTAATTGCCGGAGCAGATAATAATTTCGATAAATCGGAAATAAAAAGAGCAATACAGATAGCAAATGAAAAGCAAAAAAGAGGAGACGAATTGATTATTGATTATTATAAAAAAGTTGCGAAAAAATTTGAAGTAAATCTCAGAGGATATTTAGCGTTGATGCCAGATGATAAGGTTACGAGAATAAATTTTTTATTTAAAAAATTGGAACGGGTTAATTATTTTTTCTCAAAGCTTGAAAGGGATTTTTCTTATCAGTTATATTTGAGCTTTCGGGATTTCGCGAATAAAGTAGCTCACGCATCCGGAGGATTTTTTGGGTTACTTTCTGTGTCTTATGCGGAATCAAAATATATCGATTTAAGGATGATTTCTGATCCCTCCAAACCTGAAGCAGGATGAGAATATAATTATTCTTGCACAAAATTTACACAAGCTGGGGGTTGATTTGTTGCACACTCAAATCAAATTATTCATGTTTTAATCTTATTGATGGTTTATCTATTTAGGTTTGTCTTTTTAATGTGGGTGGTTTACTCAATTGAATTCTTCTTGGGTTTTGAATTTAGTGGCTTTGGAATACTTCCAAGAACTACGCACGGTTTATTGGGTATATTAACTGCCCCACTTATCCATGGAAGTAGCGTTCATATTATTTCAAATACTATTCCTTTGTTATTTCTTGGATGGGCTCTTTTTTTCTTTTATGATTCAATAGCCAAGATGGTATTTATTAGTTGTTATTTTCTTACCAATGTCCTTGTTTGGATTTTTGCCAGGCCATCATTGCATATTGGCGCTAGTGGTTTAGTTTATGGAATTGCGTTCTTCCTGATTTTTTACGGTTTCTTTAAAAAAGATTTTAAATCCTTATTCATATCTGCAATTATAATCTTTTTCTATGGGGGGCTTGTATATGGATTATTTCCAAATCAACCTGGTATTTCATGGGAATCTCACCTGATTGGAGCAGTAGTAGGAGGATATACCGCTTTGCATTTTTCAAAAAAGAAATCACAACGAGTCATTTAACCTATTTCATTTCTCAGATAATTACTGGTAAAAGGTAATTCAATCTTAACAATTTATTGATTGAAAGGTTAAATTTGCAATTCAATGTGTTATCAATGAATATATCAGAAGCTGTATTACATCAATCATCATCCTTTGCCAATAGTTTAACACAGTATTCCAGAAGAGAAAGTCTGGAAGTAAACCTTGGTAATATTCCGCTCGGTGCACACCATCCACTGCGCGTACAATCCATGACCACTACCGACACCATGGATACGATAGGAACCGTAGAACAATCCATCCGGATGATTGAGGCTGGTTGCGAATATGTTAGAATTACGGCGCCAAGTATCAGAGAAGCAGAAAACCTTGCTATAATCAAATCAGCCTTAAACGATAGAGGTTTTGATGTTCCGCTGATTGCAGATATTCATTTTACACCTAATGCCGCAGAAATTGCAGCCAGGATAGTGGAGAAAGTCCGGATTAATCCGGGTAATTACGTCGACAAAAAAAAATTCCAGCAAATTGAATATACAGATCAGCAGTATAGTGAAGAAATTGAGCGAATCCGAGATCGTTTTAATCCGTTAGTAAAGATCTGCAAAGAATATGGCACTGCCATGAGGATTGGCACTAACCATGGTTCTCTTTCAGACAGAATCATGAGTCGGTATGGCGATACAGCTTTGGGTATGGTCGAATCTGCCTTGGAATTTTTACGTATTTGTGAAGATTCAAATTATTATAATATCGTTTTGTCTATGAAGGCGAGCAACACCCAGGTAATGGTGCAAGCCTATCGATTGTTGGTGCAAAAATTAAACTCGGAAGGCTTGAAACCTTACCCTTTACATCTTGGGGTAACAGAAGCGGGTGAGGCTGAAGATGGGCGTATAAAATCTGCTGTTGGGATTGGAGTGCTTTTGGAAGATGGATTAGGGGACACCATCCGGGTTTCGTTGACAGAGGAGCCGGAATTTGAATTGCCGGTAGCTTTGAATTTGGTAAATAGATATAAAAACCGCAACAACCATTCATCAATTAAAGAAATTGATAAAAATCCGATAAATCCATTTTCATACCAGAAAAGAAAAACTGTAACAATAGATAATATTGGAAATAGAAATGTACCTAGGGTGATCATTGATGTTTCAAGGATTAGTATTAAAGAGTACGGAGATTTGGCAGTTATTGGACATATCTACAGCAAGAAACTCGATAAGTTTAACATGACCGATCAGGGGGCTGATTTTGTATATAGCGGATCAAAAACCATTCCTTTCATGTTGCCCAATGGTTTAAAAGAAATTGTTGATTACAGGATTTGGGAGACACTTTCAGATCACTCTTCACGATTTCCATTAATAAAATATCAGGAGCTGGATCAGGAATTAAAATGGCATAATACTCTCAATTTTGTATCCATAGATGCGGCCGATTTGGACTTGGATAATTTGATAAGATTCCATGACAAACAATTAGTAATTCTATTGAAAACTGATAATATCCATGCCTTGGCTGAACAGAGAAGGTTTTTTATTGAGATGGAAAATAGGGACTTAAAAATACCTGTGATTATCCATAGAAGCTATGAGGCCATTGATGATGAACAGTTTCTGTTGTACGCTTCTACCGATGTTGGTGGATTGTTGATCGATGGACTGGGCGATGGAATTATGCTCAGCAGGAATTCTTCAGAAGAAAATATAATAGGAGATATTGAATATATAAATCGATCATCCTTTGGCATTTTGCAAGCGGCAAGAACGCGAATCACCAAAACAGAGTATATTTCTTGTCCATCTTGTGGACGCACCTTATTTGATCTCCAGGAAACTACGGCAAAAATACGGGCTAAAACTGATCATTTGAAAGGAGTAAAGATTGGTATTATGGGATGTATTGTAAATGGTCCCGGAGAAATGGCGGATGCTGATTATGGATATGTTGGGTCCGGTAATGGAAAAATTACACTTTACAAAGGACAGGAGATTGTAAAAAAAGGTGTGTCTTCGGATCGTGCGGTAGATGAATTAATTGAAATAATAAAAGAAGATAATGTCTGGACAGAGCCGGAAAAAATTATATAAAAACTATGGAAGAGCATAAAAACAAGCATGAATCTAAGGATTATTTTAACCTTGGAGAAATGTTTGGATACTTCTTCAGAAAAAAAGACTCTTCCCGGAAAACAGACTTCAACCTGAAAATGATGCATGGAATAAATAAGATATCTATCCTCATTTTTCTGGCGGGAATGATTTACCTAATGTTAAAATTTTTCTTTTTGAATTAATTTATTAATGAATATTGAATCATTCAGAGACATATGTCTTTCCAGAAAATGTGTGACTGAAGAATTTCCTTTTGATGAAGCGACGTTAGTTTTTAAAGTTATAGGGAAGATGTTTGCGCTCACAGATGTGGACTTCTTTAAAAGCGTAAATTTAAAATGCGACCCGGAGCGGGCATTGGAATTGAGAGAAAAATATCCTGCAATCCTTCCGGGTTATCATATGAATAAAAAGCATTGGAATACCATCGAGATGGATGGTTCCATATCAGATCAAATTTTGGAGGAGCTAATTATACATTCCTATGAATTGGTGGTAGAAAAACTTCCAAAAATACTTAAATCAGAGTTGGAAAATTATACGGAATTGTAGGTTACAATCTTCACTAAAAATGTATCAAGATTTGATATTTAAGGAGTAAATCATCAGTAGTCCATTCTTTTAGTGCACAGCAGAAATAATATTCAAATATTGAGGTTATTAAATTGATAAATCTCATCAAATAAAGTACATAAATTTTGGTGTTCTGGTAAAAAGTTGATATTTGCGCAAGCAACTTTATGAAAAGGGTATTAGTCTATATATTATTTTTAAGTGGAATCGTATATTTTTCTTCTTGTAGCCAGAAGGTAATTTGTCCTGCGTATCATTCTTATTTTATTCTTGATATTGACGAAACCAAAAAAATATTTTCGTTGTTTGGTGCTGATTCTATACCAAAAAAGAATTGGGAAATAGAGCAGGAGAAATGGGGAATAGCCAAGGATATTTCCGATCCTAAAAAGGAAAAGGAAATGCAGATAATTTCCATGAATTCCATATATAAAAATATTGAAGATCCATTCGAACAATTTCGAAGAGAATATGTCAATGCTGATCCAAATTTTGTGATGGACTCATCCGTTGTACTTGCTCAATTCAAAGGCGATAATGATTTTCAAAATATAGATCAAATGATCTATCTACATCATTTCGGGAAATATTTACCAAAAAAGGGAGGTAATGCCGATGATGAGATAAAAGAAGATTTGAAAGAAGAAGAACCTTTAGTGCCCGACGTGGATCAAATAGAGCCTGATTCTTTAAAAAGTAAAAGAAAACTCTGGCCATTTGGCAAGAAAAACAAAAAATCAAAAAACGATCAATCGAAAGACCTTCCAGACGAAGAACAATAACTATTTGTCTAATTCAATGACAAGGATGGATTTAGATAGTTAATTTTCTGATTAAATTCAAAATCATATAAAGTCAGAATTCTGATAAAATAAAATGATTCCCAATAATCTTCCAGCGAAGCAATGTAATCACGTTTCCCCTTTTCTCTTTCAGATAATGATATATTAAGATCCGTAATACTAATTTCTCCATTCTGAAATTTCTTTAAAGCAATGAGGTATCCATTTCCAGCAACTTTGTCTGCTTCCTTTGCCGTGACCATCTGAGTTTCTAAAAGATTGAATTGCTCCACCTGAACTACAATTTCCCGCTCAAAATCAAGTTTCTCTCTCTCAACGCCGTAAAGCACTAATTCTCGCCGGGATTCTGCCAGCTTTACTGCTGAGGCAGATTTTCCCCAATCCAATATAGGTATGTTAAGAGACAACTTGAGCGTTTGTTGTTTTTCTGTATTTTCATATACACCTCCTAGATCCGCAGAACTTTTTGCCGACCCATAACTTCCTCTCAGTGTGGTACTGAGACCCGTGTTGCGCTTGGCCCGGATCAAATCTCTGTCAGCTTCTATCAATCTCCTTTCGAATTCAGGTCCTTCTTTTCTGTTATTAAGCGTCTCTGATAAAGCTTTTTGAGGATCGATGTAAAAAAGTACCATTTCCAATGGGATTATCAACTCGATGGTCGTGTTTTGATCCATCCCGATATATGATTTTAATTCGAAATCAGCGTTCTTCAAATCCATGTTTGATTTATTCAATGCTTTTTTCGCATTCAATACAGATAATTTAATTCGCGAAAAGTCATTTTCTGAAATCTGCCCGAGATCTCTTTTTACCTCTGCAATTTTAAGATTATCCTCGCTATTGCTCAGGTTACTGGTAGCCAGATTATAATTAGTTTGAATTCGTAGATAGGTAAAAAATCTGCTTGCAGAGTTAAGAGATACACGTTCAACTGATTCAATATATCGCTTTTGGGATTCCTCATAGAGTAAGGGCTCTGTTTTTCTAGACCACTTCCACCAATTATATGCAAATAATGGTTGAACAAACCCAATATAAAACGGTGATCCAGACCATTCAGTGGTGTTTTTATTATAATCTTGTACCCTGTATAATGATGAAGCGCCGTAAATGGTAGCGCCAGTTTGTGGAATAATTTGTGTTAATGCCAGGTCAGCCGTTGTGCGCAATTGAGCTATTTGCCTAAATTCGATACTTCCATCAGGTTGCGTAATTGGCTCATTAGAAAGCCTGTAATCCGGGAGGTTTCCAGAAATTCCTAATTGAGGTCTAAAATTTGCCTGAAAATTTTTCCATCTCCAATAATAGTTGACATTCCGGTTTTGATAATACTTGCTCGATGGTGATTGTAGCTTAGCCAGGTCTATTACATCATTAAGTGTAAGTTTTAATGTATTATTAATATCCTGTGCCCGAATAGGCTCAACCAGCCCAATAATAAAAATGATTAAAAAAATCAAATGTCTTTTCATCCCTATGTAATTTGCCTAAACATTACCATCTGTAGATCATGCTCTCGTGAAACCTCCTGTCTGGTGAGGCAGGCCTGCCGGCAGACCAAGTCTCTATGAATCGCTCCATTTAAGTTCCTAATTAATTTCAATTTCCTCCAGCTTCCTAAAAGAAGATATATCAGAGATTATTAATTCATCTCCAACAGAAACTCCCTCTTTAATCTCTATGTATTCATTTCCGAGGAGTCCGGTTTTTATTTCTTTACGAAAAGCTTTCCCTAACTTTTTGAAATAGATGCTGTGTGTATTTGAATTCCCAAAGGCGGGGCCTTTTTTTATGCGAAGCACACTATCTTTTTTAGTTTGAATTACAAGTAGATCCAAGGACATATTTGGTCTAAGTTTGGAATAATTGCTTTGGTCAAGAAATACATCGAATTCGATTTTTCCATCTTTTATTGTTGGACTTATTGTTCCGATCTTTCCCGGCAGTTTATTATCATCTACAAGCACATACACACCGCTGCCCGTTTTTGTGAAATTTGCGTGTATATCTTCGATTGACGCCCTCAATTTAAAAGTGGATAAATCAGACATTCTTACTAATAATCCGTCTTTGTTGACTTTTTCGCCTTCTTTTCCGTTTATCTCCAAAATGATTCCTGAAGATGGAGCTCGAATAGCCATTTTTATTAATAATTCTTTTTTCTGATCCAGTTGTTTTTGTTGAATTTCAATTTGCAGTTTCAGTCCCTTTTCATCTGTTGCAAGTTGTTTCAACCTAATTGTATTTTTGATTTGTATGGTTTGCAGATCCTTTTCTGCCAGTGTTAATTCCTGTTTAGTTTTTTCAAATTTTGCCGGTGATATACCGCCAACTTCCAGGAGTTGCTCTTGGTCCACAATTTCAGATTTGATTGAGGTAATTTTTAGTTTTTTTACCTCAACATTGTAATCGAGATCAACACGAACGTTTTTAGCGCTCAGACGAGTTTTATCCAGATTATTATTCTTCACCTCGATCTGATCTTCAATATCTTCAATTTGATCACGAATTGGTTTATCGTCTAATCTTAGTATAATTTCTCCCTTTTCAATATCACTTCCAACTTCTCTTAGCATAGAAACAATGATCGAGGACGATGGGCTTAAAAGCAATACCTCGTTTTCTGGTTCCACTATTCCTTTTGCCGGAACGGTTTTAAGAACGGTACCAATCTCAACTTTTGCTGTTTCTATGTCGCTGGATTTTAGCACAGGGGTAAGTGGATTTTTCCAAATTAAAGCGGCCACTATTGCACCTACTGTAAGTGTCGAAATTGCCCAAATTATAACTTTTGTCATGTTAGATAAATATTCTATACCCTGTTATTAAGAAATATTTAGAGATGATTTTTCAATTTTTAGCGCTTTTCAATAAATTGTACTGAAAAGCAGATATTGAAAATATAACTTTTAATGGATTAATAATCACCAATATCAATTGATGGCATCACATTTTGATTGTAAAAATAAGTCCATTGCAAGTTTCGAATTCAAACCCATATTTGATTGTTCACGGCCAGCATCCTTAAATATTTTGCAAAAATAAATATAATAACAATAAGATGCATATATAATGGAGATATGTTTGGCTAGTATTATTAATTTTGTTACTTATTTAAATTTTAATATAAGAGGTATTTATTTATTGGATACAATATAAAATATACCAAGCCTGAGACAATTATTAAGACACGATGGACCATGCAACTTATCTACAAATGGTGATATTTCGGCAAATTTTAATTATATGAAAATACTTCTGAAACACTCTAGATTATTTATTTTATTTCTGATTATAGCTAATTCGTTTACCGTAGGATATACTCAAAATCCAGTAGAAAAGACTACGTATATAACCGAAATTGACATTCAATATCGCAGTGGTGAAGAATTGACAGAATATATGCTGGAAAGGTGCAAGCTGGATATCTATTACCCTGAAAACACGGATGGATTTAATACAATTG
>SMVB01245769.1_pt1 | contig 10012 bp, 6 predicted proteins | sample 2456461 | NCBI WGS metagenome assembly SMVB01 (sample SAMN11095934, study PRJNA526329) | marine sediment metagenome | biome: Marine sediment; feature: Surficial sediment; material: Deep marine sediment; isolation source: Hadal surficial sediment | place: Pacific Ocean | collected 2014-05 | depth 0-1...
ATCCTACAGATCGTCAGCCTGTCTCGGAAATCGGGCCTGCTGTTGATTCACTCCGAAGAGGGTGAGGGTCGGATCGTCTTCTGTGACGGTTTGGTTCGGGCCGCCTATGTGGAGGGCGAGCCGGAAAATCTTCGCTCGCTTCTCGTCGAGGCTTCATTCATCACCGCCGAGGAATTCGATCGCGTGGCGGAGCTCGCTGGAGCGCGTGGCGTACCCGTAGAAGAGACCCTCCCCGAGTGTACTTCCCTGACCCGCGAGAGTCTCGATTCCCTGGGTCGCGAACAGGTCGAGCGCGCGGTGTTTCGCATCTTCTCCTGGGTCGTTGGCGAATTCAGTTTCGAAGTGCGCGACGAGATCGAGGAGCGCGATCGCGAGATCCTGATCTCGACGGGCATCAACGCCCAATATCTGACGATGGAGGCGGCGCGCCTCGGCGACGAAGGGGGCGGTGAATTCGGAGACGCGGAGACAGGTGCTGCCGGTAATGTCGCCGAGCTTTCCGAAGCGGATGACGAGCCGATATTTTTCAGTGGCGAAGAGGATTCTAGTTCCTCCCCCTTTCCCGGTGCTGGCGAAGGGGTCGGACCGGCCGAGGCCGTCGAACCCGAAACTGCGTCGATGGCGCCCGATTGGAGTGGCGACGCCGTTTCGGCCCAGGAAGTGGTCGCGTCTGCGGCGACTAGAAGTGAAGCTCCCGAGCTGGAAGATGAGGCGCCCGCGGCTGTGCTGAACGAGGATAGCCCCGCGGTCGCGCCAGTCGACGAGAGTCCGCCAGTCACCCCGGTCGTAGCGAGCCCAGTGGTGGAACCCGTCGATCACAGTTCCACTGTCGCTCCGATCGAAGAGCCGCCACGCGAAGCGGATCCGTCACTCAATAGTGCAGCATCCACGGGACTGATCTCAATCGATCCGAATCTCAGCAGTCTCGAATGGCAGAAGATGAATCTCGCTCCGTGTTTTTCGCGGGTGCACATTTTTCAAAACGGCGAAAGTGGGATCGCGCGGATCCGCCAATATCTGCGCCGTGGCGAGATCCCCGTCGTTCTCGTGTCGATCGACCTGGCAATCGAGAGGGTGTCAGGTGTCGACAGTCTCTCCGAGTTCATCCGACGTCTCAAACTTCTCGCGCCGTGCATGCCCGTGCTGGTCGTGCGCTACGACGAAGCGCGATCAGAGGAATCCATCGACGCCGCGGATGCCATCGTCACCGCTCCAGATCCCGCCGCTCTCATCAATCGAAAGATCTGGTCGAATCTCACGGAAGAAGCGGATCGTTTTCGAAGCGAGCTCAGTGCGTGGCTCAAGCATCCAGCCCAGCAAGCGAGCGGTGCGGATCGGGGCAAGACCTCGTCTTCGGCGGGCGAATCCTCGGGCTCGGAACACCTGCGAACCCTACGGGCCTTGAGTGAGCGGATTCGCGACCCCGCCAATCACGGAGAGGTATTGAAACTCGTGCTGCGATTCGCCGCGGAGAGTTTTTCGCGAGTAGCCATGTTCATGATTCGCGATGAGACGGCCGTGGGTGTCGCGCAGATCGGCCTGTCCCGAGGGGGAGGGCCCAGCGACGCCCAGTTCCGTGAGATCGAATTTCCCGCCGCGGAAGCCGGGTGGTTCAAAACGGTTCTCGAAACGCGCACCTCGCTCTGTTCGCCCGCGACTGGCGATGGAGATCGCGTGCTCGCTCGCCAGATCGGCGATCGGGAGCCCGCCCAGGCGTATGTCGCTCCGATCTTGAGCGGCGGACGCGTGGTGGCCCTCTTGTACGCCGACAACCTACCGGGTGCGGAACCGGTGGGGGATACGTCCGTCATCGAAATCGCCCTTCACGAGGCGGGCCTGGCGCTCGAGCGCGTGCTCCTGGAACGGGCCCTCGCGCAGATTGGGGACCCCTCGGCGCCCTGAGTGTCGGCATCGGCTACGCGCTCAACCGAGCGGCGTTCGATGTGCGGGAAATCGCCCGAAGTACCGAGACTCCCTCAAGAAAGCCCCTGAACGTCCGATAAAGAGACCGGCCGAATTGGTCACGAACAGCTCCGGGGGGGGGCAGTGAAGCGAATTCTGATCGTCGAGGATTCTCCTACGATGCGGGCGCTGCTCAATTCCGCGCTCGAGGGTCTCGAATTCCCGGTGAAGATCACGGAAGCCTCCAGTGGTTTCGAGGCGCTCCGCTACCTGCCCCGCGAATCCTTCGACTTGATCGTGACCGACATCAACATGCCCGACATCAACGGCCTGGAGTTGGTGTCGTTTGCGAAGAGCAACAGCGCCTATCGATCGATTCCGCTGATCATCGTGTCGACCGAAGGGGCCGAGAAAGATCGCGCGAGAGGCATCGAGTTGGGTGCGGATGCTTATCTCGTCAAGCCCTTTGACGCCGAAAACCTGCGGGAGGTCGTGGCGGATCTGCTCTCCCGCAGTACGACGAGCGAGTAGCAGCCATGGCGGCGCGCGGTAGTCGGTCGAGTTCGGAGCGCAAGGCGGACCAGGAGTTCGTGTCGGAGGCGGAGGAGATCCTCGAGCGCATGCGCGAGGATTACCTCGACCTCGACGATCAGCGGTCCGCGGGCGGCGAAGTCGATCCCGACCTCATCAACCGGTTGTTCCGCTCCGCTCACTCCCTCAAAGCGCTGGCTGGCATGTTTGGGCTCGAGTCGATCCAAGGCCTCGCTCATCATCTCGAGGACATTCTCGACGGTCTACGACTCGGTAGGATGTCGCTGGAATCGCCGCTCATTCGATTGATCGACGAGGCGATTCGCCTTTTCGCGAACCTGCTCGAATCCGTGGGGGACGACGAGGCTCTGGCCGCGTTCAATGAACCTGTGGAGGATCTCGCGAATCGCATCGAGGAATCCGCCAAGGAGACAGCGGCCGGCGGCGAATTGCAGTCTCTGGAAATCGATACGGCACTGCTTCGTGCGTTGACCGAGTACGAGGAACACCGGCTTCGCGAAAACATCCAGCGCGGGCGTCACATCATGCTGGTCGGGTCGACGTTCGAGATCATGTCCTTCGACGAGGGACTTTCTGAGCTCTCCGATGCGATTCGAGCGATGGGAGAGGTGCTCTCGACGCTTCCGGCTCCGGGGGATACCCCAGAGTCGCAAATCCGTTTCTCGCTGCTTGTCGCCTCCGATCTGAACATTGCTGAGCTTACCGAAGCACTCGATTTTCCAGACGCCGAGGTGCAATCCGTTCGGGTGGGCAGCCCGACCGCTGGCGCGGAATCGAAGCCCACTGAGCCCGAACCCGCGCCGCAATCGCCGGTCTCTCCCGAGGTGGAGTCGCTGCGGTCGATCAGCGAAACGGTGCGAGTCGACATTCGCAAGCTCGATGAATTGATGAATCTGGTCGGCGAGTTGGTGATTCAACGCTCATCGATCGCCGATATCGCTACGCGTCTATCAGCTCTACCCCAGAGCGCGAAGATCGGGATGGAGTTGTCGAAGATCCACAAATCGCTCGATCGAAAACTCAAGGGAATTCAATCTGCAGTGTTGGAAGTTCGGATGGTTCCGATGCGGCAGGTATTCGACAAGGTCTCTCGCGTGGTGCGTTCACTACGGCGTGACCTGCAGAAGGACGTCCGACTTGAAGTCTCTGGTGCGGATACCGAACTCGACAAACTGATCGTCGAAGAGTTGGTCGACCCTTTGATGCACATTGTTCGCAACGCGATCGATCACGGTATCGAATCCGCCCAGGATCGCGTGGATTCGGGCAAGGACGCGCAGGGTTGCGTCAGGATCGACGCATTCCAACGCGGAAATCACGTGGTCATCTCGGTCTGCGATGACGGTAAGGGAATCGATCGAGGCGCGTTGTTTGACCGCGCAGTATCTCTCGGCCTGATCCCCGCGGGCGCCGAGTTGACCGATCGCGAGGTGTTGAATTTGATCTTCTCTCCGGGTCTTTCGACCCAGTCGGAGGTCAGCGAGACCAGTGGTCGCGGGGTAGGGATGGACGTGGTTCGGGAGAACGTCACGGCACTGGGTGGCGCTGTCGAGGTGGAATCCGTTCCAGGTCGCGGAACCACGATCTCCATGACCCTGCCAATTACGCTAGCGATCATTCAATCTCTGATCGTGGTCGTTGGTGAACATCGATTCGCGATTCCAATCAACGCCGTGCACGAAACACTGCTGATCGATGCCAGCGAGATCCAGCGCAGCGAGGGTCGCGAGATCCTCGATCTTCGTGGTGACGCTGTGTTGCTGCGGAGCCTGGCTGATGAATTCGAACTCGGTCTTTCGCGATCCTCGGAAAAACAATTCGCCGTGATCGTCGGTCTGGGCGAACAGCGGATCGGGTTGCTCGTCGATCGATTGGATGGACAGCAGGATACGGTGATCAAGCCGATTCAGGGCCCGCACAAGAACGTACGAGGCTTCGCGGGAGCGACGGAGTTGGGCGATCAGGGCGCTGTGCTGGTGGTCGACATCTCGACCCTGGTGGAAGACACGCTACGTAGGAAGGATTCCGCGTGAGTGAAGTGAGTGCGCCGAGCGACGAGATGCGAGAATGGGACGACCTTGCTCGCTCTGCGGCTGGTCTCGGCGATTCTTCTGGATCGCTCGATGAGATTCGACAATTGTTGTCTTTCGAGATCGCAGGAGCGCCCTATGCAATCCCCGTGGAGCGAGTGCGCGAGATCGTTCGGATGCGCCCAGTAACTCCGGTTCCCCGCACTCCCGAAGAAGTTCGGGGAGTCATTTCGCTGCGCGGTGAGATGATTGAATTGATCGACCTCGGCTGTCGACTTGGCCTCGGATCCATCGAGACCTCGCGCAAGACCCGGATCATCGTGATCAGGATGGCAGATGACGATGTCGTCGGGCTGCTCGTCGATTCCGTCCGGGAAGTCTTGAGAATAACGGACGATGTGATTCAGCCCGCCATGGGGTCGGATACCGGCGCCGTCAATGATCTCTGCAAATATCGGGACGAGTTCATATCGATGATCGAATTGGACAGGGTGTTGACTCTCGATGGCTGACGAAACTTCGGTGGCGCCCAGTGGAGGCGACGTGACGCTCGGCTGCTTCGAGGTAGGCGGTCGAATAATCGCGCTCGACGTCGCCAATGTTCGCGAAGTTGTTCGCTGGCAGCCGGTGACGCCTCTGCCCAGATCTCCCGAATTGATCGATGGCGTCATCGATCTTCGCGGCGCCCTGGTGCCAGTCGTCGACCTCGGGCGAGCGCTGAACGACTGCAAGGTGGAACCCTCGATGGGTACGCGGATCGTGGTGGTCGAGACGGGCGGTCTCGTCGTGGGTTTGACGGTCGATTCCGCGGTCGAGGTCCTGCAGGTCGGTGCGGCCAGCCTGGAAGACCCGCCGACACTCGTCACCCACGCCGGCTACGACGTGGCCCGGGCCGTGGTTCGAAGACCTGATTCGGAACCGATCGTGGTTCTGTCGCTGGAGCATCTGCTTGAGAGTGTCTACCGCTCGGCGGCGAAGACTTGCGAGGACGCAGCATGAATCCGACTCTCCCTAATTCACCTGAATTCAGACGGCGCCTACTGGCACTCTACTACGGTATCTGGCTCCCCGGTCCCGCAGTGTTGGTCGCGTCTCTCTTTGCCATGCTGGACCTGACGGGTGAGGTCTGGATCTGGCTCTGCTCATTCACCGGGGGGTTCGCGGCTCTCACCTCCACGATGGCGATAAAAAGGCAACTCTCGGGCATCGAGCCGATCACGGCCTTCTTGAGTCGCAGCTCCGAAGATCCGGATGCGGATGAAGACTACCGGGCAGGATATGCGGCCATCATGGATTTGCCGCGAAGCCTCGCGATGGTTGCGATGGTCGCCTGGATGTCGACGGGTGGAATGACGGCCGTATCGATGGCGCTTCGATTCAAGGCTTTCGGCGCGACGGAGAGCGCGATCGTCGTTGTCGCTGGCATGATCGCGGGATTCCTTGCAGGAAGCATCCTGTTCTTCGTGACAAAGCGCGAAGTCGAGAATATTCGCGAGGCACTCGCCGCAAAGATTCCGGACCCGAAGGTACGCCGCGCCCACCTCAAGCCGATCTCGCTCCAGAGCAAGTTCATGTTTGGTGCAGCGGGTGTGGCCGCCGTGCCAATGGTCGTCGCGCTGGTGTTCTTTTCCGTGAAAATGAGTTCTGGAATCCAGGATTTCACGATGCGCTGGCAGAATGACGTTCTCGATGGATTGGTCGACGAACTCGATGAGCAGGAACTCAGCGTTGCGACCGCCTTGGTGCTCGGCGACACGCCGACCCTCGCAGCTCCGCTGGATATCACGCTGCTGGATTTTTCCGCAACCCATGCAGGTAAAAATGGAAGACTCGACGCTCAGCTCATCGCCGAAATCAGAGACGAACACCAGATTGGCATCGAACGCGGCAGCCGGGTGTCTCGGTCGTTCGGGCGCGTCTTCTCGTGGCGAGCCCTCGAGGACGGAAGCGTTCTCGTCGTGTCCACGCCCCTTCGAGCGTTGGAGGTCGCGGAGAGCGAAATCTGGATCGAATTCGCGGGGCTATTCACTATTGCAATTGCAATTGGTGGCGTATTGGCCTGGTTGATTTCGAGCGACGTGACCCGCGGTTTAGCGCGACTGAGCACTGAAGTTGATCGGATGGCTTCAGGTGATCTTCGACAGGGTCGCGTGCTCGATTCGGAAGATGAAATCGGAGAGCTCTCGAGATCCTTGGGATCCATGGCTGAATCACTCCGCTCGACGCTTTCCCGAATCTTTGAAGCGGTCGATCAGCTCGAAGTGTCTGCCACGGGAATCGCGACGATATCAGAGGGAGTCGCTGCGGTTACCGCGGACCAGGCTTCTGGAATTCAGCAAGCAGCCCTCTCGACGGAAGCGATCGGCAGCCAGGTCCGTGGGATCGCGGACTCAGCGGGAGTGCTGAACAGCTCCGTGGAGGAGTCTTCTAGCTCGATCTTGGAGCTGGGCGCGGCGGGCGATGATCTAAACGAGACTGCAGTGACTCTATCGGGAAAAATCGACGAAGTTTCCTCGTCGATGGAGCAGATCGTCAGGAGTGTTAGTCAGGTTGTTGAAAGCACGGCTTCGCTTTCTGAAGCTTCATCGGAAACATCGTCATCGATGGAGTTGATGGCTAACTCTTTGGTAGAAGTAGACGAGAGCGCAGAAGAATCGGCTCGGCTGTCCAGCTACGTCGTCAAGACTGCCGAGAGCGGACAGGAAAAGGTTAGACAGACGATCAGCGGAATGGATGCCATTCGGCTTGCTACCGAAACCGCCGAGAAAGTGATTCAAAACCTCGGTGGGCGAACGAAAGAAATCGGCGCGATCGTCGATGTGATCGACGACGTGGCGGATGAGACGAATCTGCTCGCACTGAACGCCGCAATCATCGCCGCACAGGCCGGTGAGCATGGGCGTGCATTCTCGGTCGTAGCCGATGAGATCAAGGACCTTGCGGAACGGGTGCTGACCTCGACGAAGGAAATCGCAGAACTGATCGGTGCTGTCCAGGAAGAGGCGGACAAGGCGATCGGAGCGATCGAAACCGGAACTGAAAGCGTTGCATCCGGCGTCGACCTTTGCGCGGAGGCGGGCGTTTCGCTCGAGGAGATCACGCGCGCTTCACGGGATAGCGGTGAGCGCATCCAGGAAATTCTCAAGTCGGTGCGCGCACAGGCTCGGGCAGCCTCCCACGTCGTCGAACTGATGGTAAAAGTGGGCGGCGGAGTGGAAGAAATTCGCAGTGCCGCGAGGGAGCAGGAGCACGGCAATACTGTGGTCTACCGTAGTACGACCGCGATGCGCGATGTCGCCCAGCAGGTGAGGAATACAACCGAAGAACAGGCTCGTGGCGCGGGTCGAATTCGCGAGAGCGTCGAAGGGCAGCGAGCAGCGATCGAACAGATCAACCAAGCGCTGCAGGAGCAGTCAGCTGCGTGCCGCTCGGCTGTCGAGTTCATCGAGGAGATCTTTGCGCAGACTCGAGCCAATGAAGAGTCGGCGCGGCGGATGGATCTGGCATCGAAAGAGTTGCTGGAGCAGTCAGCCGGACTCAAGGAAGACGTGCACCGATTTCAGCTCTGACGTGGCGAGCGTCGACGAGGGGACCATGACAGCGATAGCCAAGGATTTCAAAGTTGGAGAGACGCGATGATCGTCGCTTGTCCGGGATGCAGCGCGCGTTATCAAATCGAGCCCGATCGATTGAGGCCTGAGGGAGTACGTCTGCGCTGTACTCGCTGTGAAGCAGTGTTCCGGGTGACTCCGCCCCCCGCTTCAGCCGAGACGGCGGTCCCCGCTGCCGCGGCATCGGGTCGTTCGGTTCCGGCACCGCAAACGGAAGTGTCCAGAGAACCCGCGCCCTCGCTGCCGCCACCGATGTCGCGTCCACAGCCGCCCGCGCCCGAACCCCCTTCGGTCGATCGGGAGCGCCGGATTCTCGTTGCAGACCCTGAGGTTGAGCAGGGCAAGTCGACGGCCAGCGCTCTTACGCAATGGGGATTTCAGCCGACGCTAGTACACGATGGAGTAGAAGCCATTCTGGCGATTCAGAGAATACTTCCGAGTGTCATCGTGATCGACGCGGCCCTGCCAAAAATGTTCGGCTTCCAGATTTGCGAGTTCGTGAAGAGGAATGAGAGTCTTCGCGACATACACGTGGTACTCGTGGGTGCGATTCACAATCGAGATCGATACCGACGCCCGCCCGAAGAAATCTACGGAGCCGATGCGTACATCGAACGCCAGGAACTCCCCGAAGCGCTTCGATCCATCCTTCAGAAACTCGGCCTGATCTCTTCGACCACTGAATCACCGGGAGTCGAAGTAGCCGCGCCCACGCCATTGATCCCACCCGCCGCAGCACCCGCTCAAGCAATGGAATCGACGCCGGTTATGGAATCCGCGCCGGCAGTGAACCCCGCGCCCGCGCCCGCGCCAGTGCCGGTCCCGGCGCCGGCAATGGAACCTGTGCCGCCGATGAAACCGGCACCAGCAATGGATGCCGTGCCGGTGGTGGAACCTGTGTCGCCCGTGGCCCCTGCGCGGGCAATGAAACCTGCGCAGCCGATGGACCCGGCGCCGGCAATGGAACCCGCACCGGTAACCGATTCGGCTCCGGAAGTGGAACTCGCTCCAGCAACGGCACCTGTTGTGGCACCACAGGCTCCTGGGGATGTCGCGCCTGCCACGTCGGCGTCAGGCGATCCGGGAATCGACGAGAAAATTGAACAGGCCGAGCGCCTGGCGCGAATCGTGGTGTCGGACATCGTTCTCTACAGCAAGGATAAATTCGATGCGGCGGTCGCTGCGGGGATCGTTCTCGAGGCCATGGCGCCCGAGATCGCGGAGGGACGTTCTCTCTTTACAGCTCGAGTCGATTCCTCGCTCCAGGAAACACGTGATTTCCTAGTCGAAGAGTTGCTTCGAGTGGCGGAAGCGCAGGGCAAGCCATGAGTCCGGAATTCGACGAGCGAGACCGCGAAAGCATTCTCCGGGACATTCGAGATGGAGATGAAGAGGTGCGCCGCCTGGCGGTGGAGCGAGTCGATGCGCTCCCTGTGGCGGATGCAATCGATCACCTGATCGAATGCCTGGGTGATTCGAGCTGGCGGGTGCGAAAGGTTTCGATCGAACGTCTCATCTCGCGCACTGAAACGACAGAAGTGGCAAACGCACTCGTCGGTGCACTTGGCGACGGTGACAACCCGGGCCGAAGAAACGCTGCGGTCGACGCCCTCATACACTTTGGAAAAGATGCAATTCCGGCCCTACTCGCGGAACGCTCGAGTTGCGACACCGATGTGCGAAAGCTCGTCGTCGATGCACTCGCGGGGATCGGGGATTTGCGAGCCGTCCAGCCTCTCCAGGAGATGCTGGATGATTCAGACCCGAATGTTCGAGCATCGGCCGCAGATGCGCTTGGCGCAATCGGTGGCGAGGGTGTTCCAGAGGCCTTGATCCGCAAAACGGTCGACAGCAACGAGGATCAGTTGGTGCGCTTCTCCGCAATTCATGCGCTGAATGCTTTGGAGTTTCCGGTTC
>SMVB01433520.1_pt1 | contig 10011 bp, 7 predicted proteins | sample 2456461 | NCBI WGS metagenome assembly SMVB01 (sample SAMN11095934, study PRJNA526329) | marine sediment metagenome | biome: Marine sediment; feature: Surficial sediment; material: Deep marine sediment; isolation source: Hadal surficial sediment | place: Pacific Ocean | collected 2014-05 | depth 0-1...
CGAGACCCGGCAAATTTCACTGGGCGGCGAAGGCCGGCAAAAATTCCGCAATCTGGTTTTCGCCCGCGTGGTACCCAACCTGAAACGCATAGGATTACTGACCGATAAAATCCGGCCAAAATTCGAGGAGCTGGGCCTGCTCGACTTCGAAGCACTCCCCGACGATGGCATCATAGACTGGGCCGAACTGTCTAAACCGCTATACGATTAAAGCGCTATGGCCAGGCTTTACTGGCCATTGATCAAGAAGTGCACCCAGATGCTCGCCGCATACCCCAGGGCGATCACCGGCGTCCATTTCAGATGGCCGAAGAAGGTATACTGCCCGCGGGCCTGCCCCATCAAGGCCACACCTGCAGCGGAGCCGATAGACAACATGCTGCCGCCCACCCCCGCCGTCAGGGTCACCAACAACCACTGCGCCTCGCTCATGTCGGGGTTCATGGTCAGCACGGCAAACATCACCGGAATGTTATCGACAATGGCCGATAAGACGCCCACCAGGATATTGGCGGTAGTTGCCCCCAATTCGCCGTACATGAACTCGGATGTCATTCCCAGGTAGCCGATAAAGCCCAGACCACCTACCGCCATAATGACGCCGTAGAAGAAAAACAGGGTGTCCCACTCGGCCTTGGCTATCTTGTCGAAGATATCAAAATCATCATCAATGGTGTTGCTGGTTGGCATGTCCGAGGTATCGACCCCGGTGTTGCCTTTCTTGCGCAGGTAGTAGCCAAAGAATTTCAAATAGGCCAGGCCGGTCATCATGCCAAACACCGGCGGCAGGTGCAGGAAGTTGTGGAAACTTACCGCTGTGAGGATGGTCAGCAGGAATAGGCCAACAATGACCATTGCCCCCGGCTTCATCCGCACCAGCTCACCTTGCGTCGCCGGCGGTTTCCCCGCCGGCAGGGCAAACTGCATAATCGCTGCGGGGATGACAAAATTCACCACCGAGGGCACAAACAACTTAAAAAACACGGCGAACTCAAGGATTCCCTTCTGCCACACCATCAACGTGGTGATATCGCCAAAGGGACTGAAAGCACCACCGGCATTGGCAGCGACAACAATATTGACGCAACCAATCGCGACAAATTTCGGCTGGTCTACACCCACTGCCAATATCACCGCACACATTATCAGGGCCGTGGTGAGGTTATCGGCAATGGGGGAGATGAAGAAGGCCAGAATCCCGGTGAGCCAGAACAGCGCCCTGTAGCTGAATCCTTTGAGTACCAACCAGTCGCGCAGGGCGTCAAACACCCTGCGTTCCAGCATGGCGTTAATATAAGTCATGGCTACCAATAAAAAGAAGAATAGCTCGGCGTATTCCAGAAAATTATGCCGTATGCCAATCGCCGCCGAGTGGGTGTCACCGGTACCGCTGTAGACGAAGGCGATCAACATCCAGATCAAACCCGCCGCCAGCAGCACCGGTTTCGATTTTCGCAGGTGCAGCTGCTCTTCCAAAATCACCAACACATAGGCCACGACGAAAAGCGCCAGCGCGGCATAACCCACCCAATGGCTGGTCAAGTCCAAATGGGCCGGATCACCACTCGAGGAAAACACAGCGCTAGAACCCAACAGGGAGAATATTAGAACTAACAGTTTAGTCATAATGGCCACATCGGTTTAGTTTGCATGGTTGCATTAGTTATCGCGGACAGTCGTCCCTAGCCTACAGCTGGGGAACTGCTGCCAGATCGATGGGCAACTCACCCCGGCCGATCCGCTGTGCACGATCCTGAAGGGTCGATTCCGCCTCATCAATACCAATCATGATAACAAAGCGTTGGTCGCGCACTCCCTGTAGACAAAAGCGCGCAAGGTCATCCAGGTCCTGAAATTCCAGCACCATGCCTGCGCCTTCCGCTGCCGCCTTAAAATCCGCCAAGGTGGGCACCGGTGCGGTGGCAACTTCGCGCGCCAAATCGGCCGGCCGGTTGCGATCGGTAGTCCATATCCCCGTATCCAACAAACCACCTGAGGGATAAAAAATAGACGCGCCAAGATTAGTGTCTTCTGTTTGCAGTTGGGCCGCCAAACACTCGGTTAGACAGGACACAGCGGCCTTGCTGGAAGCATAAACCGACTGATAGGGCAGCGGGGAGACACCGCCATCTCCGGAGGAGGTGTTTATCACGTGCCCTTCTTCTCCCGACGCTATCATACGGGGCACGAAGGCCTGAATACCGTGTACCACGCCAAAGATATTGACCCCATGCACCCACTTCCAGTCATTTGACGTGGTCTCCCAGACATTGGCAGATGGCGCCGCGACACCGGCATTGTTAAACAGCAGGTGACAGGCACCGTATTTTTCGAACACTTCATCGGCCAGGGCGTTTACCGAGGCGGCATCGGATACATCGGTGACCACACCGTGCAGATCGCCGGCCCCGGAGAATTCCTCCAGCACACGGTCCAGCGCCGCTTGTTCAACGTCGCCGACAATTACCCTCGCGCCAGCGGCCAGTAACTCCTTGACCAGCGAACGACCAATTCCACTTGCACCACCCGTTACAACAGCTACCTTGTTACTAAAATCATTCATTTCTTACATCTCTCTTCATTGTTGTAAAGCACTTTGAATAGCCCGACTCACCAGCCATAACCGATCCTGGCCCCACACCCCGACGATAGTATCACCGGAGGCGTTCAACACCCGAAACCCGGGTACACCCCAACAATCAAAATCGTACATGGCCAGGCGGTTTTTCTCTAGCGATTCCTGCCAATCATCGTTATCAATTATCTCCTGCGCTTCGGTCCAGGACAGGTCAGCCCGTTCCACCACCTGCGCCAGCCCGGCGTCTTGGTTGGTATTCACCCCATCGACAAAGGCTGCCTTGAGAAAACTGCTCATTAAACCAACACGTTTCTGCTGGCGCTCCGCCCAGGAAAATAAGGAGTAGCAGCGCCGTGCAGGGCTTCCTATGGGGTCGCTGAACTTGCCAAATTCCACGCCCAGGGCACGCGCTTCCCGGGCAGCATCTGCAAAGATGTACAGGCCTTTCTGACGACTCAGGGACACCCCTCGCATCACCATGGGCAGTACCGGGCGCAATTCAAGGCGTAGCCCCGTGTCATTGGCCAATTGCACTGCCTTGTCGAAAATCAACGCCGTATAAGGGCTGCGCAATGAGGCGTAAATTTCCAGGGTGAGGCTGCCGTTGTCCTTCAACGGTCCCGCTACAATCTCGGGCCGGGGGAATAAAATCGACGCGTGTTCGCCCTGGACTGCACCCAGTGATTCTAATCGTTTCTCGAGATGGTAGAGTCTATCAACACCCCAATACCATTCCCCGGCATAGTAAAACATACCACCAGAGTAATGCTGTAGCTCCGCTCTGCGCTTGTCGCCACGGGCGAGCGCGGCCTCGGTTTGTGTCGCCGTTAGCGCCCCATATCTATCTTGCAGGGTCTGCAGCGATGCCGAAGCCGTCTCGCAGAAGACCGCCTCACCTAGCGCGACAGCCACCTCGGCAAAATTTGTCTCAGTGGTGTTGGCGAGTATGTTATTGGCCTGCTGCACCTGATCCCCAGAGGGCAGAAGCGCGCTGCGGGGAAACCCCAGACCGTAATGCGTGCAAACCAGCGCGGCATCAACCAGCGCTAATCGCGGCAACAATTCGGGCTCGGGCAAGTTCGCACCGCTGGGAGCGCTAACCTGATGGCAAGTGAGTTCAATAGCATAACGATCAGACAACTGCGCCAGTGTTTGCGCCGCCAGATGGCTATAGGGATCGTCTACTTGATGGAAGTATTCTATGCGGTGCGGTTCGCCCTGCGCTGTTCGCGCTTTTTCGGCTTTACGCCGCAATTTTTCCAGACGGCTGGGGTGAACCAATTTGCGGATGACCCGCGAGGTAACCCAGCGAACCATTGGGCTTGGGTCCATCGTGGCGGCGCCACCTTGTTCCTTAAACTGCTCTGCCATAGATTCCTCTTACAATATGTGCCGAAAATAAGTCCACAGCCTGTCAACGTGAGTGTACTACGGTTTTTGCAATTTGTTGCAAAGCTGCATCAATGCGGCTATCAACGCAAACGATACATCAGTAGGGCTGCGCGTTTGGTCTGACTTGGCAAGGTATACAGGTCGGCAGTCTCGTTGACGGTATGGCCACCACTGCCCATTAACCCAAGGCCATCAATCGCCATCTTCACATGGCCAGCCACAAACGATATATCTGCGGCTCCCGCACGCCTGGGGTCTACCGCGCGAACAGGTCCCAATCCCAGGGCGACACTCACATCGCTGTAACGGCGCAACAACTCGCTGTTGCCCGCGGAGGGTGACATCGGTGGATAGCCGTCGTCGAAAACCAGACGAGCCTGGGTGTGCGCAAGATTTGCGGCGACGATATCTTGCATCGTTTCCTGAGCCATTTGCAGTTGCGCCGGGGAAAGCGCCCGTATGCCGCCGGTAACGACAACTGTTTTTGCCACAACATTGGACTTGCCAAAAGCCGTGGCCCGAGAGTCCGCAGCCTCATGATTTAACTCGGTGCCCCCCGCGATCATGCCCGGATTGAAAGTGAGATTGGGGACGCCCGCCAGGACGGTGCGAAACTGGTCCAAAATCCTGGCCGCCTCAAAGACAGCACCATAACCTACCTCCTCCTGGAATATCTGCGAGGAATGGGCGGGCCGGCCGCTTACTTCCAATTGCCAGCCACTGGCCCCGCGGCGTGATACCACTGCGGTTTCGGGATTGCCATCGCCATCTTCAAATCCAATGGCGTAATCGGCCCAAATGGCTGCGTCAATCAAGGCCTTGTTGGCAATGGCATGGGGCTTCCCCCGGCTCTCCTCATCGCCGGTCATGACGACCCTTATCTGCAGCTCATCCAGTACGCCTGCCTCGTACAACGCTCTCAAGGCGTAGATAAGAACCACATCACCGCCCTTCATGTCGGTGACGCCCGGCCCCCGGGCATACCGTTCATCGATTCGTTCAAATGTCTGAAAACTGTCGGCCGGCTCAAACACCGTATCGAGATGGCCTATTAGCAAAATACGGGAGCCGTGTGTTCCCCTGCTCGCGACCAGATGCCCCGCTCTGCCAAACGCATGCCCCTCAACCGTAGTGGGGTGAAAACCCAATAGCTCCAATTCTTTGGCGAACAGCCCCGCCACCCGCATTACCCCGGGGAAATTCATTGTGCCGCTATTGATGTTCACCGCTTTTTCCAGCAGTGACAGCGCCTGTGACTGGTTGGCATCCACGCTGCGGACGATTTGCTTCTCAGTTGGATCCAGAACGCCCTCGGCCCGGCACACAGCTCCGATACACAGCAGGATTATTAACAGATATTTCATTGATTGACCTCACCCACCCTGGAGACAAAGTGACGCCTGATTGCGCATCCCCCCCGCCGGCGAGCATGCCATGAGATCTATTTTCTGTCCATTTTAAACGCCATACCGTAGGATACGGGCCTATGAATCGGGAACCTTCCACGGCGGCACCACCACCATCTCCCCAACTGCGGGCGGATTTGCTGCAGCAATTGAAAGCGGTACTAGCACTCGACGCCATCATCGAAGAAACCGAGTCCCAGCGGCCTTTCGAGTGTGATGCACTGACCCTTTACCGGGAGTTACCCCTGCTGGTCGTTTTGCCAGAAACCTCTGAACAGGTGCAACAGACGCTGCGTATCTGCCACGCATTATCCGTACCTGTAGTGGCCAGGGGGGCCGGCACGGGTCTTTGTGCGGGGGCCATGCCGCACCCAGAGGGAATACTGCTCAGTCTCAGCAAGCTCAATACTATTATCGAGATCGATCCCCTCGCCCGCACCGCCAGGGTTCAACCGGGGGTGAGCAATTTATCTATTTCCGAGGCTGCAGAAATACACGGACTGTTTTATGCACCCGACCCCTCTTCCCAGATTGCCTGTAGCATCGGCGGTAACGTGGCAGAAAATTCCGGGGGGGTGCACTGCCTCAAGTATGGCCTGACCGTTCACAATATCCTGTCACTGGAAGTGCTGACCGTGGAGGGAGAACAACTCACCATTGGTTCACAGGGTCTGGACTGCCCCGGTTTCGACTTGCTGGCATTGCTTACCGGCTCCGAGGGCCTGCTCGGTGTGGTGACTGAAGTCACGGTAAAACTTCTGCCCATTCCGGAAGTTGCCAAGCTTATCATGGCGGGCTTCGACACAGTGGACAAGGCCGCCGATGCGGTGGGCAGAATAATCGATGCCGGCATAATCCCCGCCGGCTTGGAAATGATGGACGCCCTTGCCGTGCAGGCTGCGGAAGACTTTGTCGAGGCGGGATATCCCCGGGAGGCGGCCGCGCTGTTATTGTGTGAAGTCGATGGTACCCACGAAGAAGTGGAGGCGCATATCGCCCGCGTGACGGAACTGTTTAGCGACGCGCAAGCCTCCTCCATCACCGTGGCACGCAATGAAGCCGAACGAGCGCTGCTGTGGAAGGGACGCAAATCTGCCTTTCCGGCTATTGGCCGACTCGCACCCGATTACTACTGTATGGATGGCACCATTCCCCGCAGCCAGGTGGCGCGGGTGCTCAATGAGATAAGTCGACTGGGTGCGGAGTACGATTTACGCGTCGCCAACGTATTTCACGCGGGGGACGGAAATCTACACCCACTTATTTTATTCGATGCCAGTAATCCCGACGACGTCCGCAAGGCGGAGGAATTTGGCGGAAAAATTCTCGAACTCAGCGTCGCAGTCGGCGGCTGTATTACCGGCGAACACGGCGTGGGGCTGGAAAAAATGCGGCAAATGCCCAGCCAGTTCAGCAAAGCAGAATTGTTGCAACTGGAGGAGATTAAAGTCGCTTTCGACCCAATGCTGTTGCTGAACCCCGGCAAGGGCATTCCCATTCTCAAACGCTGCCAGGAATACAGAGCCCTGCCGGCTCGCCACCGTCATATGCAAGGCCAACATCATGAGTGACTGTAGCGCAGAGATGGTGGAGGCCGTTGCCGAGTCCTATGCTAAAAAACAGTCGCTAACCATAACGGGCGGCGGCACCAAGACGAATATTCTGGGTCGCGCTATCGACATTGCCAACGCCCCCATTCTGAACGTGTCGGCACATACCGGCATTGTCGATTACCAACCCTCGGAACTCGTGCTCACCGCCAGGGCCGGCACCACCCTCTCGGATATAACCGCGGCACTCGCCAGTGAAGGCCAAATGCTATCCTTTGAACCCCCCCTGTTCGATGGCAGGGCCACCCTGGGTGGCACCCTCGCCGGCAACTTGTCCGGGCCCGCGCGGCCCTGGGCGGGTGCCATTCGGGACATGGTCCTGGGCGTACAATTGATCAACGGCAAGGGGGAACTACTCAATTTCGGCGGCCAGGTAATGAAAAATGTCGCCGGCTACGACGTCTCGCGCTTACAGGCAGGGGCGTTGGGCACGCTGGGGGTACTGAGCCAGATCAGCTTGAAGGTATTGCCTAAACCGGAATATTCGACCACTTTGTGCTACCAACTAAACGCCCGGGACGCCCTGGAACAGATGAATATCAAATCGGCCCTGCCCAAACCTCTCAGCGGCGCCTGTTGGGTAGAGGGGCATATGTTTTTACGCCTGTCCGGTGCGGCTGACGCGGTGAATCAAACCGCAAAATTATGGGGCGGTGGACAGCTGGGCGACGACGCGCCGGTGTGGCGGCAACTGCGCGAAATGACACACCCATTTTTTCACGGGAATGACGCGTTATGGCGGTTCTCCCAACGCCCTACCTCCCCCGTCCAAGAGCAATTTGGCGACACGCTGATCGACTGGAGCGGCGCCCAGCGCTGGGTGCGCGGTGAACACCCGCGCGAGGCCCTGGAACGTGCTGCGGAAGAAGCGGGCGGACACGTATCGCTATTTCGTGGCGGAGACAGGCGCTCAGAGGTCAAGCACAACGCGAGTAAACTCGAGCAACGCCTGCACCAACGCCTGAAATACGCATTCGACCCGGCGGGTATTCTTAACCCCGGGCGCATGTATTCCTGGATGTAAGCCATGCACGTAGAGCTTCACCCCACTTACCGTGATACGCCCGATGGCGAGGCCGCAAAAGAGATTGTCAGCGCCTGTGTCCACTGCGGCTTTTGCCTGGCGACCTGCCCCACCTACCTGGACGCGCAGGATGAGAGGGACAGCCCCCGCGGGCGTATCTATTTGATCAAGGCGTTGCTGGAAACCGGCAAAGCCAGCCAAACCACCCAGACTCACCTGGACCGCTGCCTGACCTGTCGCAGTTGTGAGACAACCTGTCCCTCGGGAGTGGAGTATGGCGCACTGGTTGATATAGGCCGCCGCCTTACCGAGCAACACGTTGATCGCCCGCTCTACGCCAGGGCCGTGCGTTGGTGTTTGAGAAAAGTTATCTCGAATCCCGCGCTGTTTGCCCCGCTATTGGCAATAGGCCAATTTTTTCGACCGCTGCTGCCCGCGTTTCTCAAGCGCCAAATCCCACTCAAACAATTGCCGAAGGCGGTCCCTTCCTCGCAACATGTTCGCACCATGCTGGTGTTGGAAGGCTGCGTGCAAAATGCCGCCACGCCGAACACCAATGCTGTTGCCAAACGCGTTTTCGACAAGCTGGGCATTTCCTTAGTCAGCGTGAAAAAAGCGGGCTGCTGCGGCGCGGTAAACTATCATCTGTCGGCTGAAGAAGATGCGCTGGCTGACATGCGCCGCAATATTGATGCATGGTGGCCATTGATAGCAGCGGGCTCGGTGGAGGCCATTGTATCGACCGCCTCGGGCTGCGGCAGTATGTTGGCGGATTATGGCAAGCTGCTGGCACAGGACCCGGCCTATGCCGACAAGGCCTTGCGGGTAACCGCGCTGGGCAAAGACATCAGTGAAGTGCTGCGCGGAGAAAATCTTGGGCAGCTCGCTGGCGTGAACCTGAACATCGGTAAGGTCGCCATTCATACACCCTGCTCCTTGCAACATGCCTTAAAGCAAGCGGACGCGGTTCCCGACATCCTGAGACGGGTGGGATTCGATCTCGCAGCTACCACGGAAAAACACCTGTGCTGCGGCTCGGCGGGAACCTACTCTATTTTACAGTCGGCAATAAGTGGCCGCTTGTTGAACAACAAGCTGCAGGCGCTCAATATCGATCATCCCTCTGTCATTGTGACAGCCAACGTGGGCTGCCAGCTACAACTGGCATCACAATCGGCTATTTCGGTGCACCATTGGATAGAGCTTTTGGATGAGTTGCCACCTTAGTGATATATTGGCGGCCTACGTTATGATGGAAACCAACATGTATAAAACCCTCAGTGCCCTACTAGTCGGACTACTCCTGATCAGCGCCGCTGCGCAAGCGCAAAAGAGCGTGACGCTAAGCGCCAGCACCAGCCCACCCTACGCAGACAGACAACTGCCGGAACAGGGTCTGGCCATGGAAGTCGTCAGCCACGTGTTTAAACGGGCCGGCTATAGCCCGCTAATCAATTTTGATACCTGGCCCCGCGCGATGGAGGGAGTCAGTGTCGGCCTGTTCGATGCACTGGCCGCCGCCTGGTACTCGGAAGCGCGCGACAAGGAGTATTTGTTCAGTGAGCCCTACCTCAGCTCGAAACTGATTTTGCTGAAACTGCGTTCGAACCCGGCCAATTACACAAACATATCGCAACTGACGGGCAAACGCCTTGGCACCCAGGTGGATTTCGCCTACGGCGTCGATTTCCAGAAAGTCGCCGGGTTAACGCTGGTACCTGAGAATCACGCCATCCAGAATCTGCTGGGATTGCTCAACGGCTCGGTCGATGTGGTGATTGGCGATCAGCGCACCCTGGCCATGCAACTCCACGCCTATCTCGCCCACGAGCTGCATAAATTTCAGGTTGTCGACGTCAATTTACCCACCCGGGCCAGACATGTTGCCGCCAGCAGAGCCATTGCCGGTGGGGAGCAGTTGGTGGCAGATTTTAATCGCGCCCTCGCGGAAGCGCGTGCCGACGGTAGCTATGCGGCCATCGTGGCGAAGTGGGATAAACG
>SMVB01380053.1_pt1 | contig 10010 bp, 11 predicted proteins | sample 2456461 | NCBI WGS metagenome assembly SMVB01 (sample SAMN11095934, study PRJNA526329) | marine sediment metagenome | biome: Marine sediment; feature: Surficial sediment; material: Deep marine sediment; isolation source: Hadal surficial sediment | place: Pacific Ocean | collected 2014-05 | depth...
CTTTATCTGTGCATGAGGATGGTAAGATGAGCGCTTGTTTTTTGCATTGTGAATTTAATAGATATTCGGTAAGCTTTCCTCCTTATATTTGCGGGAGGTGCCTATGTTGAATTGTCCACGATGTTCCAGTGCTGCCCGAGTCAAAAGTGGCGCGATCAACGGCCGCCAGCGCTACAGGTGTCAAGCCTGCCGGTATTTGTATACGGTTGCCCACAAGTCCGATATTTCAACCGCCGCCCAGCGTCGCATGGCCGTGACGCTGTACTTGGAAGGGCTGGGGTTTCAGTCATTCGGTCGGATCTTAGGGTTTAGTCATGTGGCGATCTATCAGTGGATCAAAGCCCTGGGAGAAGAAGTGGCTCAGCTCAAGCGCTCCGCCGCCTAGATCGTCGAAATGGATGAAATGCATAGTTTGTCGGGCAACAAAAAACTATTATTGGATCTGGATTGCTGTTGATCGACTTGGAAAACGCTTCCTTCATGCTGTTACTGGGACCCGAGGGGTGGTGACGGGCGAACAATTATGGGACATCATTAAAAGCGCATTGATTGAACAGGTCATGACGGATCATTGGGAGCCGTATGAGCACTTCGTCCCGCCAGAGAAACACGTACAGTCCAAGGCAGAGACCTTCACGGTCGAAGGCTACAATAGTGTATTCCGGCATTTCCTGGCTCGCTTACGCCGAAAAACAAAGTGTTATAAGAAAAGCGATACGATGTTGTGGTATTCAGTCCTTCTCTTGATGGCCAAATGGAATGGGGAACTGGAGTGTCTATTAAATTAACAATGCCCAACTAAAAACGGCAGTTAGTTATTCTCGAAGGCTTGCCGGGTGGCGAATACTTCTCCGGGATGGATGAGCAACAAACAATTCCCGTCAACCGGATCTTGATGGAAAAGGGCGAAGGTGAGGCAAAGTTGTGGGGTGGGTTCCGGGTCAAATTCTAATAGAATCGGGATGTCGACCAAGGGCATTGGTTCCTTAAGACTTGCGAGGCGAAGCCGTACAGCGACCAAAATATCGCGTAGCCGCGAATGAATACGGTCTTCTGTGAAATCAGGAGAGGATGTAATGTACTGGTCCCACAAAGGATTGGTCATGCCTACGCAAAAATCCAATCCGATACTCTGAGCAAGAGGGGTCACATCTCTGAGAATCCCTGATTCCACCGCTTCCCGTCGTGATCGGATCGTGAGTTGTTTCAGATCAGCCGGGATTTCCTGAGGGATCACTGAATGAGAGGACGGCGATTCTTTTGCGTCTTTGGCGGAGGACTTATCCGAGCCTTTGATGAGAGGCTGTGCTGGTGCATCAATGGAAGCCGGAAGTTTCAAATGGTCTTTGCCTAGCGCCTGCATAATGCCTTCATAGACCGATTTAGCCGAATTGGTCCACTTATCGTCTTGGGGTAGGCCCCCAAAGGCGGCATCCGAAGCTTTTTTTTCGTCGTGGGTGAGGGGGCGTGGTTGTGTCATACCTAATAATGTAAGTCAAATCATAGGAAAGTCAAGCATCAAGGTCGATCTCTGCTTTAAACCTAAAAACGGCAGTTGGATCACGAAAGTCTGCACAACCCCTTGACGCACCTAGGAAATGTCCAAATCGACTCATCACTCAAAAGGTAACCACACAATTTGTCCATTCCCTCTGCACATCAATTGCTTGCACAGCTTTTTCGCGCTCAACTGCCGTCTTTAGGTTAAACGATCAATTGCTCACAACTTCCTTCAAATATGTGCGATTTTGAACTTTCGTGTCAGAGCGAAATCGCTCTCATGGATCCAATTCATTATTTCTCTGCAAGAAGCCATGATGGATAATAATGAAAAATAATTATATATTTCAATATGTTACATATAATTAAGGTAATCAATTCGATTAGGGAACGTTGTTTGCATTTCTTTTGAAATTATTGAAGTTATTTTTCTAAGGAGGACAGGATGGACCCAATTTTTGATATAGCGATGATTGTGGTAGTGGCTGTAATGGTCGCTTTCAATCTTTACGGATAACATGACCTATTCATTCCATTATAACAGGGAATAAAGCTGCTGTAATCCTTCCTTCATCTGATTCTCGTCCCTCTTATTCTCTCTTCTCCTAAGTTTTTTCTCCTCGTGCTCTGCAAATTATGTATACGTAATGAAAACTTCATAAGTTTTTATTTTCGAAGAGATTTTTCGTGCAATCCCTTGCTGTCTTCCTTTCCGTCTTGCTATATCTCCGTAACAATTTGGGGGGGGGTGCGTGATGCCAACAATATGTCATTGAGGGCTTCAACGAGCTTCTTTTCGCTTAAATAACATTGGCCAATCTGTAGGGTGGCTGGCTCTGAAAGTGTAAAGGGTCGGCTTCAGTGCAAGCCGGTCTGTGTTTCTGTCAATACACACAGAAACCATGACCGGCTTTGTTGTGTCACTCATGTAGGAGAAAGTTCTCTCGAACATCGCACAAAAGCAGATGTTGCAACATTTTTCATATTTCCCTCATACACTTATGTACTGACGCGCTGGTTTAATGTATTTCCTGACACTATGAAAACCGACCTGACCGACATTCCAAGAGGAAACATTTCCGATCTCCCGAAACATTGGCAAGCGGATATGCTTTCCGGTTTTCTTGTCTTTTTAATTGCACTCCCTCTCTGCTTAGGCATTGCTCTCGCCTGTGGGTATCCGGCCATTGCCGGCATCTTTACGGCGATTATCGGTGGAATCTTGGTGACGTTTTTGAGCAACTCCGAACTGACCATCAAAGGACCTGCTGCGGGGTTGATTGTTATTGCTATTGGCTGCGTTACGGAATTTGGCTTTACGGGAGGCAAAGATCCTGCTGCTGACTTCCATGCGTATCAACTCGCTTTGGGAGTGGGCGTGGCTGCAGGCATTTTTCAAATGTTGCTTGGAGTGTTTCGTGCGGGAATTTTAGGAGAGTTTTTTCCGACTGCAACTGTGCATGGTCTCCTTGCGGCCATCGGGGTCATTATCATGGCCAAGCAATTCCCCGTTACGATGGGATTAAGCTCGGAAGGAACGCCTCTGGAGCTTCTTGCCAACATTCCATATTTCATCATCAACATGAATCCTCTTGTGGGACTCATCGGCATCGTCAGTCTGCTCATCATGTTTGGCTATCCGTTGATGAGCAATCCCCGTCTTAAGGTGATACCAGCGCCTATGATCGTCTTATTTCTTACTGTTCCTTTGGGAATGTATTTCAATATTGATCAGGAACAGACCTATTCTTTTTATGGCCAGGACTATTCATTAGGAAAGAATTTTCTGGTTGGGGTTCCGGAGAACATGTTTCATGCGTTAACGTTCCCGGACTTTTCAGGATTGGCCACTTCGGTCGGTGTGAAATATGTGGTGATGTTTGCGTTGATTGGAAGTATTGAATCTCTTCTGAGCGCGAAAGCCATTGATGGAATTGATCCCTGGAAGAGAAAGACCAATCATGATCGCGATATGCTGGCAGTTGGAGTCGGGAATACCCTCGCGGCATGTGTCGGCGGACTTCCAATGATTTCGGAAATTGTTCGAAGCAAAGCCAATATTGATAATGGCGCACGAACCCGATTCGCCAATATGTTTCATGGCATGTTTTTGCTGCTTTTTGTCGCACTCCTTCCCGGCCTGATGAATCAAATCCCTCTTGCGGCCCTCGGAGCCATGCTGGTCTTTATCGGATTTCGACTAGCCTCCCCTCAAGAATTTGTCCATATGTGGCACATAGGCCGTGAGCAATTCATGATATTTGTGTCCACGATTATTGGCGTGTTGGCCACAGATCTTCTCATAGGAATCGCTATTGGAATCGGTGTCAATTTCGTGCTCCATCTAAAAAATGGCGCTCCACCCAGGTCACTGTTTACATCTCAATTGCATGTTGAACGCACTGAGGATGGGCCGGTTACCGTGATCGTCAAGGATTCTGCGATATTCAGCACATGGATTGGATTAAAGAAACAATTGGAGAAGCTCAAACATGAACCCCATGTCGTCCTTGATTTGTCAGAGACTTTTCTGGTTGATCACACGACGATGGCCAAACTCCATGAGATCCAAAAGGAATTTCAAGAAAAGAATTCCACCTTGGTCATTACGGGGTTGGACCAGCATCAACCCCTCTCGAATCATCCTGAGGCGGGAAGGAAGAGATCCAGGTCCTAAGTGAGACCTTGGTAGGATAAGCAGGAAGATGAGGGATTATTCACAATTGAATCCCAAATCATGGTCAAAAGCAAACACAATCATCCGTTCCCCGATTTGGGTGTCGATATCGGTGAAGAGCGTCAAGACGGTCACTCCGGTGATTTCACTCAGTTGTTGGGAAAGTTTGTCCCGACCTTGTGCAATGAGATTCTGACGCATGGCTTTGACCATTTCGACGCCATCCGCATTTTTCGCTAGCTGGCGTTCTGCGGGAGTTAGAACTCCCTTGAGTCTGACGAGAACCAGGTCTTTCAGAATAAACGCTTTGACATCCTCAGGGCCTCGCCCCATAAATTCCTGTTCAAACTTAATGATCGCATTCCGGATAGCCGCTTCTAATTCTCCTTTTGTCTGACCGTTTTTCATAAGGCACTCGAAATCACAACAAAATAATTGTTAGGGTGGAATGATGAAGAACGTAAATGCAACCACCAGGGTTGATATCGAAACATACCTGATTCGATGCTGAAAGCCCAGCAATTTTTATAGGCAATGATTGAATGTGGTTATGATAATCCTAAAAGCGGCAGTTGGGCGCGAAAAAGCTGTGCAATCAATTGATGTGCAGAGGGAATGGACAAATTGTGTGGTCACCTTTTGGGTGATGAGTCAATTTTTCATGTTCCTAGGTGCGTCAAGGGCTTGTGCAGACTTTCGTGATCCAACTGCCGTTTTTAGGATGAAAGCGTGACTTGCGCTCAATCAAAAAGACGATGGCTGTTGTGGGCGAGACCACAGCAAAACCCCCTGATTCCCTCTCACGTGGCAATCTTCTTATAACTATGACCCGTTTTCGATTGGCCCTAAGGCATCTCAATGCAAGCCCATGACTTTTTTCTTATCCTGCTTGTTATTCTTTTAACCGCCCGAGTCTTCGCAGAACTGGCTGCAAGGCTCAACGCACCCTCTGTCATAGGGGAGTTATTGGCGGGAGTCGTATTGGGACCCAGTCTCCTGGGCTGGATCGAGCCCATCGAAACAATCAAACTCATGGCCGAAATCGGGATCATTCTGCTTTTGTTCGAGGTAGGTTTGGGGACTGACCCCAAGCAGTTGGCGCGGGCCGGTCCCAAGTCTTTAATGGTGGCTCTGGCAGGTTTCTGTTTGCCGCTCCTGTTGGGGTTCGGTGTTGGATATTGGGGATTCGACCTTCCGTTGCTGGTATCGCTCTTTATCGGAGGGACCCTCACCGCGACCAGCATTGGCATCACCGCTCGTGTGCTCACTGACCTCAAGCGCCACCATGCCCCGGAGGGCCAGATCATACTGGGTGCAGCGATTCTGGATGATGTGATGGGCGTCGTCCTGCTGGCGCTCCTGTATGAATTCTCCATTGGGGGCGGTGTGACCCTGGGTAATGCTGGCAAAGTCATCATGTTCGTGATGGCCTTCTTTGTTTTAGCCCCGGTGGCAGCCAAGCTAATGTCCGCCATCATTAAACACGTCAACTCGACCACAGGAATTCCCGGTCTGATTCCCACGACCATTGTCTCCCTGGTGCTATTTTTTGCATGGTTGGCACCTGCGATGGGAGCGCCGGAGTTGCTTGGTGGTTTCGCGGCAGGTCTGGCGTTATCGCGGCGTTTCTTTTTACCGTTTGGCACGGTATTGCATGCAGACCCATCTTTCGCCGAGCACATTGAGTCAGAAATGAAGCCGATCATTCATTTGTTCACACCAATTTTCTTTGTCATGGTCGGTTTGTCATTGAACCTGCGCGAGATCGATTGGAGTTCTCCATTCATTTGGGTTTTTTCCATAGCGCTGATGATTGTGGCGATTGTCGGTAAATTGGCGGGTCCCATGCTTATCCGGGAACCGTGGCCAACCCGTTGGATCATTGGCACCGCCATGATCCCGCGTGGTGAAGTCGGTCTCATCTTCGCCGAATTGGGACGGGAAAGTGGTATCTTGAATAACGAGATTTATGCCGGGATGATTATCGTGATCGCGTTGACGACCGTCTTGTCGCCATTCGCGATGAAGGAGTTGTACGCTCGTTTCAGCCACCGCTTACAAACAGTTGAGCGCATGTAACGATTGATTGGAGCAGTTCGTTGGCTTGACTGTTAAGGGTTCACGCAACCAATACCTTCACAGAATTCGGGCCAGGCTTTGTGTCAGATTGGAGTGATCTGATGGGCACACCCGCAGGCGTCGCAAGATCTACGTTGTGGATTATATGCGTAAAAATCGGCTCAAGATGACAAACTGGTTCAGACTTACTATTGCCTGTAGCAGTCTGCTTCTGAACATCCCGGTAGCCAGCGCCGATTTGGAGGGAGGTTCCGTGCAGGCACACCTTGAGGCCTCTGTGCGGACCCTGGCTGACACGATTGGCCCCCGCACCCTTAAGAATCCGGACAGTTTACATGCCGCAGCTGAGTTCATCACCCGATCATTTGAGTCTTCTGGGTATGCCGTGACATTCCATTCCTATGACGTTCAGGGGCACATGGTACGGAACATTATTGCTGAGCGACGGGGAAATGAGGAACCCGACCATATCCTCATAATTGGGGCGCATTATGATACCGCTGAAGGAACGCCAGGCGCCGATGACAATGCCAGCGGGGTGGCGGTTCTCCTGGAACTCGCCCGTCTCTACGCGCAGACCTCTTTCCGGAAAACGGTGCGGTTTGTCGCCTTCACATTGGAAGAGCCTCCGTTTTTCCGGAGCCGCCATATGGGCAGCCGGGTCTATGCTCGCAGCTTGAAGGCCAAGAACGAACAGGTTGATGGGATGATCTCCTTGGAAATGCTCGGATTTTTTTCCCACGAGGAAGGGAGTCAGTCGTTCCCCTTCTTCTGGTTGCGGTGGATGTTTCCCACCCGCGGGAACTTCATCACCGTGGTGAGTAACTTCGCATCGAAGGGTCTTCAAGGCCAAGTTCGCGATGCGTTACAGGCTAGCATGACGCTACCGGTCGAGACGTTTACCGGACCGTGGTGGGTTCCAGGTGTTGATTTGTCAGACCATGGTTCTTTCTGGAAGGAAGGGTATCCAGCCGTGATGCTGACGGACACGGCCTTTTACCGAAATCCGCATTACCATGCGGCCACGGATGTTCCGGAGACACTGGACTATGGCGCCATGGCCGAGCTGGTGCAGGGAATGTCCGAAGTGATTATGACGCTGGACCAGAAGCAAAAGAGCCGGATTAACTAAAGAGAAAAATTGGCACAGGGATATGCCTGACGATTCCGCTCAAGGATTCATCCCCGAACCGATTACCCGACGAGTCATTTTCGCGTACAAGCACTTCCCGACAATGCAGGTCCTCGCATCTCAACATAAGGAGAATTCAGCATGAAATGGTCCTGGAAGCTGGGTCGGCTTGCGGGCATTGACGTGCATGTCCATGCCACGTTTTTCATTCTCATCGCCTGGATTGTCCTGAGCTATTGGCGGGCAGGGCATTCGCTGGCTTCGGTTGTCGCTGGTGGGGCCTTTATTCTAACGCTGTTCCTCTGCGTGGTGCTGCACGAACTGGGACATGCACTGATGGCACGGCGCTATGGCATCGGCACACGATATATCACGCTCCTCCCCATCGGCGGTGTGGCCATGTTGGAACGGATGCCCCGTGACCCGAAACAGGAGATCGCCGTGGCGTTGGCGGGGCCGATGGTTAACGTGGTTATTGCCCTGGGCCTGTGGGGATGGTTAGCGGCTGTCAATGCACTGGTGCCCGCCGATCAATTGAGTGTCACAGGGGGACCCTTTCTGGAGCGCCTCATGGTCGTCAACATCTTTCTTGCGCTCTTCAACATGTTGCCGGCATTTCCCATGGACGGCGGCAGGGTGTTGCGGGCGGTACTGACCATGCGTATGGGGCACGGCCGGGCCACACGTATGGCTGCCAGCATAGGGCAGGGTTTGGCCCTCGTGTTGGGGTTGTTCGGTCTGTTGATCAACCCGTTTCTGATTTTTATCGCCCTGTTTGTCTGGATCGGGGCTGCAGCTGAAGCAGGGTCGGCACACATGCAATCTGTCCTTTCCGGCGTGACGGTGGGTCAAGCTATGCTCACTGACTTTCATGCCATTGCGCCCAATGACACCTTGGCGCGAGTGGTCGAGCTAACCCTGGCCGGCGCCCAGAAAGACTTCCCTGTGATGGCAGAGGAGAGAGTGCTTGGAGTGCTGATTCAGACTGATTGATTACAAGGGTTGCGGGCGGGAGGTGAGCATTCCAAAGTCAGCGAGGTTATGCAAAAAGATATTCACATTGCTGACATCGCTGAACCGTTGGATTCCGTCATGGAGAAGTTTCAGATCAGCGAATGCCGGTTGGTGTTTGTGACGGCATCCGGCCGGTTGGCCGGCATTGTTCATCTTGACAACATTTTAGAGTTTCTGCAATTCCAGGAAATCTTGCAAGGACGGAAAACATGAGGCGCAGGGGGATCGCATGATGGAATTTGATGTGTTGAGTTCCTGGCAACCAGCCCCTTCCTTAATCCTAAAAACGGTAGTTGGATCACGAAAGTCTCCACAATCCCTTGATGCACCTAGGAAATGTAAAAATTGACTCATCACCCAAAAGGTGACCACGCAAATTTTCCATTCCCTATGCACATCAATTGCTTGCACAGCTTTTTCGCGCTCAACTGCCGTCTTTAGGTTAATGAGAACGCCCGCGAACGGGTTACTCTTCCATTGTCATTCTTGCACTTTTATGGCTATCGTTTTATCCTTGGTTCTTTCCACGACCTGCTCAAGCTGCCATGCTAAACTGGAGCGGCTGATCGAGAAAGACGGCGAGATCGGAAGCCCCGCAGCGTGAAGTGCCATGGCAATATAAAAGTGGCAATGGTGGAAAAGGTGGTATGAATCCTTCGCCACATAGAAACGACTCTTCCCCGCTACATATATGGGTGTCTTTGCTGCAATAGTTTCCGCTAAGTACTGTTGCACTCGACGAAGGTCTTGCTCGCTGACACGAAAGAGGAAGAGATCGGCCGGAGGTTGCGGTGTCCGTGTGGCCCAGAGTTCAGCGTACTGCCCGATTTCCACAACTCCTTCGGTCGGCCAAAGCAGTGCCCGCAGGATTCCACTAAACCCTTGCTGCCCCTCCAGATACCATGCACGCTCAGCAAATCCCCATTCCTCAAAGTATGAAACATCGGCTTCAGATGCAACATCTCCTGTCGGCGGGTGGTTTCCAGGGGCAACCCGCTCATTTTTCCGGGGAAATCCAATCATCGCATGCCATGTATCAAGCGACACATAGAGTTCTTGCAATGGGGCGTCGTGTGGTGGAGGCCATCGTTCTGAGAGAGCTGTTGTGCATCCTCCTTGGAAGAACAGCAAAAAAGCCATGCCTAGCCAGGCATACCCTTTCAGCTTCCATTGAAGAGTGAATTTGTATTGAGGAGACTGTTCTGGATGAGTGATCGTCATGTGCCTTTTGAACGAAAAGGATCGGAAAATCTGGCCAAATCCTGCGCAACCGCAGTAGATCAGTCTAATCTTGGACAGGCTCCTAATCCATGGTTTGTAATTGTTCAGTGCAGGGAACTGAATCCCTGTCATATCCTGCACCCTTATGAGGTGGGATGCCCTGTTTGAGTGTAGCCGATTGATCCAGAAATAAGGAGGCAATGCTCAATGGACGCATGGCTGGTTCTTGGACTGCTCGCCCTTGCGATTGGAATTGTTGGGGTTGTGGTTCTCTTCAAAGGACGGAAACCTTCCTGACGCGAACGACAATGGTTGGACGTTGATCTTGGTAAGGAATACGTACGAGGATATTTCCCCTAAGGCGGTGGTAGATGTCATGCCCTCCAC
>SMVB01131490.1_pt1 | contig 10006 bp, 8 predicted proteins | sample 2456461 | NCBI WGS metagenome assembly SMVB01 (sample SAMN11095934, study PRJNA526329) | marine sediment metagenome | biome: Marine sediment; feature: Surficial sediment; material: Deep marine sediment; isolation source: Hadal surficial sediment | place: Pacific Ocean | collected 2014-05 | depth 0-1...
AGTCACAAAATCCGGAGAGCATGGCTTCAAATGTGAGTATGTGGAAGGGTACGATCCAGAAAACTGGCCGCCTATTTAAAGGCTATTTAAACATCGCATAATCATGAATTGCAAGTACCGTTCCTTTCCAAAAAATCGGTTACAATTCCATCCCAAACTAACTGCAACTTTATCCCAAACTAAATGCGCGGTTATAGCAGGCAAAACCGACAGCGAACTTCAGGCGGGGAGGGTGTATCGGCAACGTTCAACCTCCTCCCAGCGACCGCAGGGCTTTTACCGTAGCTTCCAGTTCATCCAGTATCGGCCTGTCCTCCCCGGCGGCGCGCAGGGCGCTGACCATTGCCGAATAAAACCAAAGCGTTTCCGATTTATCCCCCTTAAACCTGTCCCAAACCTTGGCGCCCACCTTTTTATATTCGGACAGGATGGAGGCCGCGTTGTGAAGCTTGTCGGCGCACGATATCAACCGGACCGACGGGCTGGCGGATTTTATGTTTTGTATGTAACGTTCCTTCCTTTCCCGCCAGGGCGGTTTGGGTTGGGCGTCCGTTTCCGTACAACCGTCCACCAGGCCGGCGATTTTTTCGCCAAAGCGCTGGCGGATTTTCTCCATAACCGGTTTGCCGCCGCAATCCTCCACCGTATCATGCAGGACCGCCGCGATGGCTTCATCCTCATCCCCGCCGTTTTGCAGGACAGTCCCCGCCACGATCAGCGGATGGGAAATGTATGGAATTTTTGTTCCTTTGCGGACCTGGCCGCTATGGAGTTCGTTGGCCATAGCCACAGCCTCCGCAAACCTTTTGCTCATCATGTTTAAGTCCTCTATCGGGGATATTCAGCGCAGTTGAATCAACGGCCCTGTAGCAAGCTGACGAAGTATCCGAAAAGAATGTGTATTTATAAGCCATGGCAAGCCACGGGTAATAAAACCCACTTGTGGGATTTGCAACTCTGGCGCCTATGATTTATCATAGCGGATCAACCCGCTATTTGCGCCTCTTTTGGAAATATCCAGGACTTGACATGCCGTTTCGCCAACTGAATAAAAATCAGGTCCGACAACATTTTCAGCAGGCCGCGCGAAAATATGACGAATCCGCCGTGGTGCAACGGAAGTCCGCTAAACGCCTGCTGGAGATAGCCGCTTCCCTGCCTGCCACACCCCGCGTGATTTTAGATATTGGGTGCGGGACCGGACACGATTCCCAGGCGCTGGGCCGCTTGTTTCCGCAATCCACCCTCATCCCCATGGACATTTCCCTTGCCATGCTGGCAAAAACCCGCGCCAGGGCCGTTGCAATTTCTGGCAAGCACAGCCTCTTATGCGCCGACGCAGAATCTCTGCCACTGGGAAAATCAAGCGTTGACCTCGCGTTTTCCAACGCCGCCTTTAACTGGTTCAACGATCTCGAGGCCACCCTGAGCAATATTCATGCAATCCTGAGCGCAAAGGGGCAATTGTTGTTTTCCCTTTTCGGACCCGGCACCCTCAAGGAAATTAGCGACGCCTGGGAACAAACTGGGGCAGGCGGCGCTCATGTTAACGAATTTCTGCCTTCACATAAACTGCTGGACATGTTTACCGGACCCGGTTTTCGCCTGCTTCAAAGTGAAACCGTCAGTTACGCAGTTTATTTTGACAGCCCCCTGCAAGCCGTCAAATCATTCAGAAATGTTGGCGGGAAAAATGCCCTCACCCAAAGGCGGAAAGGCTTGACGGGCAAAAATCTTTTCGCCCGCTTCCTGAGAAACCTGGGAAACAACCGCGTCCGCAAAGGCGTCCCCATCACTTATGAAATCTTTATTTTCCTGTTGGAAAAATAATGTAGTCAAGAAAAGACTTGACCCCTTATAATTTTCCCTTCTATCATGGCGAGGTCTACCTGGGTCCTGTGCGGGTCGAAGAGCGGGTCATGCCAGTTGGCGGGGGGATGGGATACCCGCAGGGCTATAAGGTCGGCGGGATAGCCGGGGACGAGGACCCCGGTTTTTAGTCCCAGGGCCGAAGCGCCGCCGGCAGTCGCCATTTCCAGTATCTCTGCGCGGGACACGTCGGGCAACATTTCTTCCGCCAACCGCAATTCGCGGAGAAAATTCAACGACTCATTGCTGGCCAACGAGTCGGCGCCCAACCCCACTTTCATCCCTCTGTCGAGCATTTGGCGGACCGGCATGTATTGCGCGCGCCTGAACCAGCGGGTACTGCCGGGACAAAACGCTCCGGCGACGCCTCTCGCCGCCAGTAAATCCAAATCCGCCTCCACATGGCTCAGGTGTACGCCGAGCAGGGAACCGAGGACTCCCAGGCTATCAAGATACTGCGCCGGGCTGACGCCTGGCGGTTTCCAGTTTTCGTCAAACTTGCCGCGGCTACGGAGCAAGTTTTCCATATCCCCGCCGCCATCTTTGATAAACCGGATTTCTTCCGGAAACTCTGCCACATGGCATGAATAGGGCATGGCAAATTGATCGGCTATCTTCCGGGTCTCTTTGAACAGGGCTGGCGAAACTGAATAGGGGGCGTGCGGCGCCAAGCCTATATTAATAAGCGGACTTTTGGGGACATGGTCCGCCAATATTGATCCTAAATTTTTGACGATAGCGGGCGCTCTATCTTCCTGAAAACCCAGGACCTCCAGAAACAGCGTTTGGCGAAAGGGCAAGGAGCCGTATACCTCCATGAGACTTGGATTAGACGTCCTAAAATAATCGGCCAGGGTCGTTACGCCAGAGCTGACAAGGGTATCCGCGCCAGAGCGCATTTCCCTGACCCGGTCGGCCAGGGTTAGGGCAGAGTCTTCTTCCCCGACGGAGCGGACCCAGTCGGCCATTGCCGCGCCCCGGGCAGTTTTTCCGCGCAGGGCGGAAAGGGCAAGGTGGCAGTGGAGGTTGACAAACCCGGGAAGCACGAGACAATCGGAGAGGTCGACGGTCTCGCCCGCGAAAGATTCCAGCGGGCCGCGCATAATTTCTTTGACCAGGCCGTCCTGGACGATCAGCGAGCCATTGTCGTATTCTTCCCCCCGCCGGGCCATGAGGCGGCGGAACTTTATGTTAAGGGTTGTCATTGTGTGTCCGCGAAAATGCCCAACTCGTTTTGATAAATGACGTCGCCATTTTTATCGCGGTCAGAGTAATAATCGTCTCCCCCGCCGGTATCGATAAAGACGCCGAAACTTCCCAGCCGGCGCAATTCCAGATACTGTCCGCTTCCCTGCCCTGGCTCCTGGAACCGGTATGCGTCGTCGCCGCCATTGTCATTGAATACGCCGATGCCGTTGGCATGGCCCGCGCCCTGCGAAATGATCCCGCCGACATACCGGTCATCGCCGCCATTATCGAGCAGGAACCCTATCGCCAGGTCGTGTCCGCAACCTTGCGACACGCCGTAATGGACGAGGTACTCGTCGTCGCCTTCGGCGTCGGCAAGGATCCCCGCCGAATGGTGGACGCCCGCGCCCTGAGAATATCGCGCCGCGATATACTTATCGTCGCCACTTTTATCCGATAATATCCCCAGGGCATACCAGTAGCTGGCGCCCTGTCCAAAGTAATCTCCGATATAGGTGTCGTCGCCTTTCGCGTCTGCGATGATGCCGACGCCGCCAGAGGCGCCCGCTTTATTTCCCGAGGGACGCAGGCCGAACCCGAACCCCTGTGACATTGCCGCATAGGCTTTATCCGGCTGGCGGTGGTCGGGGTAAACGCCGCCGGCATAATAATGGTCATCGCCCTCAGCCTCGGCCAACGCGCCATAGCCCTTGGCGGACCCGAACCCCTGCGCATAAATGCCGGCGTAATAGCTGTCGTGTCCATCTGCCTCGGCAAGGACGCCTATGCCAAATATTCCAGCGCCCTGGCAATAAGCCTGGCACACGTATTGGTCGTCGCCGCCGAGGTCAGCCAGCAATCCCGTCCCCAAAAAACCGCTTCCCTGGGCATAGCCTTTTGCCAGATAAAGGTCGTCGCCCGCGAAGTCAATGAGAAAACCGCCGCCCAGAAACCCGGACCCTTGCGCGAAGTATTCTGCCGAGCGGTAAATGTCGTCGCCGGAATAATCGATAACGACGGCGAATGGATAATCCTTTGCGCTCGCCCCGGCGTTATTCAGGTAAATGTCGTCGCCGCCAATATCTATTATAAGCAAAGCGTCTTCCCTATAAACATTATCTCCGGAGCCGCCAAGAAAAACGACGCCATACGGAGTCTCGAGCCGGATCAATCCAGTCCGCTCTTCCATGGCCCAGTCAGCGGGTAAACGGAGGTTTGAAAAATCAACGGCATCTGGCGTCAACCCAATATCCAAAACCTGCGCCACTTGCGCGGAAGCGTTAGCCAGCTTTTCCAGGTCAACCTTGAGCGCCGATTGCAGAAAGAATAGAAGGGTTGCGTTTTCCTTCTGTTTTTCCGCGGTGGATTTTTCTTTTCTTTCCGCGCCGGGCCGGGAAGGGAAAAAGAATTCGGGCGCTCCATACAGGGACTGAATTTCCTTTGCCGACAACACAGATAAAACTTCCTCGCGGATTTTCTCAGCCTTATGCAGAGTTTGCGCGACCTCAATGATAAACTCCGCCATAGAGGCGAAAGGCCCGGCCCTGCCATCTGCCGGCGCAGGTTTGAGATCAAGGCTGGTCATGCCTTCGCCGATCATACCGGCAAGAAATGGTTTCCCCCCGCGAATTTGGGCGGACAAAGAACCCGCCATCTCTGCCGCCACCGCTGGCAGGTCAAACGGATGGCGCAAAACATAATTGACTACTTCCAGGCGAAACGGATTATTTTCCTCGCCGCCGACTTCAGGGCTGATGACATGCCCGGTCCTTTCGCCGATTGCGTCTGCGACGCGGCGATACTCTTCCAGCAGGTTTTCCTTTTTTAATATCTGATACAGCAGGGGTAAGGACTCTTCCTGCGCCCATGCCCCAGAGCGGGGAAACATAATAATTATGGAGGCGATAAAAATGAAAAAAATATGGCTACCCAGTATTCGCCGGCTGGTCTTCATTTTTATGCTTCTCTTCATAAGGAGCTTTTAAAGAAGCGTCCTTGCAAGGTAGGTTTCATAATCCTTGCCGAATTTTTTTAGCAGGGCTTTTTCTTCGAACCGGGCGCGGACAATGTTGAGCGGGATGACGGCGACAAGGAGGAACGCCAACCCAAAGGTAGAGCCGGAAGCGACGGTCAAACCCAGGATGGTGAAAACTATCCCGATATAAATTGGGTGGCGGACGTATTTATAAATCCCCCTGACGACCAGGCGGTCTGCCCCAGGAAGGACAGCCAGCGACTTCCCTAGATTTATGGTTCCGAGAATCCACAAGGCCAGTCCGGCCAAACCAACGCCGAGCGCTGGCGAGACCAGAAAGGCGTAGCCGAACCCGAAATTCTTCGGCATAAAAAATGCGGCCGCCACGGGGATGCCATACATCGACGGTATCAGAATGTTTAACCACGACGCCTTGCGCTGAGAGACAGTGCCTTGCATATCCTCACTCCGCCTGGGCGCTGATGAGGCGCTCAAAAATTTCTTCGCCTTCCAGGAAAATAATGCCGATGCGCGCCACAAGCAACGGGAGAGAAAAGGTCAGCCCCTCTAATTTGACGGCGTCCTTTTCCGTGGTTACGAAAAACTGCGCCCCATTGGCTTTTGCCTGGCCCTCCAGGGAATTTATATCTCCCGCGCTGAAGCGGTGATGGTCGGGGAAAGCTTTTTGGCAAACCACCTTCGCCCCGGCTGTTGCAAGCGTTTTTATAAAATCATCCGGTCGGCCAATGCCGCAGAAAGCCGCCACTTTTTTGCCGCGCAAGCTTTCCGGTTGCATCGTTGCGTCCGTATCGGCCCTATGGAAGGATTCAAGGCGCAAGGCCGTTTTAACGACAGGGACTGACGCGCGTTCGAGTTCCTCTATAGCTTCTGGGGTTTGCCTCCCCGGCGTCTGCGTCGCCGAACACCGCGTCAGCGCGATAAGGTCGGCGCGGCGGCATTGGCTACCCGGTTCTCTGAGGTCCCCGGCGGGAAACACGACGCCATTGCCGAAGGGCCGCTCCTCGTCGCACAACAAAATATTCAGGTCGCGATGCAGGGCAAGATGTTGAAAAGCGTCATCCAGGACCAGCGTATCCGCGCCAAACTTTTCCTGCGCAAGCTTTCCTGCCCGGTACCGGTTTCTGCCAACTATTATGGGGACGTTTTGCAAACGCCTGGCCATCATGACCGGCTCGTCCCCGGCCACCTCCGCCGTGAGCAAAACCTTTTGCCCGTCGCTGACGACCGCGGTCTCACCTTCCATTTTTCCTTTATATCCTCTGCTGATAATTGCCGGCTTGAAGCCTTTTTGGCGCAGTAGCTCAGCGATCATCATCACTGCGGGGGTCTTGCCGACGCCGCCAAGGGTCAGGTTACCGACGCTTATCACCCTGCTTTTTAAACGTCGCGTTTTTAAAATTCCAGCGCGGTATAAAAAAAATCGGGCGCAAAGAATAGCGGAATAAAATACCGACGCCAGCCGCAGGATCAGGTAAAGTGGGACAAGATAGAATTCCCTGTCTTTCGAAATGACCCTATAATAGAGCGCGTCAATAGTCATGCGAGGTCCAGCGAGCCTTGTTCAATGGATGAAAAAATCGGGACGCGCGCAACGGGACGCGTTCAATTCAGGATAGCCAGCGGCGGCTGAGTTTCAGCCCAAGCCTGGTCAGGAACAGAAATGCGAACCTTATATCATATCATTATCGCCGCCGCCCTCATAGCGGCATTGCCCTACGTTCTTTTACGCTCGGCCATCAATCCCGCCTTTCGCGAAGATATGATGCGACGGCTCGACAGTTGGAAAGACGTCCCGTTTTATTCCGGCTGTATTTGGATACACGCCGCTTCGATGGGCGAAGTGCGTATCGCCAAAACCCTTATCGAACAATTTCGCGAGTCCTATGGCGAAGACCGGCCGATTATTTTATCCACCTTCACCTTGACCGGGTATCAACTGGCGATGGAGCTGGGCATGCCCAAAGTTTTCCGCATGCCCCCTGACCTGGCTTTTTTTATCAGGCCCCTGCTGGAAAAACTCGACCCTTCTGTTGTGGTCCTGGTGGAAGCGGAACTGTGGCCCTCCCTGCTCAAAGTATGTGAAGAGAGAAACGTCCCTGTCCTTGTGCTAAACGGAAGAATTTCGCGGAAATCTTTTCGCCGCTACAGGCTGGTCAAACGCATATTCCAATGGCTGACCAGGGCCGTGACGCAGTTTGCTGTCCGCTCGCAGACCGACGCGGACTATCTTTATCAGCTTGGGACCGCGAAAGATAAAGTCCTCGTGACCGGCAATATGAAATTCGACGCGCTGACTGTAGCCATGGGAGGGCCGCATCCGGAAAGGGACCTTTTCGCGTCGGTGATCTTTGTCTCCACCCGCCCTGGCGACGAAGAGCCCATCCTTGACGCGATCGTCCGGTTAAAAAAAGATCATCCCGAAGCGCAATTCGTTTTGGCCCCGAGGCACACACATCGCGTCGAAGAAATCGAACGGATGGTCTCCCAGCGCGGCCTGAAATACGCGTTGCATTCCCAACTGTCCGCAGAGGACGTTGACGGACAACCAGGCCTGATACTGGTAAACGAGATGGGGACGCTCGACCAATATTACCGCCGCGCCTGCGTCGCCTATGTCGGCGGCGGGTTCAACCCTAAATTCGGCGGGCAAAACATTTTAGAGCCTGCCTTGTATTCTCTTCCCGTGATATTCGGAAAACATATGAATAATTTTCATGATGAAGCGCGCCTTCTTGTGCAATCAGGCGGCGGCATCCAGATAAAAAATGCGGAAGAATTATTCGCGGCCCTGTCGGACCTCCTCTCCAACCGCGGGAAAACAAGAAAATTGGGAGAACGCGCTCTGGAAACAGTGCGCCTGAACCGGGGAGCCACAAAGAAAAATGCGGAGCTGATACTAAAAACCCTGAACGAGATGAGCGATTTAAAAACTGCCGCTTTATGATAACTTTCTACAATCTCTTTTCGGCGCTCGCGGCCCTGGCCGTCCTGCCCTTGTTCACCTTGTATTCGCTGGTCACCGGGAAAAAGCGGCGGGGGCTGGCGCATCACTTTGGTTTCGTCCCGCGCCCAACCAGCCAGGGCGATAAGGAAGGCGATAAAGGCGGGAAAGTCCTGTGGCTCTACGCCCTTTCGCGTGGCGAGGTCAACGCCGCCGTCCCCATACTGCGCCGTATCCGCGAAGATAACCCGAATATGCTCATCGTAGTTTCCGTGACCACCGATTCCGGTTTCGACGCGGCGCGCGAGCGACTGGCATTTGCCGACCAAATAATGTTTCATCCGCTCGACTGCTGGCCCTTCATCGCGCTTGCGGTTAACAGGATACAGCCGGACTTGTTCGCGGTGGTCGATACGGGGTTTTGGCCCGGACTCTTGCATTCACTTCAGGCGCGGAAAATTCCCACGGTCCTTATCAATGGCCGTATCTCAAAAAAATCAATACGCCGCTACAAAATGTTTCGTCCCGTCGCCAGGTTGATGTTTACCAGCTTCGCCAAACTCTGCATGCAAAACCAACAGAGCCTGGACGCGGCGCTCAGCCTGGGCGCAGACCCTGCGCGCGTCCAGCTATGCGGCGACGCGAAACTCGACGCGCTCCTGCCTGTCCCGGACGAGGAACGGAAGCGCCTCCGCAAAAGCCTGGACATCGCCGATGCGGCATCCGTCTGGGTGGCGGGAAGTTCGCACGCGGGAGAAGAGGCCATTATCCTCGACGCTCACAAATCATTGCTGGCCAAGCGCCCTGGCCTGACCCTCATCCTCGCGCCAAGGCGCATGGAACGGGTCGACGAAATTAAGGATTTACTGGTTGCAAGAAAATTTTCATTTGCGCTCCGGTCAACCATCACGGCGGGGGCGGCGCGCAATGGCAACGTCATCCTCCTCGACACAATGGGCGAGTTGGCGAACATATACGCCATCGCTGACGCCTGTTTTGTCGGCAGAAGCCTCATCGCGCCCGGCGGCGGACACAGCCTTATAGAACCTGTTGCCCAGGGGAAACCCGTCCTCCACGGACCGCATGTCGAAAACGTCCGCGACGCCGCGGAGGAGCTGGGCAAAACCGGGCTCGCCATCACGGTCATGGACGCGGGGGAAATAGAATCGGCCATAAGTAAATTGCTTGATGACAAACCCCTCCGCGACGAACTAGCCCAAAAAGCGCAAACCTTCATCGCAGAAAAAAAAGGGGCCGCGCGGCAAATCGCGGACCTCCTCCTGGAGTGTTTGGAAAAAAGTTAAACGTTTTGACGGTTCTTGCGGGCGCGGCGCTTGCGATGATCGCCAGAAAAAAACATACGTTTTTCAGTATCCTGTCAGGGTTGACAATCTTCCTGCTGACCCGCATTGGCTTTGCTTATCGCGTCGTAACAATGTTTGGCGATAACGCGCCGGTCTGGCTCTACGCGGATGGATGGGAGGATGGTGAGGGTGACGTCGAGCCTCCGGTTTTTCATCAACCCGATAATATGCGTCAAAAAATTTTTCCCGCCCCAGCGCGCAACCGCCGGGTTTTTGCTGTCGGCATAACTGATCAGCGTCGGCGCCACCGCGACCCCGGATATCACCGCCGCCTCGAAGGCGGATGTCTTGAAAACTCTGATACGGACGTCTTCCGCGATGCCCCCTTCCGGAAATATCGCCACTGAACAGCCATGCTGAAGACGTTGCGCGGTCTCTGCGACCATTGCGGAGACTGCATGGCGCTTGCTCCTGTCGACGAAAACCACGCCGCCCAGCCGCGCCGTCCAGCCGACCAGGGGCCATCGGCTGATGTCCTGCTTGGCGACAAACACGGTTTCGAAACAGGAACCGAGCGCATAGATATCAGTCATCCCTATGTGGTTGGACACGATCAGCGACCCTGGCTGAGGGGCCGGCTCGCCCGCCACTCGGACGCGGATGTTCAGGATGAAACAGCTCCAACGCGCCCAATGGCGGCTGAATATG
>SMVB01278077.1_pt1 | contig 10006 bp, 7 predicted proteins | sample 2456461 | NCBI WGS metagenome assembly SMVB01 (sample SAMN11095934, study PRJNA526329) | marine sediment metagenome | biome: Marine sediment; feature: Surficial sediment; material: Deep marine sediment; isolation source: Hadal surficial sediment | place: Pacific Ocean | collected 2014-05 | depth 0-1...
CAATGTCGGCAATCTGAAAAGCCGTATCCAGAACGATTTGCTCGCTTTCGATGACGCACGGACCAGCAATAAGAAAATGTGGCTGTGCTCCTCCACCATAAAATCCACCGAGGTCAATTTCTTGAACCATGCTGTATCTCGTTTCTGAAAAGAATCTAAGTGTCTATCAACCTGAGGTCCCAGCTTTTTGTCATGTCAACCGCTCCCATTGTCATTTCGGCCCTTGGGAGAAATCTCGTCTTTCCCACCACGCGTGGTCGCCATTCCAACCCCAATGGAGAGATTTCTCCTTCCACTCGAAATGACAAAATGGATCTGATGATTGCGAATCTCGGACAGGCTCCTAGCGTCCAAACTTCCGTTTGAGAGCTGCTTCAATAAAGGCGGTAAACACTGGATGTGGTTTATGAGGACGGGAATGATATTCAGGATGAAATTGTGTCCCCAAAAACCAGGGGTGATGCTTTAATTCAATAATTTCAACGAGCTTCCCATCTGGAGAGGTGCCGCTCACCACAAGTCCCTTGGAGATCAACTTTTCACGAAAATCGTTATTAAACTCAAAACGATGGCGATGCCGTTCGCTGATTTCCGTTGAGCCATAAATACGATGAGCTAACGTGTCTTCCACGATCGAACAGGGATAGGCCCCCAAGCGCATAGACCCACCCTTGTCTTTAACGGCCCTTTGTTCGGGAAGGAGATCAATAACCGGATAGGGATTGTTTTGGTCAAACTCGGAACTGTTGGCCATCTTAAGGCCAAGAATGGAGCGGGCATATTCTATAACGGCACATTGCATGCCCAAGCACAGACCAAGAAATGGAATGCCCTTTTCCCGAGTGTAACGGATGGTATCAACCTTGCCTTCGATCCCTCGTAGGCCAAATCCACCAGGGATTAAAATGCCATCGGAGTCACTCAAGAATTGGTCCGGTCCGAGCCGTTCCACATCCTCGGATTCAATCCACTGGATCTTGATCCCAGCATCATTGGCTAAGCCCCCGTGGACAAGGGCTTCAGACAGACTTTTATAAGAATCCTTCGAGCCCATGTATTTGCCAACCATGCTGATTATGACTTCATGCGTGGGGCGTTTCAGCCGTTGAACCATCGCATCCCAATCCCGTAGGTTCGGAGGCCCGGTTTCCAGCCGTAAGGACCGCACGATGAGTTCATCCAAGCCTTCTTTCCGAAAGACGATTGGCACCTCGTAGATCGATTCCACGTCCTTTGCGGTAATGACCGCGTCCTTTTCCACGTTGCAAAACATCGAAATTTTCTCTTTCATTGCCTGGGATAAAAATCGATCCGTCCGGCACAGGAGAATATGGGGCTGGATTCCAATCTCTCGTAACTTGTTGACGGAATGTTGCGTGGGCTTGGTCTTGAGTTCTCCTGCCGTTTCGATGTACGGCACCAACGTGACGTGGATATACAAGACGTTTTCCCGTCCCACATCAAAGGGCATTTGCCGAATGGCCTCTAAAAACGGCAGGCTTTCGATATCGCCGACCGTTCCCCCAATTTCGACAATCACCACGTCCGTGCCATGGGCCACTTTCAAAATGGTCTGTTTAATCTCATCCGTGATATGCGGCACGACTTGGACCGTTCCACCCAAGTAGTCGCCACGTCGTTCTTTTTTAATAACCGTATCGTAAATGCGCCCGGTGGTGCAGTTATTTTCCTGAGAAAGTGTGAGGGAAGTAAACCGTTCATAATGGCCCAGATCAAGATCAGTTTCCGCGCCATCATCGGTGACATAGACTTCGCCGTGCTGGTAGGGATTCATGGTGCCAGGATCGACATTGATATACGGATCCAGTTTGAGAAAGGAGATTTTAAGCCCACGGCTTTCCATTAAATGACCGATCGACGCAGACGCTAATCCCTTCCCCAATGAGGAAACCACGCCACCTGTCACGAAAATGAATTTATTCATGTTGACGATGTCTCCATTCCCTGTGTTCTACCTTGCCTCGACCATGAGTCGTTCCCAAGATCGATTCGCTTCAGCTAAGTCCTCTGGTGTATCAATTCTCAGAGACGGCTGTTTGGTTTCCCATACTTTGATGGGAATGCCATGTTCCAACGCTCGCAATTGCTCTAGCTTCTCCGCTTCCTCCAGTTTTCCCGTGGGTAGCTCGGCAAACTGTAATAAGGTCGTTCGTTTGAAAATATACACTCCCAGGTGAATCGAGGCAAAGGGGGCAGTCTGACCCTTGTCCTCCTGATCTCGGGTATGCGGAATCGAGGCGCGGGAAAAATACAGCGCCATCCCCTCCTGATCCGTCACCACTTTGACTACAGACGGGTGGAGAAATTCATCTTGATGTTCAATTTGTCGTTTCAACGTTCCCATCAGGGCTAGATCTGCAAGGAACGGATCAATGAGGTCATTCAAAATGTCTGGATTCAGAAAAATTTCATCAGCTTGCAAATTGACGATCACCTCACTGGATAATGAACGGCTAACCACGGCAACCCGGTCGGTGCCGGTCCGGCATGGCGCGGTGACCATCTGTGCAATTCCTCCAAATTTCTCAACGGCCTGTTGGATACGAGAGTCATCAGTTGCCACGATTACCTTGTCTACCTTTGGCACACGGATGGCCTGTTCATACACATGTTGAATAAGGGGCTTACCCGCAAGTTGGGCAAGGGATTTTCCAGGAAAGCGAGACGACTCATATCGAGCCGGAATGACAATCGTCACGGGTGCCTTATTCATACAGAGTGGTGAATCGCCTCTCTCAGCTGGGCTTTCGTAATAGACGCCGTTCCTACCAGACCCACCACAACCCCCGCTGCATAATTGGCCATAATTGAGGCTTCCTGGATCGATGCCCCGACGCTCATGGCTAACGCCAGTGTACTGACCACCGTATCCCCAGCACCAGTGACATCATAAACTTGTCGCGCCATCGTGGGAATATGCCAACTCGCTCCGCTGCTTTCACAGAGACTCATGCCTTGCTCCCCGCGTGTCACCAAGACCGCCTCACACCCTAGCTTCTGGCGTAATGAATGGCCAATGTCATGAATGGCTTGATGGTTATGACCGGACAGGCCGGCGGCCTGTTGGGCTTCCATATGATTCGGAGTCAGCACTGTCGCATCTGCATAGTAAGGGAAATGCTCGACTTTCGGGTCAATAATGATGGGAATATTTCGGCTTCGTGCCAACCGACCCACTTGCGCCATCAACGATGGAGTAATGACCCCCTTGGCGTAATCGGAAATGACCATGCAGGAAATCGAACCCAAACGGGATTCAACATGTTTCACAATCCGTCGAGTCGCCTGAGGCGAAATGTCCTCCCGCCGTTCGACATCGTATCGAACAACTTGCTGACTGTGTGCGATAATGCGTGCCTTTCGCGTGGTAGGACGGGAGGCATCGACAATGATCCCAGGGTGTCGCTGTCGTCGAAACCCTAATTCCTTTAATAGTGCCTGACCGCTTTCATCTTGCCCAATCACGCCACACACTTCGGCCTTTCCCCCCAGTGACAATACATTGTTATACACATTGGCGGCACCGCCTGGACGCAACGACTCACGCTCAACATGGACCACGGGAACTGGTGCTTCTGGGGAAATGCGACTCACCACGCCCCAAATAAAATGATCAAGCATCAAATCGCCAATGACCAGCACCTGCCCACGATGAAATCGGCGAAGATAGCGCTCAAGAGACTGATGAGAAACAGAGAGTGTGGATGGCCCCGCATTCTTGTACTGAATCCTGGAGCGTTTGCTGGATGAAGAGGTCACGAGAAGAAATCCTAAGGGTAAAGGGCAAATGGGTTTGTTGATAATTTAAAAAACTTCCAATTGTTTTCTATTGTCCATGACTCTAGAAATTTACATGGAAAGAGGGCTGTTCAAAAAGGTCGTCCAGCAAGGCCGCAGGGCCGTTTGCGAGCGGAGCGTACTCTGGTACGTAAGCACGACAACTGCCCGAGAACACCGCTGGCAGCCTTTTTGAGCAGCGCTCAATTAATGATTTTGCCGATACGATCCCACCGAACCCATTCGGATATTGAGCCCTGGCCTTTCCAAGACCAATATACCAAGAAGGCGCGCCCTTTTATTTTGTGTTTTTGCACATAGCCCCAAAATCGGCTGTCCAGGCTTTGATCCCGATTATCGCCCATCACGAAATACGAGTCGGGCGGAACGGTAATAGGATCAAGATTGTCGCGTGGCGTAATCCGGCCATCGAGAATCCCCGGATCAATTCGCTGGGTCCAGGCTTGATCGTCAAGTTGTTTCCCATTCACATAGATGACCTTGTTCCGTATTTTGATGATATCGCCAGGCAAACCCACGATACGTTTAATGAAATCTTTTTCTTCGTCTTCTGGATACCGAAACACAATCACATCACCGCGATCCGGGCTATCAAACTCAATGAGTAAATTCGTGGAATAACAGGTCATGGGGGGAAACGAAATGTCGAATTCACAGTCTTGTGGCAACTGAATGCCATAGGCCATTTTATTGACTAAAATATGGTCCCCGATTTGCAGACTGGGAATCATGGACCCGGATGGAATCTTAAACGCTTGAACGAAAAACACTCGAATGGTAAAGGCCAAAATCATTGCGATGATAATGGCCTCGGTATATTCTCGCCAAATGGATTTCTTGGATTGAGAGTCTGTATGCCGTTTTTCCGTTGGTGGCAAAGGCGCAACCGACGCAGTCTGATCGGTGGATGAAGGCTCCGCTCCATCAAGCGGATTCGAATTATGCGCCATGTTTATTCATCCTTCACTTTGAGGAGCGCTAAAAAGGCTTCCTGTGGAACTTCCACTCGCCCTATTTGTTTCATGCGTTTTTTGCCTTCCTTTTGTTTTTCCCACAATTTTCTTTTGCGTGTGATGTCGCCACCATAACACTTGGCCGTGACATTCTTTTTTATGGCGGAAATCGTCTCACGGGCGAGGATCCGTTTACCAATAGCCGCTTGAATGACAATCTCGAACATTTGTTTCGGGATCAATTCCTTCATCTTCTCGGCCAATTGGCGGCCTCGATGCTGGGCTTTATCTTTATGGGTGATAAACGAAAGCGCATCAATGTTTTCCCCATTGAGGAGGAGGTCAAGCTTGACTAATTCGGCGGCCCGATAGTCGGCCAATTCATAGTCGAAAGACGCATAGCCTTGGGTGCGAGATTTCAGCTTGTCATAAAAATCAAGTACCATTTCATTGAGTGGCAGTTCATAGACCAGAATAATGCGAGTGGCATCCAAATATTGCATGCTGACCTGCGTGCCTCGACGTTCCTGGCACAAGGCCATGATATTTCCGGCATACCGTTCCGGCGCAATTATCGTGGCTTGAATAAAGGGTTCTTCCATGACCTCAATTTCCTCAGGTTCTGGCAATTTTGAGGGATTATCAATAGTGAGGAGCTCCCCCTTTACCGTCTTGACCCGATAAATGACCGTCGGCGCCGTGCTGATTAATTCCAGCCCATATTCCCGATACAACCGTTCACGGATAATTTCCATGTGAAGCAGCCCGAGAAACCCACATCGAAAACCAAACCCCAAGGCTAATGAGGTTTCAGGCTCATAAATGAAAGACGTATCATTGAGATGAAGTTTTTCGAGGGAATCACGAAGATCCACGTAGTCGGCATTATCGGTGGTGTACAAACCACAAAACACCAGGGGTTTGACATCGCGATAGCCAGGCAAGGGCGTGTCTGTGGGACGACTGGCTTCTGTCAGGGTATCCCCGATTTTTGTATCCGAAACCTCTTTCATGCCGGCAATTAGATACCCGACCTGGCCGGCTTGGAGCTTCTTCGTTTTGGTGCGTTTCGGAGAAAAAATGCCAACTTCTGATACTTCAAAGGTTCGTTTATTCGATAAGAGAAGGATCTTCATGCCGGGCTCGACCACCCCATCAAAAATCCGAACCAGGACAATGGCACCTTGGTAACTATCGAACCATGAATCAAAAATGAGCGCTTTCAGCGGATTGGTAAGCGTTCCTGTAGGAGGCGGAACCCGCTCGACCACCGCATTCAAAAGTTCATCAATGCCAATCCCTCGTTTGGCACTGACCATCAAGGATTCTTCCACATCGAGACCCAACACATCCACGATTTGTTGTTTTACGCCTTCGATATCGGCACTGGCCAGATCGATCTTGTTTATCACGGGAAGGATCACGAGGTTACTGCCGATGGCCAAATAGGCATTGGCAATAGTTTGGGCTTCGACACCTTGAGTGGCATCAACAAGAAGCAGCGCGCCTTCGCAAGCAGCAAGGCTTCGGGATACCTCATAGGTGAAGTCCACATGGCCAGGCGTATCAATGAGGTTCAATTGGTAAGTATGCCCATCATGGGCTTTATAGGTGGTAGTCACCGCATGAGCTTTTATGGTAATCCCCCGCTCACGTTCAAGATCCATATCGTCCAGGATCTGATCACGAGCTTCTCGTGCCGTCACCGCACCAGTCAGCTCCAGGAAACGATCGGCAAGGGTGGATTTACCGTGATCGATATGGGCGATGATGGAAAAGTTGCGAATACGGGGAAGATTGTTCATTGTAAAATCAAATCCATTGATTTTATTAGGGTTTTACCGTCTTGTCAAAAAATGATTTCAGCCCCAATAATCCCCCGTTTTGCGGAGGTTTAAGTCTGACATTTATAAAAAAACCCTCGCTCCTGAGGGGAGAGGGTTAGAGTGAGGGGTTTCTTGAAAATCTCAATAAGGATTTAACTCTACAGGATGGCGTACAAGAAATCCAAAGAAAAATCTCCCGCCTCCCCTCCTCCCCTCCAATTGTCCAAATGGGATCGCCAATATGTCTGGCATCCCTTCACGCAAATGCAGGAATGGGAACAAGAAGAACCCCTCATCATTGAAAAAGCCAAAGGGACTTACCTGTACGACATTCATGGCAATAAATATCTGGATGGGACCTCAGGCATGTGGGTCAATGTTCATGGCTATCGACATCCAGCCATCGACAAAGCCATCCGTGACCAACTCAACAAAGTTGCCCATAGCACGTTGCTGGGACAGGCCAGTCCACCCTCAATTTTACTCGCCAAAGAACTAATCCGAATTGCTCCAAAAGGGCTGACAAAAGTGTTTTACTCAGACGACGGTTCAACCGCCGTGGAAGTCGCGCTCAAAATGGCCATCCAATATTGGCAGCAGCAACACCCTCCAGCCAAAAAGAAGAAAAAATTTGTACGATTGGATCTAGCCTACCATGGCGACACCGCCGGGTGCATGAGCGTGGGAGGGATCACACTCTTTCATGAACGGTTTCGTCCCCTCCTGGTCAATACGATTTCGATCGATGCCCCCTATTGCTATCGCTGCCCTCTCAAGTTGGACTATCCATCATGCCACATGGCCTGCATTGATCCTTTAGAAAAAATCCTAGCCAAACAGAACGAGGAAATCGCCGGTGTGGTCATTGAGCCCATGGTCCAAGCCGTGGCCGGAATGATCACTCAGCCACCAGGCTACCTGTCACGCGTACGTGAGTTGTGCACAAAATACAATGTATTGATGATCGCCGACGAAGTGGCGACCGGATTCGGTCGCACCGGAACAATGTTTGCCTGCGAGCATGAGAAGGTCACGCCTGACCTCATGGCCGTGGCCAAAGGACTAACTGGAGGCTATCTCCCACTTGCTGCCACACTGACCACGGAAAAAATCTATCAAGCCTTCCTCGGCGACTACATCGAATTCAAAACCTTCTTCCACGGCCATAGTTACACTGGTAACGCCCTCGCCTGCGCAGCAGCGTTAGCCAATCTGAAACTTTTCCGAACAGAAAAAATGCTGGCAAAAGTCAAAACAGGATCTCGACTAATAAAACAGCTCATGAAGCCGCTCGCTGCTTTTTCAACGGTCGGTGATATTCGACAACGCGGGTATATGGTTGGAATTGAAATCGTCAAAAACAAAAAAACCAAAGAACCTTTCCCCCTCAACGCGCGCATTGGTTACAAGGTCGCCATGGAATGCCGCAAGCAAGGACTCCTCATTCGCCCCATTGGTAATGTCTTGGTTCTCATCCCACCGTTAAGTGTTACCGAGAGCGAGTTTCGCTCAATAATCAGTATTCTTCAAAAATCCCTTAGGTCCATCGAGTCTCCTGTGGAAGGAACAAAAAGATACACTTTTGCATCTGATTAGATACAATCAAGTTATTGTTTTGCTATCGAATCCCATGCAGTGCAATGGCAACGGCCGTTTCTAAGTATATTTGCGATTATGCGCTATCAACGATATTCTGGGCCTGTGATTCAAAACAAATTGATCCAGCTCGAAAAATATTTTTATAACCCTGGAGGCCATGAAGGTGGACGTTTTTCAAAAACCAAAGGAAATAGATGCAGACATTGTCACAAACTTAGGGCCACTGGCTGCGTTGGCAGGCACCTGGGAAGGCGATCAAGGACTCGATATTGCTCCCATTCGAAATGGGCAAACTGAAACGAAATTCCGTGAACGCCTAACCTTTGAACCAATGGGTCCAGTGGTGAATGGGCCGCAAGTGTTGTATGGATTGAGATATTCCACGGAGGCTTGGCCATTACATCAGGAAAATCCGTTTCACGAAGAAGTCGGCTATTGGTTGTGGGATCCCAATGAACAGTTGGTGATGCGCTGTTTCATCGTGCCGCGTGGAGTGGTTGTCAATGCCGGAGGCAAAGCAGACCCTCAGGGGAAAAAATTTGAATTAGCAGCAGAGGTTGGTTCAGAAACCTTCGGCATCATGTCCAGCCCATTTCTCGACCAAGCCTTTAAGACGATCCGGTATACCCTCAAAGTCATGTTCCAGAACGATGGCCAGTTCAGTTACATCCAAGATACCCAGTTGCAGATCCAGGGTCGTCAAGGTGTATTTCACCACACTGATCAAAATGCGCTGACGCGTCAGTCATGAGCAGGATTATTCTTTCCGCGTCATTGGTGAACACATGAGCGATGATCCCTTGGACGTAGACCATTTCAAACAAAAATTACTCCACCTTCACGATTCATTGACGCAAGTCGAACAGTCGGGAAATGAAGCCGCTCAAACTGTTGAATCGGATCAATCTACCGTAGGTCGGCTAACCCGAATGGATGCGCTCCATGGCCAAGGCATCGCAGCAACGAAGAATGATTCAACAACAACGCATTGGTTCTGCCCTTCAACGTATTGAGAGCGGCAACTATGGTGTGTGTGTATGATGTGAAGAGAATATTCACCTCAAACGATTAGAGGTCGATCCGACCACCCTGGTGTGTATTGAATGTGCAAAAAACCAGGAACGATAACGTTATCCTCTTTCCCTCGCTAGGCCTTAGTCATCCCTCTATAATTCCATGCAAGCCGACATTGATATTGCGATCATTGGTGCAGGCGCCGCGGGTCTGGCTGCGGCTATCTTTGCTGCAGAAAGTCGTCCCAACTTTGGAATCATACTTTTGGATGGGGCACGAACCATTGGATCAAAAATATTGGTGTCTGGTGGTGGTCGTTGCAATGTCACCAATGCCATTGTGCATTCCTCTGATTTTCATGCACCAAAGCGTCTTGTCGCTCGTATCCTTCGGCGGTTTGATGTACAAGCCACCGTTCGGTGGTTTGAATCGTTTGGGGTCGAGTTAAAACAGGAATCCACCAACAAACTGTTCCCCGTAAGCAACAAAGCTCGTACCGTTCTGAATGCGCTCCTTCAGCGTTGTAACGATTTGGATATAAGAATATTAACAAAACACCGAGTTCAATCTATCGCCCACCTGGACGTTGGGTTTCGTATTGAGTTCGAACAGGGACAGATCACCGCACGACGAATAATCATGGCCACGGGCGGGCAGTCTCTGCCCAAATCCGGTTCGGATGGAGAGGGTTGGGCTATGGCTGAACGAATGGGACATTCTATCACGCCCACCTACCCCGCCCTCGTTCCTCTAGTGCTTGCAGACACATTTTTCCATGCTGGACTTTCAGGCATC
>SMVB01314535.1_pt1 | contig 10005 bp, 9 predicted proteins | sample 2456461 | NCBI WGS metagenome assembly SMVB01 (sample SAMN11095934, study PRJNA526329) | marine sediment metagenome | biome: Marine sediment; feature: Surficial sediment; material: Deep marine sediment; isolation source: Hadal surficial sediment | place: Pacific Ocean | collected 2014-05 | depth 0-1...
CAATAATAAGAGCAATAATAGCAGTTAAAATAATAGTAAGAAGAAAAGAGTAGTAATAATCGATGCGCCACTATTAAGGAGAAACGCGGTCATGCCAGAAGCAGATCAAGTCAAATTTGTGCTGAGGTTACAACCAGGCCTGCATAAGAAGATCAAACGTCGGGCTAAATCAAACAACACTTCCATGAACAGGGAAATCACGAACATTCTCAAAGAATCGTTTAGTTCGGCCACAACAGATAAAATCCTCGTTGACCTGGTCAGGCGGCTAGAGAAAAAGAAGGTGATCTAAGTCCATTCGTCTTTGAATTGGTGCCGGTTTTTGTCCCGGCGTTAGTAATCTTTCATTGACCCAACCAGGCGCTTACCGCAAGATTCTCCTGCCCTGGGGAGTTGAATTATGTCGAATAAAAAACATCCGCTGGTAGAGAAATACCAGGATTGGAGTTCAGGTTCAGCAGAGATAATGGAGCGTGGCAGGAAGGTGTTTCCTGGCGGCGACACGCGCGCCAGCGCTCACTTCAGCCCCTATCCCCTGGTAATGGAGCGTGGTGAGGGATGCCGCCTGTATGATGTTGATGGTCATGAATTCCTGGACTTTATGAATAACTTTACATCCCTGATTCATGGTCATGCACATCCCGCTACAGTTAAGGCAATTACGAATCAGGCACCATTGGGCTCAGCCTTTGCAGCCCCCAGCAGGCGCCAGATCGAATTGGCAGAACTGATTGTATCTCGTGTGCCTTCCATTGAGCAGATGCGATTTTGTAGTTCCGGTAGCGAGGCGACTTTGATGGCATTACGCTGTTCACGTGCAGTCACGGGGCGGCAGAAAATTATGAAAATGGAGGGTGGCTACCATGGCAGTTATGAACTTGCCGAGGTTAGTCTCGTGCCTTACCCGGACTTGCGAGGTGATCTTGATCATCCTAATTCGACACCGGTGGACAAGAGCTTTCCGGATAGTGTACTAAACGATACCGTGATCTGCCCCTACAATGAACCAGCGCTGGCTCGGGCGCTGATCAATGAACATGCCGATGAGCTGGCGGCAGTCATCGTTGAACCTATTCTTGGATCCATGGGCATGATACCCGCCACAACGGAATTTCTTCAGGCACTCAGGGATGAAACCAAAAAGAACGGCATCGTCTTGATATTTGATGAAGTCATTGCGCTGCGGCAATCGAGCGGTGGAGATCAAGCGAGGCATGGCGTGATACCGGACCTGACGTGTATGGGCAAGATAATTGGTGGCGGCTTGCCTGTGGGCGGGATAGGCGGCAATAAGGACCTGATGCAGGCGTTCAATCCCGATGCGGATGAAACTGTGATGCACGCCAGTACCTTTAGCGGTAATGCCATGACCATGGCGGCGGGTCTTGCCACCCTGTCAGATTTTGACAATGAGGATGCCCGCAGGATTAATGCCCTGGGTGAACGTTTGCGAAACGGATTCAATGGCATCCTGAACCAACACGGCATTAAAGGTCAGGCAACCGGTTCAGGGTCACTGAGTAATATTCTCCTGAATAGTGAGGTTATCCACGATTCACGAGACGCCATGCAAGGCATGGCCGCGGCAGGGCATATCGGTGCCTTGATACACCTTGGCATGTTACGCAATGGGGTCGTCTCCGCCAGTCGGCTGATGTATTGCATATCGACACCCATGGATGACTCTCATGTAGACCAGGCAGTAACAGCATTGAATGAGACGCTCACGGAACTCAGGCCCTATATTGAAACTGAAAGACCAGGATTATTGCTTTAACAAATCCCGCTGCTAGTCTTCGTCAATTTCGCGATTCCTGTTGAGGCTAAGCAATTCCGTGCCAATACGGCTGAAAATAAAAATGAGATTGGCGTTAGACAGAACCGTTTACCCCGGATAACCTTGCATTACATATATTAATATCGCAGGAGAGAAGTGTCGAAGGTACAAATCCAAAGAAGTGAAGATATGCTGGCCAGGCCAATTCGATTAAGGCAGGCATTCGAAGACCCAGTGCATGTGTTATCCCTTATTGACAGGGGAGCGCCGTACAGGACGATCACTGCAGTCCAGAAAAATCCGGCGAATGAAGACACGCCAGGTTGGTTCAGGAACTTCTGGGCACTTGGCGGCAAGGTTCTTTTCGACGGTGCTGAGGAAGTTTTTTACAATCCCCTGTTTATAGAAGCGGCCAAAGAGAGTTTCCAGGCTGAAATCATCAAACCGCTCACCATGATGACCAACCTGAATGTTCCTGCGCCTGCCTCGCCGCCGCACCTGGACCTGCCTTTCTTCAGGGGGGCCCATCAGCGAGAGGTCCCCAGCTGGATGCTTGCGCCGATGGGTTACTCTGGTCTGTTTCAGGAATGGGCTATCCCTGTTGCCTCTGCTATCAGCTGGTTTTATGAAGGAAGCGGTGGTGATTTCGAATACTGGCCGAATGGTTTTAATTCCCCTTCTGTCTCTGTTAAATCCCCCTATTCCAATACCTCGGTTCTGGCTGATAACGAATATATGTTTCATCGTGTGGGTCAGATGGGTACAAGCCAGGATTATCTCGCCAATGGAATATCCAGCGAGGCATTGTTGCATCGTGAAGCACAAGGCTGGAATATAAAACACAACGGTGAATCCATTCGTTATTACGCTAACGACCAGATAAGGGTATCTATTTTATGGAAGGCGTTTTGTTTTAAGGACCAGTATGCTGCTGATCTATTTTCGGATCCTCAGCACAACCTTGAACCGTGGCAGGTTGTAGACATATTTTGCGAAGATTTAGAGAAAAAGAGGATCGATTTTAGCGCGCCCTCAGATCTTGAATTGGATCGTGACTGGATGAAAATTGTCGTTGATACATACAGTGCACCGGAAGGGGCCGCTTACTAGATCGCTTGTCGCATCGTATTTTTACAATGACGACAAAAACACAGCGAATAGAACACCCGCCAATGACTTCCACCTGTTGATTGTCATAGTTCTTTCGCCTGAAGATACGGAAAAAGAACGCCCGGATTGCAAGCGGTTGCCTGTAGTCAAGAAACATAATGCCGGTTTTTTACAGGATCAAGAGCCGGCCGATTCGTCCTTGTATCTTCTAATTCGTATGTGCCAGTCACTACCGGAGCCGATACCGTATTTGCTGGCGAAGCTACCCTGATTGACAGCAATACTGAGCCTGCCGCTTGAGTTCATAAACATCAGGTTTTCACCAGTAGTCACGGACCCGAATGATTTCGCGTAGGGTATAGTGCCTTCCCAGGCTACTGTATCCTGAAGAGTGATAACGACCCGGTACAACTCGCCGTACACGGGAGTGATTTTTTGAAACAATGCTCGATCTATATTAAAGGAAATATTACCGAGTCGCCCCGTGCCACCTGTCACCAGACCAACCAGTACGTCATCTTCAAATTTCCCCCGGGACACTTCCAGCAACATCACTTTCGGTTCCAGGAGAGGACCAACCTGTTCAAAAGAAATAACATTGGCTGCGAGCCTGGCCCCGGTATAAGAATAAACATCACGACCATGGAAGGTATGGGACCAGTCGGTCTCCGGACGCCTGTTGACAGATTCATCAATTTCCCGAACAGCTTTTATACCATAGCTCTGTGCCACACCTGAAAGCGAGCCATTATCCGGGCTGACGAAGTAAAGCCCGTTCCTGGTTTCCAGGACCACGGACTTTCGATTTGTGCCCACACCAGGGTCGATTACCGATACGAAAACGGTACCAGAAGGCCAGGTCTGGGCATTGTATTCAAGGCTGGCACTTGCCTCGGCAATATCATACAAATTGATTAAGGGGCGAACGTTGAAGACATCCAGATCATCACTAACCGTGTAGGCAACGCCAGTCATCACAAGCCCTGCAAAATCAGCCTGTATCAACAGCGCGTTTAGTCCGGAAGTGTTTTGTGTGCCTGTTGAACCCGGTTCGGTAGTCGGTTCGCATGCAGCAAGAAAAAAGCTGACTAGAATTGTGTTGAGAAATTGATTTGAGCGCTTCATTTATATCCTGGATTATTTTTGGTGGTGGATTTTGGCAACATTCTACACACAATCGGGCGCTAAACTACTGTATAAAAACCCATAGGTAAGGCATTCCATTGAAAACACACACAAGAAGATTAATGTATACATCTCGATTGATAGTGCAATCACTTTGATAAGAGACAAGGTCATGAACAATTCTGAATTTCTGAAGATGAACAAGCAAAATTTGCTGTTCCTGGTAGTGCTGGCGCTGCTACTAGTCGTAAACCTGCCGATGGTGTAGGAACAGATGCTCCAGCTAATTGGCAAGCTGCCAGTAAATTAAACGATTACCCCCAACTCGCCGGTTCCTCTGGTTCCGGCTTTTTTTTGCCCTATTTTTCTCAAGGCTCTTTGTTTCGCTGAAGGCTCTCTATCTCGCTGAAGGCTCTTAGTTAATAATTTCAATATCGCGTCGAGATAGCTCGTGTTCCAATTGTCCGAGACCAACCTGCATTGCAGTAATCGCCTCGATCAATTCTTGCCGTGCGCGAAGTAAGTCCTGAACCGTGTCGTCTCCGAGCCCCCCTGGAGCGAGAGCCACAAGGTGTTGAATGGCTTCTGAAGTTTCCTTAATGGTGTTCTGCAGACTTAGCAATATGTCACCTTCTGCCGGTGCTATTTCTCCGACGATGAGTCGGCGTTTTCTATCCAGTTCAACCAGGCACTGTTTTCGATATTCATCATCCAGCGCCATCACCAGGTAATCGCCAAAAGAATAGGGTAACTTTACTGTCTCGTAGGGTGAGAAGAATTTATCTATCTGGTGTGCCCATTGTTTGGCACTTTCATTGTGCTCCGATTCGTCATCAGGAATTTTGAAAACCGGATCGACGTTTTTCTGCCATTTCGTATCGCTGTTATAAGAAAGGACAGCTCGTTTGGCAATAGTCAGTTTTGAACTGCCCTTCTCGTCCTTCCAGTTCCTCACGTAGTAATCGTGAATGATACGGCTGTAACTATATCCAAGTGCGACGAGATCCATGAGTTTCACCCTGCCTATATTGGTTTTCTTTGTGCCTGCCTGCTTTATCCTGCCTAATCAGTTTTCATTTGGCAAATTGGCCAGAAGTTGGTATGAAGTAACAATTCGTGTGAGGGTAGTGATCCAGCATAAGGTACCAAATATGCAGGCAATCAACCAGAACCAGGCTGGGAAAATACACATGAAAATGAGTGTGCTGATCGTCTCGAAGCCCTCTGCCAAACCGCCGAGATAGTATATGGATTTCTTGCCTCTGAGACTCGTCGACAAGGATCTTTTGGCGGCGAAGATAGAGAGGGCCAGGAATGATGTACCCGTGCCAATAAAACTGAAAATGAGAAAGGCACCGTAGAGCGCCTGTTCGGGAAGGGCAAGGCAAAATCCGAATATGACGGCGCTATAGAAGATGAAATCCAGTACGATATCCAGATAGCCGCCAGCGTCAGTGATTCCCCGGTCGCGAGCAATGGCACCATCCAGGCCATCTGCAAATCGGTTAAGAATGATGACAGCGAGCGCGGCCAGGTAAAAATGAAATGCCAGAAGTGGAATGACCGACAATCCAATAATAAAACCGGTGATGGTTACCTGGTTCGCGGTGACTCCCCTGCCGTGCAAGACGCCAGCGATTGCGCCCAGGGGAGGGTCGATATATCGCCTGAGTTGGGCATCGATCATTCCTGTCTGGTCAACCTTTTATCCTCATAGTTGTTTGGCAAAATTTTTCAACTGATCAGTAATGATTTCTGGATCCTTGTCTTTCAATTCACGCGGATCAATTAAAATCATACCCTGGTCGATATGATGATTACGGGTTCGGATGCTGGGATCGGCATCACCAAGAAAACGCACCAGGTCACGGATCTCGAATTTATTGTCCCTTGCGCTAACGGCGACACGGCTGAAATCCCTTCCCGCTTCATCTGCCTTCAAATTCAATGTATAGCAATTGATTTCTTTAAGCGCTGTCATAATCCTGTTATTACGTTGTTTCAGCATTTTCCTGAAGTTAACTTCATCTAAATCCTGGTATTCATCTAATGCCTGAAGAAGACCAAAAATTTGTTCTTTTCCCACTTTCATGGTTCTGGCAATACCACGAAATTGCAATTCACAACTTTGGATCAAGTCGGCTCTTCCGGTGATGAAGCCGACAGTTGGACCACCGAACGCTTTTCCACCGGAATAAGTCACCAGGTCAGCGCCTGCAGAAATGTAAAAAGTCAGGTCCTCCTCCGCTGCAGCATCGACCACCACGGGGATATTGTGTGCATGGCAAAGTGTGATGCACCGGTTGAGTGGGATCATATTTTGTTGTACGCAGTGATGGGATTGTACGTAAAGAAACCCGGTGAATTCTTGACCCGATTCCAGAGTATCCTTAAGTAATCTCTCGGGGACAGAATTTGCATCACCAATGATCCAGGGTTGACCACCGCCAATGCAGATCATTTGTTCCACGCTCGCGCCAAAATTCACGGCATGTCCGGCCTGCAGAAGAATTGGTTGATCTTCTTCTGTACCGGGTAGCTGTTGCACCTTATATAAATTGTTACCGGTAACCAGTGCGGCGATGCTTATCGCCATGCCCGCTGCGGCGCCAGTTGTGATGCATGCTGCTTGCGCACCTGTCATGGCGGCAACCCGTTCCCCGGCTACTTGTCTGAGACCTGCCAGATCAACATGCATGCCCGCGGCTTCCGACTGAGCGTCAGCAACCGCCGTTGATTGCGCTGATCCACCCAGGGCTGTCATTTTACCGGCGGCATTAATTATTTTTTGAATTGCGACCATGGATTGATCCTTAGCGGTTTGATCTTTAGTGGTTTGATCCTTAATGGCTTAACCCTAAATTGGCGCTTCTGCCGTGAATAGTTTGCCTCGTACCATTGTATAGACAGGTTCGATCCAGCTGGATGTGCATCGGGTTTGCCCTTCCGAATCTTCAACTTCCTTTTGTTCGTCTGTCTCCCTGAATATGCTGATGTTAGCCGGGCTACCTTCTTCCATGGTGCCAAAACCTCGCTCTAACAAACCCAACGCAGAGGCAGGAGCGAAGGTTGTCGCTCGCACAACGTCTTCAAGGCTAAGGCCAAGGGTGCGAAATTTGCTCATGGTCCGCGCCAGGGAAACCACATAGCGGTCGATGTTACCCATATGAAGATCGCTGCTGATGGTATGAATTGGCATGCCTTGCTGGAGTGCTTTTTCGCAGGTAGAGAATGAAAACGAGGAACGCCCGTGGGCGATGTCAACAATCACGCCCCTTTCTACTGCCGCCTTGAACTCAGGTATGACTTTATCACCATAACCCAGAACGCCGCCCACTTTGCCGTGATATGCATGGGTGATGATATCCCCCGGCCGCATCAGTTCAAGTACTTCCTCGATAACAGGTGGCGCGTTACCGAGATGTACCATCAGTGGCGTACCCGTCAGCTCGGCCGCCTTTCTCCCAATCCGCACCGCTTCTATTCCCATTAGTCCAGTATGGGATGAGGATGCAAGAACCTTGACGCCCAGTATCCATTCCGGATTCCTCTCGATCGCTTTAACGGTACCGGCAAGGGAAATTAACTCTGGTTTTGCTGAATGCCCGCCATCAAGCCCGGGCAGGCCGGGAGAGCCGATGTTGCAAAGTGCGTAGGATCCGGTTTGCTGGGTATCGATAACGAATTCTTTAAATGCATCGATCATCCCAGGACCGGCAGAACCCGTATCAACGAGACACGCGACGCCCTGGTTCACGCCAATTCGGTCTGCTTTTAATCTTGAGGTTTTAAACAGCGGGTGATCGAATATGTGGCAGTGCATATCGATTAAACCGGGAGTGACATACATACCGCTTGCGTCGACAACTTCTTCGATGACTAAACCGGGATCAATCTTGTCCGTAATCGTGGTGATGTTCCCGGCTTCAATCAAAATATCTGCCTCGAAGAAACTGTTACTACTTTGATCGTATAACTTGCCGCCTTTTATTACCGTTGTGGTCATCGGATGGACACCGTTGTGTTGGATTCTGACCATATTAAAACATCAACCTGACGACAAGTTAATCCGTCGGTTTTTTATCGATAGATACCACCGGGTCTGAAATGATTTAATTGTTGTTGCCGCACCTGCCGTAGCACTTCTGCGTCCTGATCCGTGAGCTCCAGGCGCCTGATGATGGTTTCCACTTCGTCCGTGGTCTGACCCAGCCAATTGTAGGCAATTTGCATCTTATAATTCCGGGCTTTATTCTCGGATAAGTCATCTAACAATGAAATTGCGCGTTCAGGATCCCTGATGCTCGTGATGGCAGAACCCAGGGCTGCCTCTTTGCTCGCCGACTCTGGCAGTGACTCGATCCAGGCGAGTGCCGCATCAATATCCGTTGAAACCCAGGTACTGGCGATCATGTTGTACAGGTAGTCGGGAGATGAATTGTCGGAATTCTCCCCGAGCAGGGCGGCGACTCTCTGCGGTTCCGTCTGTGCCCAGGTTTGTAACACTGAATTCCTTGCTGCCTGAATTTCCGGTGAATCGCTGTAGTTCTCCAGCCATTCATAAGCATCGCCAGGGCTGGTTTGCGCTTTTCTCTGCGCAACTTGCTTTAGCAGAACACCCTGTAATTGAGGTTCCGAATCTAATCGATCCAGCCAGTCTTCTGCTATTTCTGGATAACGGGAGAGTGCATGAAGGGCGCTTCGCTTTGCGGTTTGATTATATTCCGGGCCAAGGCTCATCACCCACGCCATTCCTTCCTCCGGTGATTGATGAATATAGGCGGGTGCCATATTCTGGATTACATATTGCCTGTCCGGTTCGGGAATAGACTCAACATAAGATAGCGCTGCAATTTCATCGATTTGGACCCAGCTTGAGATCAGTATGCTCATCGTATCGTAGTTACCCGTTTCAGATACAAAGGCTTCAATTTTAGGTAGCGCCCGAACAGGATCCTGGTTTGCATAGCTTATCAATGCCTGGCGCTGAAGAGCTTTGTCGCCTGGTGCATACTGTTGCAGGATCTCCAGCGCCAGCTCCGGATCCATGCGCAGTTGCATGGACATTATTACCTGTAATAGTTGTTTTCTCTCCGCCTGGTTAGTATGCGTGGCAATGCTTTGCAGTGCAGCCTCGGGATCTTGCTGGTACCAGCGTGCCGCAGCTCGCATCATTGATTCAAATCGCCGGTGGTCGGTTCGCAGTCGTGCCTCTTCGAAAGCAGCAGAAGCAGGCATTCGTTTCAACCTGATCTGTTCAATGATCTGTTCCGAGTAGCTTCCCAGTTCCGATTCGACTTCAGCCAAGAGGCCACTGTTTTGCAGGGTTGGGTCTGCCAGCAGCCGAGCGCCGACGATGTACTTCAACTGTTGATTTGTCATTGATTTAAAATAGTCGATTGCCGCTTCAGGGTCCTGGCGAATCCAGCTTGTCAGGATATGCGAGATGTAGGTGTTCTGGTCCATCGCGTGATGGGTATTGATAAATTCAAGTGAGGACAGTGGATCCAGAACGACCATCCTCTCCAGGAATATGCTGGCAATATTGTGATTGAACAATGGATCGTGATCGAGGATGACGATCCCCAGGTATTCTGCCAGTTGTTCGAAATCACTTGCCCTTGCAATATTGTATGCGAAGTGCAACTGATCAAATATATTGCTTCGCTGGTAGATATCATTGAGTTTTAACCGCGGAATAACCTGACCATCACGCTTTGAAGTTTGCGGGATAAAGCGGATCGTTTCACGATGCGGGGCAGATTGAATTTCTGTCGTTTCGGGTGGATCGTCGTGGGCTATCCAGATGCCAGAAACCAGGCCCAACGTCCCTGCTGTCAATACGGCAATCAAATATCGGAATAGTGGATTCATAGTGCAACACTGGTTTTTTTAGATCCGTCTTTATTCTATTCTACGAACTAAAACGGTAGACACAACATTGGTACAATAACTTATATTGGAACCTGGAGCCTGAATGATGTTACTCCTGA
>SMVB01341616.1_pt1 | contig 10005 bp, 7 predicted proteins | sample 2456461 | NCBI WGS metagenome assembly SMVB01 (sample SAMN11095934, study PRJNA526329) | marine sediment metagenome | biome: Marine sediment; feature: Surficial sediment; material: Deep marine sediment; isolation source: Hadal surficial sediment | place: Pacific Ocean | collected 2014-05 | depth 0-1...
AGGAAAGCAACCAAAACAAAAATCAGATACAATAGCTACAGCAGCAGGGGAGGCGTTGGGCGAAACGATCCGGGATGTAGCAGATACCGTCAAAGCAATCGCAGAGGTGGTAAGCGAAAAAATAACCGAAGCCATACAAGAAAAATTGGGCTCTTCAGAAGAGGAATGAGGACAGGCTGTCTTGTATGACCCGCAGTTATTTTTTGTAGCTGATTATTTGTAAAGGGTTATTGCGCTTATCCAAAGTAATACCTGAGTAATATGCTCCACCTTAAGCGGTTCCCGTAGAGCGTGATCTGTTTGTCTGCTATTGAATAGCCTTGAGCGTAGTTTTTAAAATCTTGCGAATAGCGTAACTCTAACCCAAGTTTGCCCAGATCATATCCCAAACCGGCATGCCATCCCACATAAAGAGATGAGCTATTATCACTGAAATTTCCCAGGTTGTTCAGAGTTGTCATCGAATGTGCAACTAAGTTTGCATTTACTCCTGAAAGTACACGAAAGGAGCCAAGGCGCACACCTACAGACAATGGGACGGAAATAGTACTGTTTGAAGTATAATAGGCCAAAGTAGGCAGCCGCTCACTGGATACCAAAAGGTCGCGCATTTCGTATTCAGTTTTTGAATATAAATACTCCAATTCAGCTTTGACGAAAAATCCCGATTCCATGGTATGTGTCACCCCAATTCCGGCTGTGTACCCTGCTGCCTGCTTAGTTGCGCTAAAAGCTGCGTTGCAATTCCCAACCGAATTGATCACGCGAACTTCTTGTGATCCGATTTTTTGAGCAGGGCTGTAGCCGACATGAGCGTCAAACGTAGTTTGGGCCTCGGCAGAATAACTTATTCCAATGGTCACGAAGGTTATTAAGAGAAAGAGTTTTCTGTAATTCATAATCTTGGTAATTTGAGGTTATTAATAATTTCATTCGTCTATTGAATTTTACAGTCATACAGATATTGTGACAAATATGTGGGATAGAAACCCCATTTGGCTTGTACTAATGTCAAAAATGTTTGGATTATTGTTTAATCAGTATGGTTTAATGTGTGATTATTTGTATTCATTGGCAATGCAGACCACAATAAATGCTTCGATTCTGGTTTTGTGTTTAGAGGGTAGAATATTTACTCTTCCTCATTACTGACATAGATATAAACGAGCAATACAAAGCGATGGTTGCTACATTAATTCTCAAAATCCGATAATTGTAATGGAATTTGATGGATATGTTTTGAACTGAGCTTATTCAGTTCGCAAAGCATCTACAGGATTGGAAACAGCGGCCCTCAATGATTGATAACCGACAGAAATCCAGGCGAGCACTAATGCTAATGCCCCGGCAAGTATAAATGTCCAGGGCGATATTGAAATCCGATAGGCATAATCGTTAAGCCATCCATTCATGATATATGATGCAATGGGCACTGCAATCACAGTGGCGATCAGTACAATCACCGTGAAATGCTTGTTGAGCATTAAAACGATATTGCCGGGTGACGCACCAAGGATTTTCCGTACACCAATCTCTTTGGTGCGCTCAGAGGTGATGAGGATTCCTATCCCAAAAAGACCAAGGCAGGCAATAAAAATAGCCAGAAGCGTACTGATCTTAAGAATCGTACTCAGACGCGATTCAGCCTCATACTGGCGCGCTATATTGTCATCGAGGAATGTATAGGCGAAAGTCTGTTCTTCAGCTACGTCCTTCCACACATTTTCGAGTGTCGAAAGTGTTTCGCTCAGGTTGGATGATGATAATTTAATGGATATTTTAGGGTTCAGCGCATCAAATGCAACATGATCAGGTGCCGCTTGCAGGAGAGGAATAAAATCCTTTGTCATGACAAGAGGTGCGACTTGGGTATGCAGGGATGCGAAATGATAGTCTTCAGTCACTCCGACTATCGTGTATTCCTTAAATGGTCCGGGCAGAGGTTGACCTATCGGATTTTTCATATCCCATTCTTTTGCCATTGCCTGATTAATTATTGCCGATTTTATATCAGTGCCTGCATCTTCATGGAAGTTTCTTCCATCCGTGATAGCAATGTCCATCATATCCAGATAATTGGGGCTGATTTGAGTTTGCTCAAATTTTCTGAATCGATCCGTACTTAATTCTGTAAAGCCAACGCGTGACCAGCCAGGCGACCCAATGAGATGGGATGACATCGCAATATCCTCGATGTCCCTGTTGTCCTTGAGTTGTTGTCTCATTCTTTCAACAACCAGCGTTGCATCCGCCCACATACCACTCAGGCGTTGCCCTGAAACATCATAACTCAGAGTAACAATATGCTCTTTGTTATACCCAAGGTTTTTGTTTTGAAGAAATTGTATTTGATTTTGCATGACGAGCGTACAAATAATTAATCCAACGGATAAAACGTATTGCGCGCCAACCAGAAATCTCAATATACTATGCTTACCCGTTCCTGACGAAGAGACTGAATCTCGCAGGGATTTTATCGGCCCAAATGAAGACAGTACCAGTGCGGGGTATACACCTGCAATCAAGCCGGTAACAATGGCCAAGCCACTAAAAAGAAGCATGTTTTGAATTGAAAATGACAGTTCGAGAGACTTGTCCGCAAGTGTATTAAACCACGGAAGAGCAAGTGCCGCAAGCACGACACCTATTAATATTGCAATGGATGAAATTGTAATGGCCTCGCTCCAAAACTGAACCATCAACTGCCCCCTTGTACATCCCGATACTTTACGAATCCCTACTTCCCTGGCCCGTGATACAGATTTTCCGATTGAAATTGTCGTAAAGTTGATACACGCCAATAACATAATGAGCAACCCTATACCAAAAAGAATCCTCGGGTAGCGGGCGTCACTTACTTGTATTATCCCCAGTGGAAATTCTGTGTTGAGATGGATGTCTGTGAGAGGTTGTAATCCCACCACATATTCACCTGGTTTATACTGGCCGGATACCTTCTCATCAATAAATGGAGCAATCTTCGCCTCCAGATCTGCCACTTCTACATTGCTTTTGAGCAAGGCAAATGTCTCTACAGCAACAATAGTCCAGCTATTCCGCGCATTATCGGATGCAAGTAATTTGACATTTTCATACGGAATAAGAATATCATATTGAATACTTGAGTTTGTTGGCGGATTTTCGATAATGCCGGATATGGTAAAATCAGTCCACTCTCCAGCCATTTGTATAGACAAAGTTTGACCAATTGGTGTATCGTCACCAAAGTATTTCTTTCCAATTTCAGGCGTGATGACGGCCTGGGTCAATCCAGCAAGTACCTGATCTTTCTGGCCTGCCAGGAGCGAAAAATCAAAAACATTGAAAAAATCTGGATCAGCCAAATGAATGATTTCATCCTCGGAAAATCCACCGTGACGTGTCAGGGTGTTAATCGTAACATAACTGGTCATTGTTTCAATGTCAGGGAAATTCTCCTTGAGTTCCGGTGCAAGAATATAGGGAGTGACCGTATTGAAAAAGATATCGCCTTTGAAATGCTCTTTTACCCATGCCCGATATATGCGATCGCTGTTTGAATGGAATTTGTCGTAAGACCATTCGTCAGAAATGAATAGCATAATAAGTATACATACCGCAGCGCCTACGCTCAGGCCAATAATATTAATGACTGAATGCAATCGTCCTTTGGTAATGTTTCGAATTGCAATTTTAAAGTAATTGCGAAGCATGATTTTATTTTTAGTGCATCAACGTGCATCAACTGTAAAAGCACTCCAGGACATTATTTCACATCCACGTTCTTTCGTATAAACCCATCAACCAATTCGACGATTCTCGTACCGTATTCAGCATTTCTTTCGGAGTGCGTGACCTGAATGATGGTCATACCTTCCTTGTGTAGGTCACTAAGCAGCTCCATGATTTCGTCCCCTTGAGACGTGTGTAGATTGCCTGTCGGTTCGTCTGCAAGGAGTAATTTTGGTTTACCAATAATTGCCCTTGCAACACCCACCACTTGCTGCTGTCCCCCCGAGAGCTGGTGCGGGAAGAGGTCTTTTTTAGCTACCATGTTAAACCGGTCCAACATATTAGCGACGAGCGCTCTTCGTTCAGAACGACCCACTCTCTTGTACAGGAGAGGAGTTTCAATGTTTTCGTATACCGTCAAATCATCGATTAAATGATATGCCTGAAATACAAATCCAATAAAATTGCGATGCAGTTCAGTTCTCTTCTTCTCAGAAAATTTGTGTACAGGCTCGTCAAAAAAATGATACTCCCCTGAGTTTGGGGAGTCGAGCATACCAATGATATTGAGCAGGGTTGATTTGCCCGCACCGCTTGGGCCCATTATTGAAATAAATTCCCCCTCATTAATGCGTAGAGAAACATCCTTGAGTACCCAGGCTTTCTGTAATCCTTGCCGGTAGAATCGTTCAATATTGCTAAGTGATATCATATATTCGATTATGACGTAGTTTTATTGTATTACCAACTGGCCGAGGATTATACCCCCCTAAATGTATTGACGCACCATATTTTCCGTCACAACCTGGCCGTCCAGCATACGGATTACGCGATTGGCAAATTCCGCACAATACTGTGAGTGCGTGACCATGATTATAGTTGTGCCTTGTTCGTTGAGTTCTGACAACAATTTCATTACTTCATCACCAGTAGCACTATCGAGATTTCCAGTAGGCTCATCCGCAAGTATCAACTTCGGTTTATTCACTATAGCCCTGGCTACTGCCACTCTCTGTTGCTGACCGCCGGATAGTTGCTGTGGAAAGTGATTTCGACGGTGCATCATCTTCATGTCCTCGAGCAATTCGTCAACACGTGTTTTGCGCTCAGCAGATGGTGTACGCGTGTATAACATGGGTAGCTCAACATTTTCAAATACTGTGAGTTCGTCAATCAGATTAAAACTCTGAAATACGAATCCCAGGTTGTTCTTACGGACATTAGACCGCTTCCTCTCTGTGAGATGCCCTACTTCTTCATCATTAAAAAAGTACTCACCTGACGTTGGACTGTCTATCATGCCCAGTAGATTGAGTAAGGTGGACTTGCCGCACCCGGACGGTCCCATAATAGCAACAAATTCTCCCTGAGCTATTTCAATATTAAGGTCATTTAATGCCGTGGTCTCAATGTCCTCCGTACGGTAAATTTTCACCAGGTTTTTAGTTCTAATCATACTCATAATTGTTGTTAAATTTCCAATTTCCAATTTCCAATACTGATAGCTGTCGGGACCAAATTCCAATAGCTGCCGATAGCGCCCGATAGTTATCCGGACGGGAGCATTTATCAATTATCAACTCTCAATTTTCAATTCTCAAATTTATTTGAGAACAAGCTCATCCTTATCTCCAAAATTCTCATAGCTCGATGTGATGACAATATCTCCCGGTTGCAGACCGCCTAATACCTCGTAATAATTTGGATTTTGCCTGCCGATCCGGATATCTCTTTTATGCGCCACTGATCCTCCTGGTTCAACGACATATACCCAATTCCCTCCCGTTGTCTGATAATATCCACCTCGTTCGACGAGCAATGCTTCTTCCTGCGCACTTAGTTGAAGACGCACTGATACGGTTTGTCCTCTCTTTATTGCCGATGGGGCATTTGCCATAAAAGTCATATCAGCTTCAAACGCACCATTGGTCACTTGTGGGAATATTTTTGTGATTTCCAACTCGTAATTTGTCTTTGCGAAATCAAAGCTTCCCATCTGACCGGTAAAGACACGTGAAATATAAAATTCATCAATGCGCACTCTGATTTTAAATTTACTCAGGTCATCCAATTGCGCGATTTGTGCGCCCTCAATAATCAACTCGCCCAATTCCGAAGTCAGGCCTGAAATTTGACCGTCTATGGGTGCCTTGACAATCAGATTGTCCAGACTTTGACGGGCGATGATGAGGTTTCTCTCCATCAGATCGATAGAGTTTTTCATTTGCATTTGCTGCATGACCGTGGACAGACTGTCCTTGCGAATGGTAGCATGAAGAAGTGCCTTGCGACGTCTGAGGTGCTCAAGTTCGTCGCCGGTTTCCTGAAATTCAACTTCTGCAATCACACCATCAGAATATAGACTTCGATTCCTTGCGACTCGTTTGGACATGAGATTTATTTGAAATTCGACATCCAGAGCAGTTTCACGCAGATTGAGGCTCTGTTGTTCCATCATCAGGCTGGTATTTCTGATCTGGTTGATTTGCGCAACGATATTGGCCTCCTGGTTGAGATAACTAAGTTGCAGATCGGGATTGCTCAGACGTAGTATTGCCTGACCCGCTTTTACCAGAGCACCGTCTTCGACATATTTGTCGTCAACACGGCCACCTTCCACAGCGCCAATCAGCACCGTTTTGATTGGCAGTGCTATTCCAGTGACCGGTATGAATTCCTGAAAAATATCCTGCTTTACAGTATCAAATAGCAATCGCTCAATTTGTACGTTGAGCCTGCTGACGCCGCTTCCTTGCTGAATATTCCATATTCCAAACGCAACAACCGCAATGATTACTACAATCAAACTGATTCGCGATAGATTCCATTTCTTTTTCTCAATCTTCCTGTCCATAGTGTTCCTTGTGCTCTAACGTATGTCAATAGCATGCCACATTTGTAAGTGACTGAAAATCAAAGGAAGGGTTGCATTCTGACCGTTAAATTTTTGAAATAGTTGTTCGATAACGTGCAGTAGATTGTTCGAAATCGGACAGTTGTTGTATTTTTGATTGCCCTGACCGCCAGGTTTGATCAAATAGTTCTTCGTGTTGGGTGATGCTTTCTTAGGGATCAATCGCCGTGGTCGATGCTGACTAAGCACCAACGGGATCGATGATAAAGCGGCACACCTAGGATATCATTGCAGCGGGTGTGTGGGTATTAAATTGAATAATGGAAAAACAAGGCTCCATATTAATTATTGATGACGCGGAGGACATTTTATTGTCCCTCAAGTTTTTACTCAAGCAGAATTTCAAATCTGTGTTTACAGAATCAAATCCTTTTCATGTACCCCGGCTCTTACGACAGCTTGAGCCCGATGTGGTTTTACTGGATATGAATTTTGGAAAAGGGCGTGATGATGGGGCAGAAGGATTGCATTGGCTGGATAAAATTAGAGAGCTTCGTCCGGATACAAGTGTCGTGATGATGACCGCATACAGCGATGTCAGCCTCGCGGTTGAGGCATTGAAGAGAGGGGCGAGTGATTTTATTGAAAAACCATGGCGCAATGAGAAATTGGTTGCAACCCTTCATGCGGTATACGACTTGTCAACGACACATAAAAAATTGCAGAGGCTGGAGAGTACGCAACGTGGCCTGACACATGCCCTGGACCAAACCGGTGGTGAACTGTATGGCGAATCCGATGCGATGCAAGATGTACGTCATACGATTGACAAGGTCGCTGGCACGGATGCAAACGTATTGATATTGGGCGAGAATGGTACAGGTAAAGAATTGGTCGCCAGGCAATTACATCGTCAATCGACACGTGCGGAAAAAGTCTTTGTCCCAGTGGACATGGGTGCAATTTCCGACTCATTGTTTGAAAGTGAAATATACGGCCATGTGAAAGGATCTTTTACCGGGGCGCATCAGGATCGCGTTGGAAGGTTTGAGGCTGCTACAGGTGGAACCTTATTTTTGGATGAAATCGGCAATATGTCGCTCCCTGCACAGTCCAAATTGCTTCAGGCGCTACAAAGAAGAACAATCACACCCGTAGGCAGCAACACGGCAATAAATGTCGATATCAGGTTGGTTTGTGCGACAAATATGCCACTCTACGATATGGTTGATGAAGGTACTTTTCGACAGGATTTATTGTACCGAATTAATACGGTCGAAATCAGCCTTCCGCTCTTGAGCCACCGCACGGGAGATATTTCCTTACTCGCGATCAGGTTTCTTAAATTATACGCACGCAAATACAATAAAACACAGCTTAAAATCAATACAGATGCGTTAGACCTGCTTGAAGCTTATCATTGGCCGGGCAATGTGCGAGAGCTACGTCACATCATTGAGCGCGCCGTCATTATGTGTGAGGATGATGTGATTGGTAGCGGGGATATCGTACTACATGGAGGGCGACAAGCGCCAGTGGATATCGATAGCACAAATCTCACACTGGAGGAAATGGAAATCCAACTCGTGACAAGGGCCCTGGCCAAGCACAAAGGAAATATCTCCAAGACGGCCGCTGAGCTTGGGATTACGAGAGCCTCACTGTACAGGAGGCTGGACAAATTTGATATTTAATACACTTGTAACAGGCCAAAACTCCCAGATGCTCTGTCCGCGAGCGATATAACATATTTCAACCTGAAAAATTATTTATACTGCGTTTCTGTTAACTTGTCTGTAGATGCTATCAAAATTTAAAGCGCGCATCATAGCTCACATCGCTCTCCTTCTACTTTTGATGGTAGCTGGTGTTTATTTTGTATTAAATGGCGACAATGAACCCGTAGTTGGTGTTCTCGTAATATCCTTTATTGCCGGTGTTTGGAGTTTATTCAGATTGGTTAATAAAACGAACAGACAGCTCGCAAGTTTTCTGATGAGTATCAAGTACGATGATTTTGCCATCACTTATTCAAGCAGACAGCAGGAGGGTTCAGAGAAGGAACTGTATAGTGCGTTTAATCTGATTAGTAGAAAATTCAGAGATATCCGCCTGGAAAAAGAGATTCAGTTTCAATACTTTCAGTCGCTTGTCGAACAAGTAGAAACCGGCCTTATTGGGTTTGATGATGAAGGTCAAACAATATTCATGAATCGTGCTTTAAAAAAATTGATCCATAAATCCCACTTTCCATCTTTTAATGCAATTCAAAAATTCGATCCCGAGCTTGGAACTGTGCTTAGTCAGATTAATCCCGGTGAACGTCGCTTATTGAAAAGAAATTTTTCACAGCAAACGATAGAACTTGCCATCCAAAAAACAATACTCAATATTAAGGATAGGACGTATTCATTTTTTAGTTTTCAAAATATACACGAAGAGCTTCAGATACAGGAAGTTAATTCATGGCATAAATTAATTCGAATATTGACGCATGAAATTATGAATTCAGTTTCACCTGTTGTGTCACTTGCAAACTCAACGAATGATCTCCTGAATAGCGGTGAAGACCTCACGCGAGAGCAGCGTGACGAGGTGCGTATTGCGATTGCGGCTATCCAAAAAAGAAGTGAGGGGCTTATGCACTTCACAGCCACATACCGTCAATTGACCAAATTGCCACCGCCCAAATTTGAGGAATTGGATGCACGTGAATTGATTGAGCGCGTCGCGGTACTGATGCAGCCATTGATGAAGGAGAAAGGAGTGGAGCTTCAAAAGCACTTTGGATCTCAGGAAATTTCCTTTAAAGGAGATCCAGAGCAGCTTGAACAGGCCTTTATCAATCTCATTAAAAATGCAGCGGAGGCTGTAATTGACAGCGAGCGTAAAATTGTTCGCCTGGAATTGGATTCTGTTGATGGATCTGCAATTTTCAGAATAGCCGATACCGGGCCTGGAATTGAACCTGAGGTATTGGATCAGATATTTGTTCCATTTTTCACAACAAAGGAAGAGGGCTCCGGGATTGGATTGAGCTTGTGCCGCCAGATAGTCCAATCACATGGCGGCTCGATTGCCGTGTTTAGCAATGAGACTGAAGGAACGGTATTTACGATAACAATATAATTTCCAAACGATTTTAATTGATTTGCTAGCCCAATAACTTTATTTCCGCTTGCCCGATTTTCATTCCGGGTTCCGCGGGCAATGGTGGCTCCTTGCCATTGATCGTATGAAAAGACAGCACATCAACAGGACAGACTGTAATGCAGATGCCACAATGTATACACGATGAATTTGTGTTGTCAAATGGAATTTGATTTTTTGCAAAATGCATCACGTCCACCCCAACCTGGCAGTATTTTGAACACTGAGTACAACTAATGCACTTGTTGTTCGAGACGATCTGAAGTTTGCCATACCACTTGGAAAGGAAT
>SMVB01123291.1_pt1 | contig 10004 bp, 7 predicted proteins | sample 2456461 | NCBI WGS metagenome assembly SMVB01 (sample SAMN11095934, study PRJNA526329) | marine sediment metagenome | biome: Marine sediment; feature: Surficial sediment; material: Deep marine sediment; isolation source: Hadal surficial sediment | place: Pacific Ocean | collected 2014-05 | depth 0-1...
AATAGATTTTTTGTGTTTATTCCCACCAGTGGGTTTAATACCCCGACGCTTGCGTCGAAATATAAAAGATTATTTCCTTTCAATGCCTCGTGGGCTTGCCCCGAGGTAATTTACTTTATTATTTCAAATTGATATTGAATGTTGCCTCGTTTTTCTTATTGCCCATATTCATTGTTTTTATTGTATTAAGTATTCTATTAATTTACGTTTCGGAACGAAAAAATTGCTGCCGGATTCTTGATAAATAAATTTGTAAAATATTCTGAAAGGCCCATTTCTTCAAGTTTTATGATAAATGTTGTCAGAAGAAAACTAAGTCCAGGATGACCTCCATAAGAAGTCCAATAACTGGATTTTGCCGCATCCATTCCCACGGTGATCTGATTCGGAAATTCTTCGAGTAATTCTTCTAACAGCTTATAAGTCCAGTTTACATCATTAACCGGCCATCTGAAAGCACTGTCATATTCTACTTTTACACCCGTTTGCAATAGCTCTCGGTTATAATGAACATCTTTATATCGATCAACATGTGAGAGGACTATATGAGAAAGATTAGCACCTAATTTGGAAAATAATTCAACTTGATCCATAGCCCGCCTACCATAATTCGTATGTGTTAAAATGGGAGCTCCGGTAATTTGATGCGCATTTACAACAGCTCGAAATATTTTCTCCTGATGGGCAGTGATCTTATCATCGCCTGTGGCCAATTTGATCATTCCTGCTTTATGTGAAGTTCTTTTTACCAAAGGTCCGTGATAATCATATTGATCAATTCCAATAGATATATCGTCAACAAACATTTGGGTCAATTTTTCTTCGGAATATTGATATCTCCAATGATCTGAAGGGTAATATATTTCGAGATGGATACCTGTAGGTGCGATAATATTTATTTCTGTCCTTTTCGAGACTTCGGCCAGTTTATTTATATTTCTCCCGCAATCCGATGGCATGGTATCTACCATGGTACGTCCGCCCAATTCATATACTTTTTTAAGTTCCAGGGAAACTTTTTCTACATCATTTAACAGAAACAGCGGGTTATTTCTGGTAGGAAAACTTTCTTCAATAATGATGTGTTCATGAGAATATGTTATGCCCATAGATTCGGCATCAATATCTCCTAAAACCGTACGTATAAAACTCATAATTTAAAACTAAAATTACCTATCAAAAGAAATAATATCAATAATACATTGTTTATCCCCGGAAGTTTCAACCGATTCGATGGGTTCAAATATAAAATAAATATCCTTTTTTGCATTCACTTCCTTTATCTGCGTACTTATATTTTCCCATTTGGCATTCAGTTCTGTGGCCCCTTTTGCCCCAGTTTTATTAAGGGTTGGATTCATGTCTATTTTTCCAATTGTTTCGCCATCCGGACTATCAATTTTTATATTGACCCTCGTTGGAAGGTTTTGGGAAGAATAAAGAAATGAAATTTTATTGATAGATGTTAAATCAATATTTTCGAACATTATGTATCCCGTGGGATTAGAAAATTTAATTACCTGATTATTGAACTTAATTACTTTGTCATAGTCATTACAAGATACTGCCTTCATTTTTGCAGGCCTCAGAACGAACTGTTTTTTTGTTGTTATAGGTGCAATACCGTTTGCGCCCTTATCCTGATAGGTTACAGAAAAAATATAACTTCCCATATCTTCATCATTCGATAAATTAACATCTACCCGACCCGCAACAGATATATTTTTGGTTGTTGTTTTGGCATTGGCAAGCGATAAAATGTATTCAATCATTTCCTCCACTTCTTCCTTGGCCAATTGAGGGTGTGCTGACATGGCGACTTCTCCCCAATTTCCTTTACCTCCATCTATTACTTTTTGTGTCAAATATTTTAGGGCTTTAGGATCTTTCTTATACTTTTGGGAAATCGCCTGATAACCCGGGCCAATGGAAATTTCCTTTTCAGAATGGCATGACTTACAATCACTTTTTTTGATTAGCTCCAATCCCGGGTGAAAGTAAATTGCATTTACTTGATTTTCATGCTCCTGTGAAACCATTGTGATATCCGGGTACATCGTGGTATAACTTATATTAGAAGTTATTTTATCTGTGGATATCGTGCCGTCTTCCAGGCTTCCATCTTCTTTATCCTTCACATTTATTTGATAGGTAAAAGAATAATTATTCCAATAAAAGCTTCCATTATCTTTAATGTCTATACTGATTTCAGGTTTGGCATTACCAACCAGGATTTCCATTGATTGTTGATTTTGAGCTCCGTGGTTGTCTTCGACAATGAGCTTCACCTGATAGGTACCGGGTTTTGTAAAAGTATAATTTGGGTGTTTTTCATTGGATTGTACTTCATCCTGATCAAAAAACCAATGATAAGTCAATTGATCGGTTTTATCAGTATCAATTGTTCCTTCCGAAGAAAATTTCACATGTAAAGGTATAGCTCCAACTGAATGATCCGACTTCATTTTCACAGTTGGTTTTCTGTTTCCATCAACATAGTCTATCCGATAAATACCCGAATTTTTATCTGCTGCAAACCAGTTGTTGCCATACTCAAGTACATAAAGTGCACCATCTGGCCCGAAGGTCAAATCTATGGGATGGACAAATTTATGTGAGGGTAAAAATTGTTCAATACTATCTAATTTTCCTTCAGGGGTCAATGTAGCTATGTTAATCCAGTCGCGCATCCATTCTGCAAAAAATACTTTACCATCATAATAATTGGGAAATTTCCTTGCATCATCTGCCCATGTTGGTTTTTGATTGTAGTCATCACTATAATAAAAGGGACCTGCAATTGGGGATTTACCTCCAGTTTTCAGGTGTTTAAATGTATCCGATTCATCATATGAATACCAGATTAGTGCGCCTTTTGCCGCAGGAAGGGTTTCCAGGCCTGTATTATTTTTGGAATAATTAACTGGTTTTTCAGCCTTATAGAATGGCCCGTTTATATCGGTTGTAAAATCATAATGAGTATACGGACTGTTGTTTCCAGCCAAGTATGGCCATCCAAAGAATCCCGGAGAAGTTGCCAGGTGAAATTCGTCATAACTAATGGGGCCTCTGCTTGGGTCATCCTTGGTATTTTGGCCTACATCTCCCCAGAAAAGCCAATTTCTTTTGGGATCAATAGAAATTCTGTATGGATTCCTAACACCCATTGCAAAAATTTCGGGCCTTGTTTTTTCCATTCCATCTTGAAACAAGTTTCCTTCTGGGATGCTATAAGAGCCGTCTTTCCCGGGCTTTATCCTTAGAATTTTGCCTCTTAAGTCGTTTGTGTTCCCTGCAGTTCGTTGAGCATCCCAGTATTCCCTGCCAGATCTTTCATCAATGGAATTGTAATAACCAGGGTTATGCGGATTGGTATTATCGCCAATAGCAATGTAAAGCAGCCCATCGGGGCCAAATTCTAAGGAACCGGCAGAATGACAGCACTCCGACCTTTGCACTGGAATATCAATAATAACTTTCTCAGAAGATAGAGAGAGCGAAGCTTCTTTCAATGTAAATCGGGATACCCGGTTAATTTCTTCATCTCCGGGTGGCGAATAAAAAAGATATATCCAGCCATTAGATTCGAATGAAGGGTCTAAGGCCAACCCCAACAAGCCATCTTCATGCCCATGATAAATATTTAACCTTGTTAAAAGTTGTAATTTTTCAGTTTTGGGATGGAAAAGTTTAATGTTTCCCTTCCTTTCAATAAATAATATATTCCCGTTTGGAAGAATTTCCAGTTCCATAGGTTCATCCAACCCTTTGACTAATGTCACTTTCTGAAACCTGTCTTCTTTTGGTTTGATAAGCATCTTTTCTTTTTGATTCTTGCAGGAAATCAAAAAGAAGACAAGTAGATAAATAATTGTTCTCATCATAATTTTTTTTTGAGAGGAAGTTTATTTAAAATTATTATTCCATCCAAAACGGGATGTATCTGCTTCCCATACCGGTATTTCCAAAACCGCATTAATTTTATGCAGGTCAGTTCTTAATTTATTGATATCGATCGTATCCGAACCTAGATCCAGATCCAATGACTGTACCGCTGCCAATCCGGCTGCCTGACCCATGGACATGGTCTGTGCCATGGAACGGCAGGAAGCATGAGCATCATGTGTAGCCGAAAAACAACGGCCAACCACCCAGCTTCTCTGGCTTTTTTTAGGGACAATCGTTCCGTAAGAAACTCCATAAACACCTTGATTGGGAATATACTGCCAAAAAGTTTCATCGGCTCCATCAATACCTTTTCGATGATCTTCAATGGGAGCTCCACAGAGAAAAATACTATCTTCCGGCAGCTTACCATTCATACAATGTTCCTTAGTCAGACGAACATTTCCGTACACCCTTCGTGTTTCCCTGATGCCAATTTGATGCGATAATCCAATAATTTTGGCATTGTTAAAACCCGGAACCTCCTCTCGTAAAAAATCTTCATAAACAAAAGCTTGTCTTCTTCCTTCGATCTCAGCCTGTGTCAAATCTTTTGTGTCGAGCGCATTTAGATCTGTAACTTTGACCGCTACGGTTGAAATACAACCCGGCTGACACATTTCGTGTATGGAGCCTTTCTTTCTTGGTAAATCGTGTTTCCCACTTTCAAAGGATTCTTCCATTTTTTTAAAAAGCATTTTCTTACTCCCCGCTTTCGTATAGGCATCCAGATCTACATTGCTCATTCTAAAAGTAGTGGTCATACTTTGTGCCGGTTCATTTTCTCCGGCTAATTCATATTCATATCCTGCTAAATAACTAAAATCAGCATCTCCGGAAGCATCAATAATTCTTTTAGAAAGAATTTTAAAAAAACCATTTTTGTTCCAAAAAATACAGGAAGTTCGTTCTGATTCTTCCAACACAACATCGACGAGAGTGGTATGTAACAAAAAATTGATTCCGGATTGAAGGATCAAACCATCCCAAACAAATTTCAAGCGTTCAGGATTATAGTTTACACCGGTACCTGCCCCATAGGTATTGGGGCGAAGAAAAATATCACCGGTTGCGTTCAATGCATTCACTATGGTATCGGGAATACCTCCAACTATTTTCTTTGGGTTTTCACCCGGGGTAAAAAAACCATAAAAAGTATCCAGCATTTGAGTGGAGGTTCCTCCAGCAAATCCATATCTTTCCACGAGTGTCACATCGTACTTTCCGTATTGAGATGCCGCTATTGCAGCCACGCATCCTGCCGAACCGGCTCCTATGACCAATATGTCTGTTTCAGAGAAAGTAGGTATTTTATTATAATTTAAAATTGATGTACTCATGAGTTCCCAACATTTTTATACAACTCGGCCAATCGATGGGCATGTTCATCATAGGCACTTTCAAATAATGCCGTTGCTTTTTCGGTTCCCACAATTGCCGCCGCAGTTAAAACTATTAGAGGATGTCCAGCTTCTGTAAGTAAACGAGCCACTTCCACTTTAATGCAATTGATCAGAATGATTCCGCCAACTGAAGAACCCGGACCCACAGGAGTATCCAGTTTCGGTATTTTAATCATAGCATCTCCAACCGGAGCACCTGTATCCAGTATCACGTCGGCAAAATCGCTTAATTTTTTACCATCTTTTCTTTTACTGATGCTTTGGGTCGAATGCTGCGCTGATAGTATAGCCACAACTTTTATGTTTCGTTTTTGAAATTCTTCAGCCATTTCAATCGGAACAATATTACAGCCACTGGAGGAAATGATCAATGCACAGTCATCTTCTTTTAAGTCAAAATTCCTTAATATTCTATTGGCAAAACCTGATACATTTTCTAAAAACATGGCCTGACGTTGCCCGTTTGCACCAACCACAAGATTATGAAAGGAAAGCGACAACTCTACAATAGGGTTGAACCCTGGAAACGAGCCATATCTCGGCCACATTTCTTCCACCATCATTCGGCTATGACCGGAGCCAAAAACATGAACCATTCTCCCGGAAACTATTGTTTGTGCAAACCATTTTGCCGCTTTTTTAATTTCTCGTTCCTGCAGAGATACCGTCTCCGCAATTTCTTTACTTTTATTAATATATTCTAAAATTACATTCATTATTAATTGGATTATTTATTAGTGAAACCCTATTTTGACAATCCGCCGGTTGGCGGAGCCGTCAAAATAGATGGTTGAACTAACCCCGCCTTTTCGGCGGGGTCTGGGTTCAATACCCCGACCTTTGGGTCGATTCCTTTTTAGGGTCCAGGGCTTGCCCTGAGGTTTAATGCCTTTCACTTTGAAATACAAATGACGCAGCGCCTATGGCTCCCGCATATTGATTAAAATGGGCCTGCTTTATTACTGTTTTTGTACCTCCGGGCCGCCATTCATAGAGATCCATAAAAGTGGAAAGAGGGTCAAATAAGGCTCCTTTGGCATTCGTGATTCCACCGCCAAGTATCACCATTTCAGGAGATAGGATATTGCAAATGGAACAGATTCCAATAGCCAGTTTCTTTACAGATTTTAACCATAAATAAGTTGCAAAATGATCACCTTTTAAATAAGCATCGACCATCTCTTTTATGGAATTAAATTTGCCATGACTTCTTTCAACGATTGTAGATTGGCCAAAAGCATCTTCAAGGCTTCCCGGTATATTTGTTATTCCCAATCGATCGCTTTCCGCATGGAGAGACATATGTCCAAAATGCCCAGCAAGGCCATGAAACCCTTTGTAAATAGATCCATTGATTTTAATGCTTCCCCCAATTCCGGTTCCTAAGGTAAGCATTACCAAATCATCTATTCCTTTACCCGAACCAAAGGTTGCCTCTGCCAATAAAGAAGCGTGTGCATCGTTCAGAACTTTTATATTTTCCTTATTTAAAAATTTGTCCCATTTAAAATTCTCTAATCCGGAAAGTCTACCTGGCATATACGCAATGGCATCGTGATTCTCATTGGCAATTCCGGGGGCAGAAATACCTACCGGAATTTTCTCCGTTTCGTTCTGTTGTAATGATTGAATTACTTCCCGAACACTTTCTTTCCATTGGTTATTAGGATCTTCAGTTTTTCTGACAGTGCGTTCAAGTATCCGACCATTTTTATGGATCAATACTCCTTTGATATTGGTTCCACCAAGATCAACTCCTATGGCTATCTCTGATTTCATATATATTGTCCTTCACTTAAGCACCATCCACCGTCGACAGAAAGTACCTGTCCGGTAACAAACGAAGATTGATCTGATAATAGATAACAGGCCGCACCGTTCAAATCTTCAGGTTTGCCTATACGCCCTCCATCCAATGGTTGTTTGGTTTTAATAAAATTTTGAATATCGATATCTTTAGTTGCCCTTTCAGACATAGGGGTTTCTATTAAGGCGGGAGCAAGAACGTTTATACGAATGTCTTCCTTGGCATAATAGGAAGCAATCGATCTAGAAAAACCTATAATAGCAGACTTAGCTGTTGCGTAAGCATGGGTTGTAAAATATTTCGGTGATGGTGAATAACCTAATACAGAACCCATATTTAAAATAGTCCCGGGTTTTTTTAATTCCAGAAATTTACGGACCGCCGCCTGATTGGAGAGCATTAAGGATGTAAGATTCAAGTGCATAGTTTGGTTCCAACCATCCAGAGATAACTCATGAAGAGGACCATCTCCCATTAGCCTTCCGCTTCCCCCTGCAACATGGTAGAGTCCGTTGAAACTACCAAATTGTTCCATACATATTTCAATAGCCGATTTTGCCGTTTCCGGATCCATAGCATCTCCGGTCATAACCGAAGCATTTTTTCCTAGATATAGCTTGGCTTTATCGCAATTATTGGAGTTTCTTCCAACAACAACAATTCTTGCACCTCGATGGATAAATTCTTTAGCAGCAGACAATCCTAATCCCGTTGTGCCACCAATGATCACCAAATTTCTATTCTGTAACATCTTTTATTTATGGATTAATTTCTGTTTTACTTCACCGGTCTCCTTGTGCTTAATGATCAATTTTTCTCTACCATCCGGTAATTTTTCTGTTTTAATTAAATAATGATCATCATCATAATCTGTAAATTTTCTTAGATGGTTTACATTGTTTTTCCCTCGCCAAATTGCCAAGTTTACATTTTCCCATTTACCTGATTCCACAGATCTGTAACAGGCATCCATTATTTCATTGACGATATATCCATCGTAAAAATCTTCCATCGGCCTTCTATTTTGATCCATGGCATCAAACATATCTGTAAACATATGGTTATACCCAAGTGCATGTACTTCATCTCCAACCGGAAATAGCCAGCCCATTTGTTTCTCAGCTTTTTCCGCAACATAATCTTTCTGTCCCTTGTCGCTGTACATTTCAAAACCCGTTCTTAGGAAATGATCCAATCGAATATTGCCTTCGGTACCTGCAACCTCATCCCTTATATCCATACCTCCACGATAGGTCCAGCTTACCTCAAATTGGCTTATGGCACCATTTTCGTATTCAATCAGGCCTATTGCATTGTCTTCAGCATCAATGGGTTTGACCAGGGTTGCGGCCCAACACATTACCCGGATTGGTTTGATGTCTTTGCCTATAAAATTACGTCCAATTTCAATACAATGACAACCCATATCAATGATTGCACCACCACCTGACTGTTCGGCATCCCAAAACCAATCACTATGAGGGCCTGGGTGGGCTTCTCGGGATCGTGTCCATAATACATCACCAATAGCACCATTTTTTATGGACTCCAAAGACTTTAATGTTTTAGGAGTGTAGGCAAGATCTTCTAAATATCCATGAAAAACACCGGCTTTTTCTACGGCTTCCAATATTTCTTTCGCTTCTGCAGCATTTAAAGCCAAGGGTTTTGTACATAAAATATCCTTTCCTGCTTTCACTGCCATCAGTATGGCTTTTTTATGTAGATTATTTGGCAAAGCAATAACCACAACATTACATTCCGTATTTCGAATTGCTTTTTCCATATCTGTTTCCCAATTGGGGATGTCCCATTCTTTTGAAAAACTTTTAGCACGATCAGCTGTTCTGGAATAAACAGTATGTACCCGATCTCTGCTTCTTTGACCATGAAGCGTCATAGTGTAAAAATTACTGATTAAACCTGTTCCCAACATGGTTATTTTTTTGCCTTTCATACTTGTTTTTATTAGAATAAATGAAACTTATAATTTAATTTCCAGAGGCATATTTTCTTTTATATTTCTGCCAGGTAATTATGGATTTTTTTAAGTGCTGGTCGCTGGGTTGTTTTATGCCATAGGTCTGTAAACCAACCGGCCCTTTGAATCCCAAATCCAGAAACGTTTTAAGATACGCATAACTATCATAATCACCTTCACCTAGTGGTTGGATAAATGAATTCCAGATATTTTCATCTTTTGGTTTTATATCTGCTCCATTAAAACTGATGGCAAATAAATAAGGGATGGATTGTCTAGCCAGTTCAGGAAATATTTTCAAAGGGTCAATGTTCTCACGATTAGAATGGGCCAAAAAATGACAGAGATTAAAGGTCATTCCAAAATTTCGCCGGTTAACTTTTTGACAAACTCGAATAGCATCTTCGGGACGTTCTATCCAAAAATTAATATGAGGGTATACCATTATTTTTATACCATAAGTAGCTGCTTTATCCGCTATTTCCTGAAAAATAGGCACAGCCAAATCATCATTTTCCTCAGTTGAGGGTTTGTATTTTTTACTGATCACATACATCCAGATCATAGTAGGTTTGCCTTCTATCAATTTGAAAACCTCTAGTATTTCGGGGTTATAAGGTTGTTTAACATTGTCAAGGTCGATCTTAATATAATTGGTATAGATATTTAGGTCTTTCGTGTTCATGGCTTGCTGCATGGCTAAAAACCCTTTGAGCCCTTCTTTTTCTACTCCGTCATATCCCAATCTTTTAAGGATTTCGGCCTGTTTTTCAAGTGTTTCAAATCCACCACTTTTAATTCCCGAATTGAATGAAAAAAAAGGATTTTCAACGGTATTTTTTTGTCCAAATACTTGTGAAATGGAACA
>SMVB01173253.1_pt1 | contig 10004 bp, 3 predicted proteins | sample 2456461 | NCBI WGS metagenome assembly SMVB01 (sample SAMN11095934, study PRJNA526329) | marine sediment metagenome | biome: Marine sediment; feature: Surficial sediment; material: Deep marine sediment; isolation source: Hadal surficial sediment | place: Pacific Ocean | collected 2014-05 | depth 0-1...
GACGTGTCCCCGATCTCATCGAGAAAGACGGTACCGTCGCCGGCCAGGGCGAAGCGCCCCCGCCGATCGCTCGTCGCTCCCGTAAACGCGCCCTTCACGTGGCCGAAGAGCTCCGATTCGAGGAGCGTTGCGGGTAGCGCCGTGCAGTCGACCGCCACGAAGGGCGCGGACGCGTGCGCCGAATTCGTGTGGATCGCCCGCGCGATCAGCTCCTTGCCCGTGCCGCTCTCGCCACGGATGACCACGTTCGTCGGGGTTCCCGCCACTTGGCCGATCGCCTTGAAGATCTCGACCATCTTCGGGTCGCGACCGATGAGGGAGGTGGTATCTGCGGTGGCCTGCTCCGTTGCAGCGCCCGGGTCGGCATCGGCCCGCCGGTCGGAGAAGACATTGTCGAGAATGCGGCGCAGTTGATGCAAGTCCAGCGGCTTGACGAGAAAGTCCACGGCGCCCTCGCGCATCGCCGTCGCCACCGTCGGTAAGTCTTGGTACGCCGTCATCAAGATCACGGCCGTGTCCGGAGTTCGTTCCTTGAGCAGGCTGAGCAACTCGAGTCCCCCCATTCCGGGCATTCGCACGTCCGTCAACACGACGTCGGCAGGGGACTCGGCCAGCAGGGACAGGGCGGCCTCGGCATGCTCGGCGGTTCGCACGTCGGTGTTCCCGTCCTCGAGCACCTCGGAGAGGGACGTGCGAATCCGGGAATCGTCGTCGACGATGAGGATCGACCGGTTCACTGCGGACCCAGCACACAAATCATGGGGCAATCTGCGAGCGCCGCCGGGGTGCGGCAAGCGAAACGACGGACGGTTGAGACGCCAGCGAGTTAGGGCTCCGCCCTCTTGGTCCGCGCCACCTCTCTGATGCGCATGGAGGCATCGCCCTTGTGCTCTTCCAGGATGGCCATGGCGCGGGGGGTCCCGATCTGACGTAGAGCCACCGCCGCAACAGCCCGAACCTCTTCGTCCCAGTAGAAGTTGCGGGTCATCGTCCGTCGGGAAAGGGTCTCACCCAGAATCTCGACCCCTACCTCGGCCTTGAGGCTTCCCAACGCCCGACAACAGGCACCGGCGTGGACCGGCGACTCGGTGTCCTGGAGGAGATCGACGACCGCCTGAACCGCCGCGGGCGTCCCTACCGTAGCCAGACTGCGAATGGCACCTTTGGCGAGGGCCGCATCGTCCGCGCACGCCGCGGGCACCATGAGATCCACGAGGTCGTCCTGGCGAAGACGCTCGAAGAGCCGGAAGGCGGCACGGCGGATCTTCGGGTTCTCGTCGCCGATGTTGAAGGCGAGCTCCATGCGAAGGTCCTGGGTCACCAGGTCCACTACCTCCAAGACCCGATACCGGTGCTCGAGCAACACCTCGGTGAGGAGCGTATCCTTGAGTTTTTCGCCCGCCCCGTTTTCGAGCTCGGCGAGGAGCTCTGCGGCGAGCTGGCGCACGCGCAGTTCGCGCTCCTGCTTGATAACGTCAATGAGCAGCTCGACGGCCGTGACACCCAGATGCCTCACCACGAGGCTCGCCCGAGCCTGGTCCTCGGTGCGGCCCGATCGGAGATCCTCGATGAGCCGTTGGGAGGTGTGATCATCGAGCTGGACCGCCAACAAGGCGGCGTAGGGACTACCCGGCGCGTCGCCATGGGCCCTCAGGTCCGAACGGCGCGTCTGGACCACGTCGTACAGCTGGACCGCCAGGCGGTGGTCGGAGAATCGAATCGCCGCCGCCGCCATCTCGTAGAGCAACGCGGCTGCCTCGGCCAGCACTGAGGGCTCGGACTCGGTACCGACGGCCTCGCTCAGAACGTCCAACGCGAGCTCCGAGAACCGGTGCTGCAGACCGATCACCAGCTCATGAAAGATCCGGTTGCACGTGCGGATCTTCGCCGTCCGGTGTCCGACATCGGCCCGCTCATACTCGGAAAACACCCTGGACAGGAGGTCGCGAACCTCTTCGTGCTCGCCCTTGGTCATGAGCTTCTGCGTGACCTGAACGAGGGACTCGTCGGCGTCTACCTCTCCTCCGAGATGGTCTTCGAGGGCGGGCTCCGGCCCCTCGCCCACGGTCAACGGCATTTCTCCCACATCAGGGTGGACGTCAAGCTCGGAGCCCAGCTCCTCGATCCCCGGCTCCTCGTCCTCGGCACCCGGCGTGCCTTCAACATCGACGTCGACCTCCGACCCAGGGTACACAGGCAAGTCCGTATCGACATCGGAATCGACATCGGAATCGTCGTCGAGATCCACGATGGCGGACTCGTCCTCCCCCTCGGCCACCGCGCCGGGTGACGAACCCGACCGGGCCGCACGGGCCGTCAACGCCGAAGCCAGAAGTGCCTGGATCATCTCCGGCGCATATGCCTCCTTGTTGAGGGCGAGGCCCGTCATGCCCCTCTCACTCGCGAATCTCTCCCAGAATCCCGGCTCGGGCTGCCCGCCCCCCTGCTCGCGCAACTGTCCGAAGAACGCGTGAAGATCCTCGCCGGAGACGCTGGGTAAGAAGGTGATGCTCAGGAGCCCATTCGACTCGAGGAAGCTCGTGAAACCGTCGGCCACCGACTCCCATTCCGTCACGTCCGCACGCTCACCGTTGACCAGTACCAGGTTCTCGACCCTGGCCAGGCTGAGGCTGGCGCGCCGCTTGAGAATCGACTGAAGTGAGTGGAGGAGTGCCGCGATGGCGGCGGACACGCGCGCGCTACCCACCGGGTACAAGCGCACGTCGCTGGCCGTCTTGATGAAGTCCCGGATGAGCTCAGGGATCTCGGCGGTCTCGGCGGCCGAGAGGGCCGGGTCGTCGCGCGAAGGCTGGACCGCTCCTGCGCTCGGGTCGATCCGGGTGTAGTGGGTCTGGCGAACCTCCACGCTCCGGAAGCCTCCCTCACGACTCGCCTGGCGCCAAAAGTCCGGCTCGATGCCGCCGGGGACGACGGTCCCCATGGTGAGCAGAAGGCTCCGTACTTCGTCGACCGTGACATCGCGTGCGAAAGAAACGGCCCGTAGCGCAGCCCCTCTTAGGAGATCCACCATCTGGGTCTCCAGCATGCGGTTCTCCGAGAGATCGAGGGGTTCCCCGTTGGCGATCAGCGCGCCCTCGTCGTACGTCAACGTGAGACGGCCGGTCCGGGCGAGGATCCCGCCCAGGACCGCCATCGTTTGCTCCATCGCCTGCGTGATGGTCATGCTCTCCGGCGGGTACAACTGGATGTTCCGCATGGCCGACAGGATCATACGCAGCACCTCGGGTACCAGCGCGACCGCCTCGACGTCCAGAGGAGCCCCGGCCTCGATCTCCTCCGGCCCGTCCTTGCCTGCCTGGGCGGCGGCCTGGCTCAGTTCGTCAATTTCGGTGGGGACTGCGTCCCACGGCCCGGTCCGACGCTGGTAGCCTGAGACCTCCCTCCGGTCGAAGACCGAGTCGGTGTACGCCCGCTGGATTTGCTCGTAGCGGCGCGCCTTCGCGTCGTTGGTCGAGCGACGGAAGTGGTAGGCCAGTCTGGCGGCGGAAGGCAGGAGCCCCTGCTCGAAGAGCCGTTCCTGGTATTCGCCCACGTCTTGGTGGAGCTCTTGGCGGCGGCTCTCGTCGATGGCGTTGTAGCTGATGTCGAGGATGGCCTTGCCGAGAAAGCGCATCACCTCGTCGTTGACCTGGAAATCCAGGCTCACCAGCCCGAGCGCCTCGGCCCTTTCGAGGAAGGCATGGACGCTGGATTCGTCGAGGGCTGTGCTCCCCGTGAGGATGCTCACGGGAACCTCCTCGCCGAGGGTGGAAGCCCGCTCCAGGATCTCACGGTCTTCCTGAGCCAGGGCGCTGATCTTCTCGGTGACGATGCCCTCCAAGGTCCGAGCCAGGTCGGCGGCGTCCAATGGCTCGATGACCCAGTCTCGTCCCACGAGCTGGACCTTCCCTTCCTCGAGAAGGTTCCGGATGATGGCCGAGACGAAAAGGGGATTCCCGCCGGTGACCTTGACCAGCTCAGCCTCGAAGCCTCGGGGCACCTTCGCATTGGGGAAGACCCTGTTCAAGTACTCGGCGACGGCCAAAGGCCCCAGCGGCCCGAGCACCTCTCGCTGCACCAGCATCTCCTCCGGGCAGTCCTCGAAGAAGCGCTCCACCGGCGAAGACTCGGTCTCACCGCTCAAACGCAGGGATTCGCCGGCAGTGCCACACAGCATGAAGGAGAGTTCGCCGGAGCCGGCTGCCTCGCTGAGGAGACGGAGCGTCGCCTCGTCGGCGAACTCCAGGTCGTCCGCGAGGAGGATGAGCGGCCTCCCGCCCACCGTCTCGACGAGGAGCCTAGTGAAGGTGACGAAGATACCCTCCCTTGTTTCGTGATCGATGCTACTCGGGACGTCTTCATCGACCAGTCCGGGCAGCACGTGGGCGAGGTAACGCCGATCCTCCGCAGGGATCCTGTTGAGGAGCTCGACTCCCACGTTTCCCCGTTGGTTGAGGAGGTCGACCAGGATCCGAGCCGCGAGGTAGTAAGGGCGGCGAGCCTCTTTAAGATCGCCCGAGACCCTCGTTACGAAGAACGAATCGTTGGCCTTGAGGTTGTCCCACACCGTGTCGAGGAGAGCCGTCTTGCCCACGCCCGGGGCGCCCTGGAAGACCAGAATCTGACCGCGCCCAGACACCAGACCGCGCAAAGCGCGGTCCACTATGCCGAGCTCCTCCTCGCGGCCGACGATGCCCCGTAGCTTGAGGCGTTGGAGGGCGGCCCTGGGGAGGAGGCTGTCTTCTCCGATTTCCGAGGCTAGCGCGGCCTGGTCCCTCCCCCGGTGCTTGGCGGCGTAGAGCGCAGCGTCCGAAGCCTGGATCAGGGCGCTGGGGAAGTCAGCGTCCTCCGGCGCCACCGCAATGCCCACGCTCACCGTCACCGGAACCGTGAGCCCGGAATCGCGCTCGCGAAACGGCTGGTCGCGGGTAGTCTCCAACAGGCGGTCCGCGACGGCGAGCGCACCATCGCGATCGGTGCCAGGGAGTAGAACCAGGAACTCGTCACCGCCGTAACGAATGGAGAGGCCTTCCTCACCGGCGACGGATTCGAGGAGATCGGCCACCCATTTGAGCACCTGATCGCCCGTCTCGTGGCCATGGCTGTCATTGACAGCCTTGAACTCGTCGATATCGAGGCTGAGGAGGGAAAGGGGAAAGCTGCTCCCATCTTTCCAATCCACCTTGTGCTCGAGATAGCTGAGGAGGAAGCACCGGTTATGGATACCGGTGAGCTCGTCCTCGAAGATCAGAGTGGAGGGGTCCTTCCCCACGTGTTTCAGGAAATCGGCTAATTCCTGATATTCCATAGACCTCCTAGGGACCTCGCGGACACGACATCGCGGCGCGGCGCCGGTCCGCAACGTTCGTCTCGGTGTTGGCCACGACGAACTCCTCTACTTTCACGTCTCTCTTAAAGATGGCGTGTCCTGTGAGGATGAGTCTGCCAGTTTCCCTCGAGGCTTTGCCCAAACCGACGGGACAAGCGGTCGACCTGAGCAGCCGCGCTCAGTCGTCCGCTAGGCGAGTCCCACGATTCGGCGAGGCGAGTGCGGCAACGACCTGACTGGCCATCCCCACGGGAATCCTCAGCGCATACATCTCCCCCGGCGGGGTAATATGGCGGATGAGCTGAGGATTCAGGTCGTACATCTGCTCGGCCTCGATGCCCAGAGAGTGCGCCACCTCACCGAGGTCCACACCTCCCGGAGACCAGATGAAGTCGTATTCGTAGGGATCCACCGGCCTTACCTCGAGGCCGTACCGCGCCGCTGATCGGGCGAGATACGTGACGGCGAGGAGCTTCGGTACATAATTGGCCGTCTCCCTGGGTAGGTGATCGGAGATCTCCCAGTAGAGACTGTCGTCTCCAATCCGCCCGTCCGTGTACCGCCGAAGGGCATCAGACACGCGCACTGAGCCGGCATTATAAGCCGCGGCCGCGAGGTACCAGGAGCCATACTCCTGGTAGAGGTCACTCAGGTGGTCGAGAGCGGCGGCGGTCGCCCTGATCGGGTCGTACCGCTCGTCCACGTAGGCGTCGATGCGCAGTCCGTATAACCTCGCCGTGGGTTCCATGAACTGCCACATCCCGCTTGCAAGTACACGAGAACGGGCATCGGTGTGGAAGTCGGACTCGACCAGGGCGAGATACAACAGTTCTTCCGGCATTCCACGCTCGCGCAGCTCGGCCCGGATCATGTCCGAGTACAGGCCCGCTCGCGAAAGAGCGTACTCGAAGACCGATTTGCGGTCGCTGGTGAGGCGGAGCACCCAGGACTCGACGGCCTCATTCAGCTCCATGGGGAGCCACCCGCGCCGTAGCTCCCAGTCCATGACCGTACGAGCGGTGGGAACGAGGTTGTCGCCGGTCCAGGAGGAGTTGTCGCCGGTCCCTGGGGATTGAATTCCCGGGAGCAACCTGTCGGCGGGGCCCCAACCGATCAATACCGCTGCCAAAGATCCGCACAGGGCTGTCATACGAACCCGGCGCATCTCATCGAATGTTTCAACCGCAAACAAAAAAATAACCTCCTACTTGTCCGTCTCATCACTTCCAGAAGATCGGCACAAAGTACGAGGCTACGTCTGTCCACTCTTCGTCAGGGAGGGGAAGCTTACGCCTTAGGGTGCTTAGCCGCAAGCACTTGCACTACTCGTGCCCCCTGGAATCATCTGGAGGGAAACATTTGACTGCTAGTCGCGCAGCCCGAACGTCACCAGCGTGTGTCCGGAGATCACCGACACGTACTGCCGCCCATCCACCATGGCGCCATAACGATCTGACCGCCGAGGCTCGCCTTCCACAGCGCGCGGTGCGGAACAAGTACCTGGCGGTACCGATAACCGATGAAGAGCACGATCGCGTCAATCGTGACAACAGCACTGGTATCCTGTTTCGAATCATGACCGGGTTTCCGCCGAGATACTTTGTTCGGCTGGATCCTCGTTAGGAGCCTCTGAGACGTTCCGTCGGGTCGATCGATCCGCTGGACGCTCTCCGCTACGACTGACCCGGCGGCTCCTTTTGCAGCACGGGCATCCGACGTACGATCAGCACTTCGTCGGTCGTGCACGCTTGTCGGCTACTCAGGAGATCTCCCATGGTGTGGCTCACCTCATCTGCCCGGGCACTCGTCGCCCACATCACGTCCACTCCGGTACTCAGCTGTGCTCTGGTGTCGGGCTTCGTGGCAACCGCCGGTTACCTGCCAGCCCCGCTGGCCGCCCAAGCGACGAACCAGGCGGCCGTGCGTTCCGAGAGCCCCAACTACCGCCTCGCCGGACGATTCGCACCTTACAAGATCCGGGAGCTCATCCACAGCACATCAGTGTCGCCCAACTGGATCGAAGACAGCGAGCGCTTCTGGTACTCGTGGGAGACCAACGACGGGCGGAGCTACTACCTGGTCGATCCCCAGGCCGGCACCAAGACCGAGATCTTCGACAACGACCGGATCGCCGCGGAGCTCACCCGTATCACGCTCGACCCGTGGGATGGGAAGCACCTTCCCATCCGGAGGATCAGGTTCATCGACGAGAACACCCTGCAATTCGAGGTCGAGTCCTCCCAGGATGAGGAACAGGAAGAAGACGAGGAAATCGAGGAGCAGGAACAGGAACAGGAACAAGAAGAAGAGGAGCGGGACCGGCAAGACGGCACCGACAAGAAGGTCTTCCACTTCGAGTACGACGTGACGACCCGCACGCTCCGCGAGCTGGAGAACTTCGAGGCGCCCGACAACCACCCGTCCTGGGCTAGCGTGTCACCTGACGGACAGACCGTCGTCTTCGCGCGTAATCACAACCTCTACACGATGAGCGGCGACGACTACGCCCTGATTCTGGACGCGCGTCGGGGTGAGTCGGGGGACGACGCCGACGACGCCGAGGAGGACGTCGAGGTCGAGGAGACCCAGCTCACCACCGACGGTGAAGAGTACTATTCCTATGCGGTGAGCGGGCGTGGCCCCACCGATACCGAAAGAGAGAAGGACAAGGACGAACGGAAAAGGGCGCCGGTAAGCTGGTCGAAGGACTCGCGCCGCTTCGCCATGATCCGCAACGACCGGCGGGAGTCGCAGGACCTCTGGGTCATCCACTCCACGGGCAACAAGCGTCCCGAGCTGGAGACCTACAAGTACGACATGCCCGGCGACACGACGGTCGCACAGCCCGAGATCCTGATCTACGACCTCAAGGAAGGGAAACTGGTAAAGGCGAAAACGGAAGGGTGGAAGGACCAGACGCTCTCCCTCTTCAACGACCGGCAGTTCATCTACCCCGACAGCGAAGAGCCCCGTCGGACCCTCTGGCTCTCCGAGGAATCCGACGAGCTGTACTTCCGGCGGCGGAGCCGGGATCAGCACCGGATCGACGTCATGGTGGCGGACCCCTCCACCGGTGCCGTGCGGGTGCTCTTCGAGGAGCGCCTGAACACTTACGTGGAATCCCTACCCATCGAGCTTCTGGCCTCCGGCGACATGCTCTGGTGGTCCGAGCGCGACGGCTGGGCGCACCTCTATCGATTCGGGCCAGACGGCACGTTGAGGAACCGGCTCACCGAGGGGCCCTTCTCGGTGCGCAGCATCGTGGGCGTGGATGAGGCCCGCGGTATCGTGTACTTCATGGCAAACGCTCGGGAAGCGGACGAAGACCCGTACTATCAGCACCTCTACCGGGTGAACCTGGACGGCACGGATCTCCAGCTTCTGGATCCGGGCACTTTCGACCACCGCACCAGGATCGGGGAGTCGAACCGGTTCTTCGTCGACAACTTTGCCCGCGTGAACTCGGTGCCCGCCTCGGCGCTCTTCGACGTCTCCGGGCGCAAGATCATGGATCTGGAAGTCGCCGACTTCTCCGCCCTCATAGCGGCGGGCTATCAATTCCCGGAGCCGTACACGGTCAAAGCCGACGACGGGATCACCGACTTGTACGGCAACATATACAGGCCCTTCGACTTCGACCCGGAGAAGAGCTACCCCATCATCGCCTTCGTCTACCCGGGCCCGCAGACCGAATCCGTCTCGAAGTTCTTCTCGACCAACGCCTCCGAAACCGCCCTGGCCCAGTTCGGCTTCATCGTCATCACCGTCGGCAACCGCGGTGGCCATCCGGCCCGCTCGAAGTGGTACCACAACTTCGGCTACGGGAACCTGCGCGATTACGGGTTGGCCGATAAGAAGGCGGCCATCGAGCAGCTCTCAGATCGGTATGACTACATCGACATCGATCGCGTAGGCATCTACGGGCACTCGGGCGGCGGCTTCATGTCGACGGCGGCAATGCTCGTCTACCCCGACTTCTTCAAGGTTGCCGTGTCCTCGTCGGGTAATCACGACAACGACGTCTACAACGCCAACTGGTCGGAGAAGCACGACGGCATCGAGGAGGTGGTGGACGACGAGGGTAAAGTCACCTTCAAGTACGACATCGACCGGAACTCGGACCTCGCGGCCAACCTCAAGGGCCACCTGCTCCTCACCACCTCCGACGAAGACAACAACGTTCACCCGGCCGGCACCCTGCGCATGGCCGAGGCGCTCATCAAAGCGAACAAACGGTTCGACTTCTTCGTATTCCCGGGCCAGCGACACGGTTACGGGAGCATGAGCGACTACTGGTTCTGGCTCCGGGCCGAGTACTTCGTGGATCACCTTTTGGGGAACGGCCGGTGGAGCGCGGACGTCACAGAGCTCCAGGTGGAGAGTCCCAAGACGCGCTGACGCCGGACCCGTGCTCCGCCGGCAGAGACATACTTGGAAGAGGCGTTGGCGCTACGCTTCCTGTGCCCCCGCCCGACCATTTTCGACCACGAACGTCGCGGCCGTGTGGACCGTACCGCCCGGCCGGGTGACTTCGGGGACCACCCTGTAGTGCGCAGTCCACAGGTCCGGCGTGACCGTGGCCGTCACGTACCCCCTCTGACCATTGTAGAACCGGACGTGCGGGTTATCCCTCATCGAGCGCCGACCCCCGTTGGTCATTTCGCGTCCGTTCCCA
>SMVB01193184.1_pt1 | contig 10001 bp, 6 predicted proteins | sample 2456461 | NCBI WGS metagenome assembly SMVB01 (sample SAMN11095934, study PRJNA526329) | marine sediment metagenome | biome: Marine sediment; feature: Surficial sediment; material: Deep marine sediment; isolation source: Hadal surficial sediment | place: Pacific Ocean | collected 2014-05 | depth 0-1...
AGCCGGACGTCTTGTTCTCAAGCGACGTCGGGCCAAGGGCCGCGCCAGGCTGACACCATAACCGAGCTCGATAGCGTCGAAGGCGGTCGTCACGACGGCGGATAAACATTTACAATTACCCGGCAGCGGCCCATACCGGTTTCGAAGCAACAGCCGGCTGTTGGATGCTGCGGCATTTGGCCGCGTTTTTAAAAAAGCAACACGCAGCCGCGATAGATGGTTTACGGTGCTATGCATAGACAACAAGACCGAAATGGCACGGCTGGGCCTCGCCATCTCGAAGAAACATTGTCGAGCGGCGACATCAAGAAACAAAATCAAGCGCATTGTCAGGGAATCGTTTCGGCAGCACCAAGCGGCGCTGGCGGGGCTCGACATCGTCGTCATCAATCAAGCTGCCGCCAGCATGGGCAGCAACCGACAGCTTTTTGACAGCCTCGCTGGCCACTGGCAGCGCAGTGACAGGCCCGAAAATAAAGCAATCGCTCAGGACGAGGAATAAATGGAGAACCAACGACTGCTGACATGGGCGTTCTTTGGAATGATGGCATGGATGACGTACCAAGCCTGGCAACAGGACTATGCGCCGTCGGTAACACCACCCGCAGTAGCTGACGCCCCGACAATAGAGCCGTTGGATAGCGGGCTGCCGGAACTGGCGCAACCGGCCGACCGTAAAATTGACGCACCCGCGGTTCTGCCAGCGGCCGATGTCGAGCAGTTGCGCGAAGACGACCAGTTCGTATCCACCATTCGAATCGAGACGGACGTGTTGGACGTCGAGATCAGTTTGCTGGGAGGAACGCTGCAGCGGGCGAGGATGCTGGAGTACCCGATTGCCAAGGACCGGCCAGATCAGCTCATCAACCTGCTAAGCACGGATCCAAACGCGGTCGGCCTCATTCAATCAGGATTGCGTTCGACCGGTGATGGGCCAGAGGCGAACCACCGCGCTGAATTTGCAAGTTCGCGAACGAACTATACGATCGACGGCACCGGCGTTCTTATCGTGCCAATGACGTGGACAGACGGCAAGGGCATCTCGGTTGAGAAGCGCTTTCGATTTACGCGCGGCAGCTACAAGATCGAGCTTACACAAACCGTAACGAATCGCAGCGACATATCGTGGCGTGGTGCTGAGTACGTGCAAATTATGCGGGAGTCGTTCGTGCAAGAACGATCGATGTTTGATGTCGACACCTATTCATTTGCGGGCCCGATCATTTATGACGGCGATAAGTCGGAAAAGCTCAAGCGCGACGACTTAATCGATGACGGTGCGTATGCAATCACGGCAACGAACGGTTGGGTAGGTGCCATTCAGCATCACTTCGTAACAGCAGTAATTCCAGAACCGGACACGAGCCAGCGCTTTAGCGTGTCGGTTCGCGGACAGATATCTACCGCGAGCGCGATTGGACCTACGGTGGTCGTCGAGCCAGGCCAAAGCCATTCATTCCAGACAACAATTTTCATTGGCCCGAAATTACAATCACAACTTGAAGAAATTGATTCGAGCCTGAAACTCACGGTCGACTATGGTTGGCTGACTATTATTTCGCAACCGTTATTCTGGCTTTTAGGCAAGGCGTTTAGCTTGTTCGGCAATTGGGGTGTGGCCATCATTTCGGTGACCGTTCTGATCAAGCTCGCGTTTTACAAGCTTACCGAAGCGAGCGGCCGGTCAATGGCGAAGATGCGAAATCTGCAGCCGCGCATCAAGGCCTTGCAGGAGCGCTACAAAGACGACAAGCAACAGCAAAGCCAGGCGATGATGGATCTCTACAAGCGGGAGAAGGTAAATCCGGCTGCCGGTTGCTTGCCGATTCTTATCCAGATGCCGTTTTTCCTGGCGTTCTATTGGGTGCTTCTCGAAAGCGTTGAGATGCGTCAGGCGCCCTTCGCGTTGTGGATTACCGACCTGTCTACGCGAGATCCATTCTTCATCTTGCCGCTTATTATGGGCGCGGCAATGTTCTTCCAGCAAAGGCTCAATCCACAGGTTGGCGACCCGCTACAGGTCAAGGTCATGCAGATCATGCCTGTCATTTTCACGGTGTTTTTTGCGTTCTTCCCGTCCGGCCTGGTGCTTTATTGGGTTACTAACACGCTGTTGTCGATCGCCCAGCAATGGAAGATCAACCAGGTCGTTGAGCGGGAAGGGAAGCAGCAGCAGGGGGGCAAGAAGCCGAAAGGCAGCTAGCCCTCAGCCGATCAAATCCTTGACCGATCTGGCGCGCCAACGGGTGAATATTCCGGGCGAGGCCGCAGGGTTTTCTTGTTATGACCCGGCGGGGATTCTGCGCGGCGGCAAAAGCTGTGGTCTCATGGGCGTATGAACGAGGCGACGGACACGATTGTTGCGGCGGCGACTCCGCCAGGCACGGGGGGCGTCGGCATCGTGCGCATTTCCGGCCCCGCCGCCGAACAAATTGCGTGCGGGATGCTCGGCAGCTTACCCGAACCGCGGATGGCCACCCATCGGGTATTTCGTGGCGCTGACGGCAGCGCGCTTGACTCCGGCATCGTCCTGTACTTTCCGGAGCCGGCGTCGTTCACGGGCGAGACGGTCATAGAGCTTCATGGGCACGGCGGTCCCGTCGTGATTTCGCTGCTGGTCGGCGCGGCCGTTGAGCTGGGCGCGCGGCCGGCGGAACCCGGTGAATTTACGAAGCGGGCGTTTCTCAACGATAAGATTGATCTTGCGCAGGCCGAGGCTATAGCGGACCTCATCGGCAGCGGTACTGAACAAGCGGCACGGGCCGCCCTGCGCTCATTGTCGGGCGTGTTTTCGTCCGCGATTGAGCAAGCGGCCGAACAATTAACGCAGCTACGCATGCAGGTTGAGGCAGCGATTGATTTCCCCGAGGAAGAGATCGACTTCCTTTCCGACGAGGATTTGCAGGCTGGGATCGCGCGGTGCGCGGAGACGTTTACCAAGCTGTTGTCGCAGACGAGAAACGGGCGCGTGCTCAGGGACGGATACCGCGTCGTCATCGTCGGCAAACCCAATGCGGGCAAGTCAAGCCTGATGAACAGGTTGAGCGGCGAAGATACGGCAATTGTTACCGAGATTGCCGGCACAACCCGAGACATCCTGCGAGAACAAATCAGCATCGATGGCCTGGCGGTCGAGCTCGTCGATACGGCGGGGCTACGCGAGAATCCGGATCAAATCGAGGCAGAGGGCATGCGACGGGCCCGAGCGGCCATCACCAGTGCCGACGCGGTGCTCTGGATCCAGGATGCCACCGAGGCAGATGTGACGGACATCGGCGAAGACATAGGCGCGGGCGTTTCGGTAACGATTGTGCGCAACAAGATCGATCTGACCAATGAGCCCGCTGGCGTCGACGCCGATAAGGACACGGTCATTCGCCTGTCGGCAAAGACAGGCGACGGCATCGATGTGCTGCGCACCCACTTGCGCGAGCTTGCCGGTTACCAAGATCTCGGTGAGGGCGCGTTCACGGCAAGACAGCGCCACGTCGAGGCGTTGAATCGAGCTGCGGCGCACTTCGAATCCGGAAGGCGGGCACTCGAGGAGCGACACGCCGGGGAGATTCTTGCCGAAGAGTTGCGACTTGCGCACCAGGCACTGGGAGAGATAACAGGTGCGACATCATCTGACGACCTGCTTGGGCGAATATTCTCGGAGTTTTGTATCGGCAAGTGAGGTGGCGCGCACGCCCGGCCGCGTCTGGCCAAGCAGTCAGGGGCGAAAGCGCGGCGCGGTAATCGACATTTCAGTTACCGGCCCGTATTTTGTGACGGCCTCGCGAATGAGTTCGGCGTCGCCCAATAACACGAAAACGAGGTCATTGAGGGCCGGGTACACGTCATTGATGACAGTGGCGATACTCTCACTGTCGGCGTCCGCGATAGCCGCCCCGTAGTCGTCGATGTAAGACACATCGAGATTCATGTGCTCGAGCTGTGTCAGGATGCCGGCAAGCTGCGAGGCAGTTTCAAGGCGCGGCGGGAACTGGCCGAGAATGTAGTTCTTGGCCGACTGGATCATCTCAGCGTCGATGCCGGTGGCGCGAAGATCGCTGAGCACGCCGAGCGCCATATCGATTGCCGCAACCGTTGCGTCAGTCTTTGTGTAGGAATAAATCGCGACTGAGCCTGGTTGTGCCGGCCGCGTCAGAGTCGATCGGGCTCCATAAGTGAGTCCGGATTTAATGCGCAACTCGGTGTTCAGCATCGACGTAAACCGGCCGCCGAATACGGTATTGGCAATATCGAGCTCGGCACGCCGAGGATAATCAATCGCGACGCCAACATTGGCTATCCAGAAATAGGTATGTGTAGCGCCGGGTTTGTCGACCAGCAAAACTCGGCGGCCGGTTCGCGGGATTGGCGCGGTGACCTCGATCAACGCCGCCGGCGCTTTGCGCCAGTCGCCGAAGGCGGATGTGAGGTTCTTTTTCATCGTGGCGGAATCGAAGTCGCCTGCAACGGCGATAATCAATCGATCTGCGCCAATGTAATCGCGGTAGTAGCCAAGCAAATCACGATGTTTGATTTTGCCGAGAGACTCCTCGCTGCCGGAAGCCGGATTCCCATACGGGTGATCGCCAAACAAGAACGCGTTGCCGTAGATTGGTACGAGGCGCCCCAGGCGGGAGTCTTTCGCTGCGCGGATGAAATTGATCAAGCGCTTGCGGAGCTTGTCCATCTCTGCAGCGTCCAGCGCGGGCCGCCGCAGCATGTCCGCCAGCAGTTCGACCAGCAGGTCTGCGTCGTCGGCTAGAAACTCACCGGAAATCGTGATGGCTTCAAGCGCGCCGCTGGCTGACAGCTCGCCCCCGACCGCGGCTACCGATTCGGCGAATTCAGCCGCGTCGCGGTCGCCGGCACCCTTCTCAAGCAGGCCCGCAAGCAGACCCGATAGCCCGGCCAGACCCTCAGGATCGTTGCTTGCGCCACCGCGAATTATTACCTCAACACCGATCAGCGGCACGTCGTGTTTCTCGTGCAGCAGAAAGATGGCGCCGTTGTCGAGCTCGATGCGCTCGAACTCGGGCAACGCCATGCCCTGACCGCGAGCGGTGGCCACAACCAACAGCGCGGCCATAGCCAGAAAAGCAAGCGGTGGTCGCTTCATTCTTTCGTCTCCGCGTCGGGCGGCGAGCGCAGGATGCCGACCGTCATGTTGCGTGGCCGAAAAAATTTCGCAGCGACTTCGCGAAGATCATCGGCGCTGATTGCCCTGACGTGTTCGGGGAGCTTGAACAGCAGCTCGTAGTCACCGTTGAACACCTCAAAGTTGCCCAATGCGGACGCCTTGCCGTTGATAGTCGCCAGACCGCGCCAAAAATCGGCCAACAGAATATTCTGTGCTTTGCTGAGCTCGGCGTCAGTTACGCCGTCATCTGCGACGCGGCGCAATTCCTCGAGCATGCGTTGCTCCACGGCCGCCAGATCGCCGCCCGGAGGCAGCGTCAGGTAGAAATAGGCCAGGCCGGGATCGAAGCCTTTGTCCTGGTAGCCGCCGACCGAGATCACGGCTTGCTCCGCTTCGACGAGCAGACGGTGCAGCCGCGACGAATCGCCACCGACCAGTATATTCAGCAACAGGCTCAACGGCAGGGTCTCCGGAGCCGTGGCGCTGCCGGCATGGAACGCCATGTGCAGCAGCGGCGTCTGCGCCTCGACTTCGACGATGATCCGGCGCATGCCCTGTTGCTCTGGCTCGACAGTACGAATTTGCGCGGGCGGTTCGTGCGCAGGAATTGGCCCGAAGTATTTCTCGGCAAGGGCAAATATTTCGCCGGGTGTCACGTCGCCCGTGAAAATCATCGTGCAATTGTTCGGCGCGTAATAGGTGCGGAAATAATTGCTCAGGTCTGCGGCGGTCCAGGCCTCGATGTCGGATGGCCAGCCGATGACCGGAAACTGGTACGGGTGTGCGATAAACGCCGTGGCGTACACCTGTTCAAGCAGGCGCCGAAAATTATTATTATCGATGCTGGTACGACGCTCGGAGTAAACGACGCCGCGCTCACTTTCGATGACCTCTGCGTCGCTTGTCAGGTTTTGCAGTCGATCCGACTCCAGATCAAAAATCAGTTCGAGCGCCGAACGCGGGAACCAGTCCTGGTATACCGTGACGTCATTCGAGGTATAGGCATTGTTGGCGCCGCCCGCTGCCTCCATGACGCGATCGAACTCTCCGGGTTCTCTATTCGAGGTGCCGTTGAACATCATGTGCTCGAAAAAATGTGACAGACCGGTGATGCCCGGATACTCATTGCGGCCGCCCGCGCGCACGAAGTTATACATGACGACATTGGGAATATCGTGATCGGGCCAGACGATAATCTTGAGTCCGTTGCCGAGCGTCAGGCTGCGGATTTCCTCGGGTGTCGCCGCAGTGACCGGCCGCTCGCCTTGCGGTGTGCCAGGCACGAGAAACTCAAATTTCGGCAGCAAGCGTTCGCCAAAAACAGCCAGCAGGCCGAGCACGAGCAGGACGGCGACAGCGGCATTGAGTTTTTGCCCGGTCTTATAGACGATGGACATGGTTTGATCGACGTCGACGGCTTTCTTGAGACCCGCCGGCGTTATTTCGTAAGTCCAGGCGAAGATCAACGCAACCGGAAAGCCGATCGCGACCAACAGCAACACGAAGGTCTCTGTCCAGACAGGCAGGCCGCGCGTTATAGCACCGGAGCGGACAATCCACAGGAGCAGCCAGCTGGCGACAACATATAGCAGCGCAACCTTGAGAACGTTGCGGCGCCTGAGTTCGGCGAACAAGGCCATAGCCGAATCCTAACCCAGCAGGCCCTCGCGGCGATACAGGCGGGCGCAGATCCAGGTCAGCAAAGCACCAATCGCGAGGGTGCTGGTCACGGAGACGGCGACATGCAGCATGTTGACGGGCTCATTTTTGATCATGTCGACGAGCAGCAGGTGCTGGCTAAGGCTGGGTATGAACATGAATCCCAGCTGTGGGCGCAGGGTCAGGATGCTGACGATAAGAATTGGCAAGGTTGGCGCCACGAGCACAATGCTGAGCCAGGTCTGCGCCTCTTTGTAACTTTTCGTAAAGGATGCGACGAGCGTCATGATCGAGGCCCCAACTAAAATAAACGGGGTAAGAATGAAGAATGCCGCAACGACGACCGCAGGGCCGAAATTTGGCGTCATGCCGAGCTGCGCGAATGGCATGAACTTCAGCGCGACGTAAAAAGAGCACAAGCTAAGCAACAGAGACAGTGACATGAAAAGACAGGTCGCTGCGATTTTGCCGAGCATGAGCTGGTCACGAGTAACGGGTAAGGACAGCAAGGGTTCGAGGGAGCCGCGTTCGCGTTCCCCCGCGGTCGTATCGATCGCCAGGTACATGCCGCCCATCAACAAGGCAAAAATCAGGAAATAACTCATCATGCCGAGCAGAATTCCGGCGCGGCCGCTTGGCGTCGAGACATCGACGTCATCAATATCGATTGCGTGCATGACGAGCGGGCTGATACCGCGGGCCACAAGCCGGACCATCGAAAGCTCCTGGCTGTAGGCACGTAACGCGCTGCGCGCACGACGCGCATCGCGCTCAACCTGAGTATTCGCAAGGTCTGCGATGAGCTCGATCCTGGCCGGAATTCCATCAGCGAGTTGCGAGCCGAACGCCTCGGGGATGATGACGACGACATCGAGCGTGCCGGCCGTGACGCCCTCGATGGCCGCATCGCGGGTTGCCGGCCCGTCGACTATTTCGATGTTGCGGCTCTCGAGATAACGGATCAGATTCGGCGCGTTTTCTGCGCCTATCACCGCCAGCTCCATCGTACTATCGGCATCGGACAAGGAGCGCTCGATCGACAGGTTTATCACGAACGCGAACAGCATCGGGCCAAATAATGGCCCCATTACCAGTGCAGAAATGAGCGTGCGACGGTCGCGAAAGTTATCGAGGACTTCCTTCGCAAAAACGGCCTGCAAGGCGCGCATCACTCGGGCTCCACCCAATGAATGGCGCGAACGAACGCATCCTCGAGGTCGTCGCAACCCGTGCGGCTACGAATGCCATCGATGGAGTCGTCGATTGCGACCTTGCCATGCGCAATAATGACGATGTCGTCACAAAGCGCGGCGACCTCTTGCATGACATGGCTGGAAAACAGAACGCAGCGGCCGGCGTCCTTGAGTTTGAGAATCAGATCGCGCAGCGACCGCGTTGCCATGACATCGAGGCCATTGCTTGGTTCATCGAGAATGATGTTTTGCGGGTCGTGTACGAGCGCACGGGCCAGGGCAACCTTGGTACGTTCGCCGTGTGAAAAGCCTTTCGTGCGCCGGTCGGCGAAGTCCCCAATGTCGAGCAGGCTGATAATGCTGTTGACCTTATCGTCGATAATGTCTTTGTCGAGGCCGCACAGTGTTGCAAAATAAGCGATGTTTTCGCGCGCGGACAGATGTGGATACAGTCCGGCACCGTGTGGCAGAGTACCGATACGTTGTCGCGCCGCAAGACCGTCAGCAACAACGTCAATACCATCGATGGTGGCGGCACCCTGGTCGGGCTTTAGCACCGTGTACAACACACGCAAGGCTGTCGACTTGCCCGCGCCGTTTGGACCCAACAATCCGGTTATCTTGCCATCGGGAGCATTGAAACTGATGCCACGCAAAGCCCGCACTTTACCAAAAGACTTGTGAATGTCGCTGACAGTGATCACGGAGCCGGGCCCGAGTAGTCGACGAAGAACGGCATGGCAAAAGCCTCGTCGAGACAATCGCCGTCACCCTCGATGAGCTGCATTGTTGCAACAAACTGACCAATGAGTCTTGGCATGCAGCCAACGATGGCGAGGCCGTGGCCCTGATCTTTCCCGGTCAACAACCACGCCGTGGAAAGATTCACTGCGGCAAGCTCGGCGTATCGGGGTGGCGTGATCGGGTCGGCGTCGCCGGATAGCAACAACACGGGTTTATCGGTCGACAAAGGGTCGTGCAGGTTGTCGTCGAGAATGCCGGCCGGCCAGACCGAACACATGGTTTCAAGCGCATCGAGCTGCATGGGACCGAGATAACTTGCAGCAATCGCATCATGGTCGAGAGCGCCCCAATCGATGAACGGCGTATCTTCGGTGCACATGATGGCGTTGTGCATACCGAGGTTCAGTGACTCGACCAATGTCGTTACAGCCATCTGGTACTGGGCAGCGAGCGGCGCGTAGTTGCCATCGCTGGCAGAGTCTATGAGCAGGGGCAATAAAGCGATGGTTCTCGGATTGTAAAGCAGCAGGCGAATTGTTGCTCTGAGATGGTCGCTGCTAAATTCGAGCGTCTCGAGTTTCGCCGTGACGGGGTCAGGTAATACGACCGAGACAGGGCCGCCGTCGAGCTCGTTGCGAAGGCGCATAAAGTCCTGGCGCAGATCTGGAAAGCGCGCGTTGCAGCCGACATCGTCACGACAGCGGTCGAATACGCGCTCGATCGCACGCTGTGATTCAGTAGCAATTTCGGGGCCGAGCGGGAGCTGCGGAGGTACTACGCCATCGATGATGAGCGTGCGGGTCGACTCGGGGTAACGCCGGGCAAAGTGTTGCGCGACGCGTGTGCCATAGGAAATTCCGTACAGGTTCAGCGTCTCGTAACCGAGCGCGATGCGCAGTGCTTCGAGGTCGGCGACAGCTACGCTCGTGGTGAAATATCTTGGATCGTGCGGCAGCGCCTCGAGACATTCCCGCGTAGCTTGAAGCGTCAGCTCGCGGGAGTATTTGCCCTCCATAATGTCATCGTCAAAATCGCAGGCCATTGGTGCAGAGTCACCGGTGCCGCGCTGGTCGATAAGGACGATGTCCCGGTCTTTGCGCACGCGCTCGAATGCAGCAGACCATCCAGCATAGAAAATGATGCTCGACTGGCCCGGGCCGCCGGCTATCGGCACGAACGGATCCGGCGCCGGCTCGAGGCTCAGTGCCGGGACGACGGCGATGGCAAGAGCAATTTGCTCGGAGCTGTCGTCAGCCGGATCAAGCGGCCGATGC
>SMVB01217554.1_pt1 | contig 10001 bp, 7 predicted proteins | sample 2456461 | NCBI WGS metagenome assembly SMVB01 (sample SAMN11095934, study PRJNA526329) | marine sediment metagenome | biome: Marine sediment; feature: Surficial sediment; material: Deep marine sediment; isolation source: Hadal surficial sediment | place: Pacific Ocean | collected 2014-05 | depth 0-1...
GTCGATACCGGCCTCGACGATAACCGGGCTGCCGTTAGCCAGAATGACGATGTCCGGATAGGAGACCCAGTAGGGTGCGGGGATGATAACCTCGTTTCCGGCCTCGACAACCGCCTGGCACAAATTAAAAAAGCTTTGCTTGCCACCACAGGAAACCAGGATTTGATCGGCCGTGTAGCTCAGGTCGTTATCACGTTTGAATTTGTCCATAATGGCCTGCTTGAGCTCAGCCGTACCGTCCACCGCCGTGTAGTGGGTATCACCATTGTTAATGGCTGTGATCGCCGCCTCCCTGATATGCGAGGGCGTATCGAAGTCCGGCTCACCCGCACCCAGTCCAACCACGTCGCGTCCTTCCGCGCGAAGCTGGCGAGCCAAATTCGAAACTGCTAAAGTGGGGGATGGTTTGATGGCGCAAACACGTTTTGATAAATCGTTAAACACTGGGTTGTCCTGACGGCCTTGGGAATGTAAACAGGCGAAGTATACGGTGCCTGTTCGGTCTGTAAAGAATAGTCTGTCTATCAATACACTAAATTAATCTATGGGTAAAAATTTCCAACTCGAATCCAGCTTTACCCCTGCCGGCGATCAGCCGCAGGCGATTGCGCAACTGGTACAGGGTATCCGCGACGGTCTCACCCACCAGACCCTGCTCGGTGTGACCGGGTCGGGCAAGACGTTTACCGCCGCGAATGTGATTCAGCAGCTCGGGCGACCGGCCATCTTTATGGCCCACAACAAGACGCTGGCGGCCCAGCTTTACGGGGAAATGAAGGAATTTTTTCCGAAGAATTCGGTTCAGTACTTTGTTTCTTATTATGACTATTACCAGCCGGAAGCCTATGTCCCGGCCTCGGATACTTTCATCGAAAAAGATGCTTCGATCAATGAACATATCGAGCAGATGCGCCTGTCGGCGACCAAGTCTCTGTTTGAGCGGCGAGATACCATCCTGGTCGCATCGGTTTCGGCAATTTACGGCCTCGGTGATCCCGAGGCCTATCTGAAAATGCTGCTGCACCTGGTGGTCGGGGACGAGATAGACCAACGCAGTATCCTGCGGCGGCTGGCTGAATTGCAATATCGTCGCAATGACATCGAACTCAAACGCGGCACTTACCGGGTGCGCGGCGAAGTCATCGATGTGCACCCGGCGGACTCGGACCGCGAAGCGGTACGCATCGAATTGTTTGATACCGAGGTCGAGAAAATCAGCCTGTTTGACCCCCTCACCGGAGCGGTCAGTAAAAGCGTGAAACGCATTACTATCTATCCGAAAACACATTACGCGACGCCGCGCGAGACTATTCTCGCGTCGATCGACGAGATCAAGGAGGAGTTGCAGCAGCGCCTCGCGGAACTCAAACAGGGTGAAAAACTGGTAGAAGCGCAGCGTCTCGAGCAGCGCGTCAATTACGATATTGAAATGATGCGCGAGCTCGGTTATTGCAGTGGTATCGAAAATTATTCGCGTTTTCTCTCGGGTCGAAAGGTCGGCGAGCCGCCACCGACCCTGTTTGACTATCTGCCCGACGACTGCCTGTTGTTCATCGACGAGAGTCATGTTTCGGTGCCGCAAATCGGCGCCATGTACAAGGGTGATCGTTCGCGCAAGGAAACCCTGGTCGAGTATGGTTTTCGACTGCCCTCCGCGCTCGATAACCGGCCCCTGCGTTTCGATGAATTCGAGCGCATGTCGCCGCAAACCATTTTTGTTTCAGCGACCCCGGGAGACTATGAAAAGAAATACAGCGGGGCGGTGGTGGACCAGGTGGTACGTCCGACCGGGCTGGTCGATCCGATTATCGATATTCGTCCGGCAACGACCCAGGTAGACGACCTGCTGTCGGAAATAAACAAGCGTACGGCACTGTCCGAAAGGGTGTTGGTGACCACCCTGACCAAACGCATGGCCGAAGATTTAACCGATTATCTCGCCGAACACGCAGTGCGGGTGCGTTACCTGCATTCCGATATCGATACGGTCGAGCGCATGGAAATCATTCGCGATCTGCGTCTCGGAGAATTCGACGTGCTGGTTGGTATCAACCTGTTACGCGAGGGGCTGGATTTGCCGGAAGTGTCGCTGGTCGCGATTCTGGATGCGGACAAGGAGGGATTTTTGCGCTCGGAGCGTTCATTGATTCAAACCATGGGTCGTGCCGCGCGCCACATCAATGGCATGGCGATACTGTATGCCGACCGGGTAACCGGTTCCATGGAGCGCGCCATCGCCGAAACCGATCGGCGGCGCGACAAGCAGATGGCCTACAATCGGCAACACAATATAACGCCGCGAGGAATTACCAAAAGCGTTACCGATGTGATGGATGTCGGATATTCCGGCACCTCCGGTAAGGGTAGATCGCGATTCGACCGGGTAGCCGAATCCTTGCCGGACTACGTTAATCTAAGCGCAAAACAATTGACCGCAAAACTGAAGAAGCTCGAAAACAGCATGTATGATCATGCGCGTAACCTGGAGTTTGAAGACGCCGCCCGGGTGCGCGATGAAATTACCCTGGTCAAGGAGCAATTTTTCCTCGACGGGAAACATTTATGACGATTCGTTTCAGCAAGGAAGAACGATAGCAGCGGCGTAATCGGGTAGCAGCGATCTGACCCCGGTAGAGCGGTGGAAGGGACCGAATCCCGGCCTGTCAAAGCCGAATCGCCTTGACCATGCCGCGCAGCTTATGAATAGACGATTGGGTGACCCCGGCGCGGCTGTACTTGATTAGATTGTAGAGGTCGATAATTTTCGCGAGTTGTTCAGCCTCGGCAATGTTGCTTAGCGAAACGCGCCGCAGAAATTTCCGGGTATCTTCTGCCGGTTTTCTGTGGAGCCCAATCTTCGCCAGTTTTTTCATCAGGCGGTTGAAGTGAATTTCGTAAATCGCGGGCTTTGGCGGGAGATCGCGATACCATCCCGACAACCAGAAAAACCCGGTTACCGACATCAGCAATGCCACCAGCGCAAACACCATATCCGACCAGTTTTCGATGCCGATTTCGAGATCGCGAAGAAAATTCATTTGCTTGCGCTGGTCATAATTGAGTACCCAGTCGTTCCAGCTGTGTTGCAGGCTATCCCAGCTGTACAGCAGGTTACCGAAAATCGGGTTGCGGTTGCGAATTCTAAATCTGGCGGTCTCCTCTGGAAGGGCCTGGTCCAGGCCCAATTCGATGCGCATCGGGGAAACCGCCGCGGTCGGGTCGATGCGAATCCAGCCACGGTTTTTTATCCATACCTCGGTCCATGCGTGGGCGTCGGACTGGCGCACGATCAGGTAATTTCCAACCAGGTTATATTCCCCGCCCTGGTAGCCAGCGACAATTCGCGAGGGAATCCCGGCAGCTCGCATCAACAATGCGAAACTGCCAGCATAGTGCTCACAAAATCCACGCCGGCTATCAAATAAAAATGCATCGATAACGTCTCCCCGCAACGGCGGTGGTTTCAGCGTATAGACAAACTCCTGGTCGCGGTACATCTGCAACACCGCGCCGATAATTTGTTCCGGGGTGTCGTATGTTTCGGCGAGTGACTTACCCAGCGCTATGGTTCTGGGATTACTGTCCTCGGGATAGTTCAGGGTGAGGTCCAGGTATTCCAGTTTCTCCTGTCTGCCAACCTGGTAGACCAGCCGGGATTGCAGGCTATAGCGGCGTAGATCGTTAATTCGGGTCTTGCTGGTCAACTGGAAATCCTCGGTCATAATACTGTCGGCAACCAGCTGCGTGGGGATGTCGAGTGCGAGTAACCAGCGCTCGCCATTTGGTTCCAGGGTTATGGTGTATCGGGTAGCAGCCTCAAAGGAGTTTAAATCGAAGCTGATTAAATTATTTCGACGCGACTGATACCAGCTATAGCCGTTGAACATCGCCATGACCGGGCCGCGCCAGTACAGCTTGTTTTGTGGCGGCACCGCGTCCCTGAAATCAACCCGGAAGGCGACCTCGTTGCTGCGGATCAGGTTGCTGATTTTTCCCGGTGATATGGAATTGCTCAACCCGGTTATGCCGCCGCGTTGCTCGCTGGTTAATCCCCACAGTGGCCCGGGTATGCGGGGTACCAGTATGAACAGGATAAGCATCAGCGGCATGGCCTGCAAAATCATGCGCACGCTTAAGCCGATACGCCGTTTCACCGAAACACTGTCATCGCGTTGGTTTAGCGTGATCAGGGTTGCGGTAATCACGATCAGGGTGATGAGCATCAGGACCGCGGTGAATATGCTCTGCGAATATAAAAAATGAGTCGCGATCATGAAGTAACAGAGAAATATCAGGATCAGCATATCGCGATGGCTGCGGCCTTCGAGAAACTTGAAAGATGTCATCACCGTGAGCAAGGCCAGGCCCGCGTCGCGCCCGACGATGGTCCAGTACTCGGCAAACACGCCGATGCCGCCGATCAGCACCATTGGTATCAGTAACCACTTCGGCAATTGCCTGACCTTGTCGAGGTTCTGCAGACATCGCCAGCCCAGCGCGAGCAATACAAATCCACTGACCCACAGGGGCAGGTTGCGAAAGTGGGGCGCCATCGCAAACAGGAAACAAAAACAGACCGCAAAAATACTCGAGCGACTGCTGATCTCCTGCGAGATCAACTTGTAAGGCAGGTGCTGGCTATTTGCGGTCAGCATCTTCACGGAATACGTATTCCTGGTTGAAATCGGCCTGTTTGTAAACTGCCAGGGCATGCAGGCAGGTATGTTTGTGGGCGTTGCCGAAATCCTGTTCGATGATGGTGCCGGGTAGGCGCAGGCCGTACTTCTGATCTTCGTTCTCGGCGCTTAACACCAGGGCGGTCATGATGCCGAGCTTGTCCTCAATTGAGCCGTCATGTATTTGAAACCAGTCTATCCATAGCGAGGGTCTGGCGTTCCCCTGGAAAGTCTTGGTCAACAGGCCCTTGCCCTGGGCGAAGGCTTTCCACGAGATGTGTCGCAGTGATTCACCTGCGCGGTGTTCGCGCAAACCCGCGAAATCATCACCCTCGATGGTACTGGTCGCGGTCTGTCCATCGTACTGTTCGACCAGACTTTGCTGCAGCCTGGCGCCGGGCCGTGGCTTTGCATAAATCAGGATAGGCAAGTCGAATTTTAGCCATCCCCAGGCATGAAACAGGCCGGTAGGGTAACGCGTAAATACGGTGATGCCGCTGGGTCGGAATTGCCCGCGCCGTAAACCGGGAATTTTCAAGACCGCCTCAACCTTGGCCTCGGGCTCGAGCGTCAAATATACCGGGATCTGGTTGGCGTACTGAATACCGATGGCAAATCGCCGGGAATTATTCGGGTGGCTGACTTCAAACTTGAGCAGGCAGTCTTCACCGAAAAATATCGGGCGTGGCGTCTGTAGTTTTATGGTGATCCCGAGCAGGTTTCTATGGGTTTGCCAGAGGCTGAGAATTCCCAGCGATACCAGCATGAAAGTGAGTACAAAGGCCATGCTGTTCTGATAGTTAATCGCCGCCAGGAACAAAAACAGCAACATCACCGCGAACAGGTATCCGAACCCTGTCGGCAGGATATAGAGGCGCCGATTATGCAGCAGGATGCTGTCCGGGCTCGGGGGACTGTGGCTTTCAACCCAGGCATCGATGCGTCGTCGAATCGATCCGGATAGCGCGACTGAAACCATCAGTGGCTCCTATGGAATGGCAACCTGCTCGACCATGGTGTTGACCAGGTCGGTGGTAGAGCGACTATGCGACTCGGAAGGCGTCAGGCGGTGCTCGGCAATGGCGCCAAACACGGCCTGTACATCACCGGGTTCTACATGATCGCGGCCGGCCATCATCGCCCAGGTTTTGCTCGCCTGGATTATGGCCAGTCCGGCTCGAGGGGAAAGACCGTAGACAAAAAGCCCTGAATTACGCGTCGCCTGAAGCAGTTTTTGCACATAGCTCAGCAACGCATCGGAACAGTGAATATTGTTGACGCTAGCCTGGATCATCTTGAAGCGCTCGATAGTGATGACGGGCTGCAATTTACGCATCAGGTCGCGCGGATTTCCGCCGGATAACAAGGCGCGCTCCGCTTCTTCGTCCGGGTATCCAAGCTGGATTTTCATCATGAAACGATCCAGTTGTGATTCTGGTAACGGGAAAGTTCCCGATTGATCGAGTGGGTTTTGCGTGCCAATGACAAAAAACGGTTCTTCCAGCGGGTGGGTCGCACCCTCTACGGTAATCTGTTTTTCTTCCATTGCTTCGAGTAACGCACTCTGGGTTTTCGGGGTCGCGCGGTTTATTTCATCGGCGAGGATGAAATGGGCAAATATCGGTCCCGGATGGAAAGTGAAGGTCTGTTTAGCCGCGTCAAATATGGACACTCCGAGAATATCGGCGGGAAGCAGGTCACTGGTGAACTGGATGCGGTTGAAACCCAGCCCGAATACCTGGGCGATAGTCTGCGACAAGGTGGTTTTACCAACGCCTGGCAGGTCTTCAATCAGGCAATGACCGCGTGCTATCAGGCAGCAAACCGCGAGCCTGATCTGGGTCGACTTACCCAGGATAATGGTCTCGATCGCCTCGACCGCTGCGTTGATATCGGACTGGACATTCGCAATCCTTATGTCGGTGATGTCTAGCATGCTGATAAACCATTTTTTGTTCGACAATTCGTGTTCGACAAAGTGTAGCTGACTTTGTTGTAGAGTTTCGTGAATTAACGCCATTTTACACGGTTTTTCGATGCCCCTGGGGTTTCCATGCCGGGGACATTACGTCGGCCATGGATGATCGATGCAACAGGCGGGCAGGGGCCAGCGACATCGAACCAAAACGGTGGTTTACCTGATCCATAGCCAGGTGCACGCGTTCCCGGTCCGGGTGCTTGCGCGTATACAGGTCCATCTGGCAGGGAACTACAGGATCGAGAGCGACTATGCCTAGCTGCCAGATGCCCTGGCCTTGCCAGGTCTCGGCAAACCAGCAATCGCCCAGACGAAATATCAGATGCCTGGTGGGAAATACGGGCTAGCTTGCATAAAATGAGTTATCTTTCGCCGATTGGGTTGGTCGTAAACTATAGAGAACAAAACGAGAGCTAACAAGTGAATTCCCTGCCGCTACTCTATTCATTCCGGCGTTGTCCTTACGCGATTCGCGCGCGTATGGCGTTGGCCTGCAGCGGGATTCGGGTGGAATTGCGGGAAGTGAAACTGAATGATCTGCCCGCACAGATGTTGCGACTGTCGCCCAAGGGAACTGTGCCGGTATTGCGTCTGGGCGACGGGCGGGTAATCGATGAAAGCATCGATGTGATGCGCTGGAGCCTGGCACGGTCCGACCCGAGGGGATGGCTGTTGCCGGGGGCGGGACCCGGTGAATGGATTCGGCGCAATGACGATGAATTCAAACCACTGCTGGACCGGTACAAATACGCCGACCGATATCCGCAGTTCAGCCAGTCTGAGCACAGACAAAATGCCGAGTGGTTCCTGCGCGATGTGGAAACCCGGTTACGGCAACAGGCTTATTTGAGCGGTGACAGGTTTAGCCTGAGCGATGCCGCGGTCCTGCCATTCCTGCGCCAGTTTGCCGGGGTCGAACCACAGTGGTTTGCACAAAGTCAATATTCGGCGATCCGAAACTGGTTGACGCAACTGCTGGAGAGCCAATTTTTTGCCCTGGTCATGCAAAAGTATCGCGTCTGGACAGATCAGGACAGGCCGGTTTATTTTCAAGCCGACGATGAGATGAAAAATTGAGGGTAAAGAGCCGATATGGAATTGACTGGAGCAATGAGGGTAAAAGTGCTTCCCGGATGGGTGGTCGCGCATTGCTGATAGGTTAAAGATATTCACAAATGATGAACTTATGGCTATTTATCAGCTGCGACTTCGACTATAAATATGCATCTCGAAAAGTTGCAATTTGAAGTCTAATGAGTCATAGAGCTTTAATTCTGTGTGTGGATGACGAACCGATCAATATCACTATCCTGGAGGAAATTTTACAGGATGATTACGACCTGATCTCGGTTAATTCTGGCCAGGGCTGCCTGGAACTGGTCAGCGAGCATTCACCCGCGCTGATTTTACTGGACGTCAGCATGGCCGAAATGGATGGCCTGGAAACTTGCCGGCGTCTGAAACAGGACCTCCATTCGGCCGAAATCCCGGTTATTTTCATTTCAGCACTCGCTTCCGATCAGGAATTAATGGCTGGATACGAGGCCGGTGGCGATGATTATATTACCAAACCTTTTAGTGGTGAAATCCTGCAAAAGAAGATCAAGGTGGTCCTCGCCAGTCAGCGCAACAAACAGGAACTGAAGAAAATTTCTGATAACGCGGTAGAGGCGTTGATGGACAATCTGACCGATATCGGAGAACTGGCACTGGTCGGAAGGTTTCTCCGTCAGAGTGCCGCGGTGAACAGTTTGCAGGATCTGGCCACAATGGTTTTCGATTGTCTGGGTGAATTTAATCTCGATTGCAGTTTATTGATTGTTGCCGAAGCAGAAAACCTTTTCTGGTTTAGTGACGACATCGACCGACCGATGGAAAAGCAGATCCTGGAATCCCTGCACGGTCAGGACCGCCTGGTCAGTTTTGGAACCCGCCTCGCAATCAATTCGGATCAGGCCACCATACTGATTCGTAATATTCCACAGGAAACAGAAAAAGTGGACCGCCTGCGGGATAACCTGACCATATTGATCGAGGGGCTGGATACCCGGATTCTCAGCATGCAGGCAGCAGATAAACTGCAGCAACGCCGCAGAGAATTGGCGGACCTGGTCGAGTTGAGTGGGCAGGGCCTGAAACAAATTGATGAATTACGCGACCTTCAACAAGTCAGATCCAAGCATATATTTTCTACCCTCGGCAGCGACATGGAAAGATCGATAGCGCGACTGGACTTGACCCAAAGACAGCATGCGGCGTTGATGAAATCCGTCAGAACCGCTGCCAGTCGAATCAAATCGCAGCGCCATGAAGATGAGGATATCGATGTCCTGTCCAGGCGTATCATCGACCAGCTGGCCGAATTTTTGCAAGACTAAACACCGCTGCGAACGGGCCACTGGTTGCGCCGATGACGTTCGCCGGTAGAGTTTGCTAGTATCCTGTCTTCCAAAAGCCTGATTGGAGTAGAAACATATGATTGAGTCCCATGCCTCCTCCGCCTACAACTATCCGTTACTGATCAGGCATCTCTGGCATACGCCGTTATCCGCTCATGCCGATCAGCAAATCGTCAGTGGCGATAACCGGTTTAGCTATCGGCAAATACGCGAACGCATCGGCAGGCTCGCCGCCGGACTCGCTTCTATAGGCGTCGGGCATGGCGATACGGTCGCGGTAATGGACTGGGACAACCATCGCTACCTGGAATGTTTTTTTGCCGTGCCGATGATGGGTGCAGTTTTGCATACCGTCAATATTCGCCTTTCAGCGGAGCAAATTCTGTACACCATTAACCATGCCGAAGACGATGTCATCCTGCTGCACTGCGACTTTGTGCCCATCATCGAACAGATCCGGGATCGGATTGAGCGCGAAATCCGCTTTGTTTTTCTACGCGACGATGCCGCAGCCGCCACGCCCGAGTTTTGTGTGGCCGAGTATGAATCCATGCTGGAAGCCGGTTCGCCTGATTTCGATTTCCAGGATTTCGACGAAAACACCATCGCCACGACTTTTTATACGACCGGCACCACCGGGGAGCCGAAGGGGGTATTTTATTCCCATCGACAACTGGTACTGCATACCCTGGGGTTAATCGCCAATCTGGGTTCGGCTGACGCCAGCAATCGATTTCATCGTGGCGATGTTTACATGCCGATTACGCCGATGTTCCACGTACACGCCTGGGGCATGCCCTATGCGGCCACGCTGATGGGGGTGAAGCAGGTTTATCCCGGCCGCTATGAACCCGCGGCCCTGCTGCAACTGATCGAACGTGAAGCGGTGACTTTTTCCCATTGTGTTCCGACCATTTTGCACATGCTGTTGAGCGCGCCCGAGGTCGA